>Ga0214919_10011314_pt1 | contig 11144 bp, 7 predicted proteins | sample LL1503_MetaG_FD_177994 | JGI IMG/M metagenome (GOLD analysis project Ga0214919, IMG submission 177994) | Freshwater microbial communities from Lake Lanier, Atlanta, Georgia, United States - LL-1503 | ecosystem: Environmental > Aquatic > Freshwater > Lake | place: USA: Georgia | collected 2015-03-15
ATGCATTCAAGCGCCATTTTGCATTGAAACAAATCAAGTGATTTTGGAGACATTTCAAATGCACGGACATGCCACATTAACCGCTCTTGACTTCCTCTGAAAGTTGCGGCGAATGCCAGCCGCCGGATGGCATTAAGATTTCATTGGCTGGTTCTGGTCCCCATGTTCCTGGCTTGTACTTCATCACAGGCACAGCGTTGTCAAGGATATTTTCAACAATGCGCCAGCCCTCCTCAACCACATCTTGGCGCGCGAACAACGCTTGGTCGCCGCGAATGGCGTCACCAATAAGTCGCTCGTAGGGCGTCATTTCATCGGGTTGCGCATCCACGGCCATCAATTCAATGGGCATTCCGCCCATGACTTCGCCGTCAATCTTGGCCTGCATGTTGATACCAATTTCAATGCGCGGCGTGAACAAGAAGCGCACAAAATTATGCGGTCCTGGTGGCGCCTCTGGAAAAACAACATTGGGTGGGCGATGAAATTCAACACGCACCTCTGTCGCTGAAAGCGGCATGCACTTGCCCGCGCGGATGTAAATAGGAACGCCGTCCCAACGCCAATTGTCAATCATCAATCGAATGGCGCCCCACGTTTCCGTCTGGCTGTTCTCCGCCACGCCAGGCTCCTTGAGGAAGCCATCAAATTGACCGCGAACAACATCGCGCGTGGTCAAGGTTCGCACCGCGCGGAACAATTTCACTTGCTCGTCGCGCACGCGTTCCATGTCGCTCCACAGTGGTGGCTCCATGCACAAAAAGCCAACCACTTGCATGAGATGATTCTCGATCACATCGCGAATGCAACCAGTCTCGTCGTAAAATTTACCGCGGCCTTGCACGCCAAAACTTTCCGCCATGGTGATCTGGATTTGCTTGATGTACTGGCGATTCCAGATTGGCTCTAGGAAGGCGTTGGCGAAGCGCGTGTACAAAATATTCTGCGTCGCCTCTTTACCCAAGTAGTGGTCGATGCGGAAAATATGCTGCTCATCAAACACCTCGTGCAAAGTCTCGTTCAGTTGCTTGGCCGTGGCGCTGTTGTGCCCGAATGGTTTTTCAACCACCACGCGCGCGCCGGTCACGCAACCCGCGGCCTCCAACTGCTTGGTTACGGCCCCAAAAAGCACGGGGGGAATAGCCAAATAATGCAGCGGACGCTCCGATTTTCCCAACGCTTTCTTCAGCGATGTGAACGTGGCAATGTCGGCGTAATCACCATTCACAAATTGAAAGTTGTCCGACAGCTTCTTAAACGAAACTTCATCCACGCCACGGCCATAAGTGGTAATTCCCTCACGCGCGCGCGCCAGCAATTGCTCGCGCGTCATGTCGCTCTTGGCCACGCCAATAATTGGTCCGTCAAAAACATTGCGACGAATCAACGCCTGAATGGTGTCGAACAATTTCTTGTGCGCAAGATCTCCAGTGGCTCCAAATAGAACCACGGCGTCACAATGCAGTTGAGTGGTCATCAATTATTTTCCCTTCGGCGCAGTCTGCTCAAGATGTCCACCAAACTCGTAGCGCATGGCGGAGCACAACTTATCGCCAAACAACGCCGCGCCCCGGCTTGCAAAGCGCGCGTACAACGCGGCCGTCAACACATACGCTGGCACGCCTTCGTCAATCGCCGCGTCAATGGTCCATCGGCCTTCACCAGAATCGCTCACGCGTCCGTCAAACTTGGTCAACTCAGGATCGGCGGCCAAGGAATTGGCGGTCAAGTCAAGCAACCAACTGCTAATCACGCTGCCGCGGCGCCACACTTCGGCCACATCGGGCAAATTAAATTTGTACATGTACGCCTCTGGCTCGCGCAGGGGAGTTGTCTCCGCATTCTTCTCGCGCGCATGCATGCCCGCGTCGGCGTTCTTAATAATGTTCAAACCCTCGGCATACGCCGCCATAATTCCATATTCAATTCCGTTGTGAACCATCTTCACAAAGTGGCCGCCGCCGTTTGGGCCGCAATGCAAATAGCCTTGCTCCGCGGTGCCTGGCATATTTTTGCGCGCGGGAGTGACAGGAATTGTTCCCTTGCCTGGCGCAAGCGCGCTAAAGATTGGATCCAAGCGCTTCACGCTTGCTTCTGGCCCGCCAATCATCTGGCAGTAACCGCGATCAAGTCCCCACACACCGCCAGAAGTTCCAACATCAACATAGTCAATGCCAGACTTGGCCAATTCCTTGGCGCGGCGAATGTCGTCCTTGTAATAACTGTTGCCGCCATCAATCAGGGTGTCGCCCTTGGAAAGGTGCGGCGCAATTTTGGCGATGGTCTCGTCCACATACGCGGTTGGAATCATCATCCAAATACTGCGCGGCGCTGGAAGTTTGGCGATCATGTCCTCAATGCTGCTTGCGGCAATGGCGCCTTGCGCGGCCAATGCTTTCACGGAATCAGCCGACACATCAAAGGCTACAATTTCATGTTTGGCCTTCATTAAACGAACCGACATGTTGGCACCCATACGACCCAGACCGATCATTCCCATTCGCATTGCGTGGCTCCTGAAAGTTGTTATTGCAAAGACTATGAATCGAAATGTAGGCGTCGCGTGACGACGATTCAATTTCAATTGACATATTTATACATACACCTAAACGTAAGGTGCCAAGACTAACGATCGCCGCACTTTTGTGCGATCGCCGGTAAAAGAGCTTGAACAATCCAGCGCGCCACGCTGGATTTCTCCGCAAATTCGTTGACGTGTCCCTGCGTCAGAACGCGTCCATCGCTCCACACAATTTGCGCGTCGGAGTGGGTGGAGTCCAATGTTTCCAGGGAATTTGCAACAATGCAATCCACTTTTTTGGCCGCCAACTTTCGCCGCGCGCTTGCCAGCAAATCGTCCTTGGGTTCCAATGCAAATCCAACCACAAACTGATTGTGTCTGCTTTGCAAATGGCCCACAATTTCAGCCACCGGTTCCAACTGCAACATGGGCGGCGTGGCGTCGCGGCGAATTTTCCCGGCAAGCGGTGCGCCCACAACTCGCCAATCCGCCACGGCCGCCGCCATGACCAACACGTCAAAGTTGGGCCATTCATTGGTTAATAACTTGCGCAAGTCGGCGGCGCTTTGGAACCGCGCGACATCATTCCACGAATTCATCTCAGGCAAAGAGCAAGGTCCCGCAAGAACTCGTACTTGAGCGTTCGTTTCTTTCGCGGCTTTTGCAATTTCAAATCCCATGCGGCCACTCGAACGGTTTCCAATAAATCGAACCTGATCAATTGGCTCATGGGTTGGTCCCAAGGTCACCAACCATCGAGTCGGCCGATCAGGTTTGCTCGTATTTGTGTTGCTCATGGGTTGCGACTTGGCGGATAGGTCTGCATACTACGACCCCTCTGTTGGATTGTCATGATTTCTGAAGTTCGTTCGTCTGAAGGAGATTCGCGTGGCTCGAAAGATTCGATTGAAACTTGGCGATATTTTATTGCAAGACAAAGTGGTCACCGCTGATCAAGTTGCCAAAGCTGTCGATGTAGCCAAGGGAACCGGCAAAAGAATCGGCGAGGCTTTTGTAGAAATTCAAGCGTGCACCCAGGAAGATGTCACCAAAGCCTTGGCCACTCAATTCGGCATGGAATTTTTCAATCTTGATCGAGTGGAAGACAGCAGTCAAATTAACATGTCACTTATTCCTATTGAAATTATTCGCAAGCACTTGGTGCTTCCAATTTCCAAAATAAACGGTCGCCTGAAAATTTTGGTGCATGACCCAATGGACTTGGAAATGTTGGATAATTTGCGACTTATTCTGGCCGCGCCATATGACACCGCCTTGGCAAGCAAGCGTCAAATGCAAAATTATTTGGAGGTTGGAAAAAAATCCGCTGTCGCTATTTCCAAAGATCCTCCCAAAGACGACAACCTTGAAAAACTAATCAACAAGGCGAATAAATCCCTCGATAAATCCGTCGACAAATCCGTCGATAAATCCGTCGACCGAGACGCTTCATCCGATTCGGCGCTTGTGCAGTTGGTCAATGGAATCATTATCAGTGGAGTGCGTGAACGAGCAAGTGACATTCATTTTGAACCATATAAAAATGAGGTCATGGTTCGCTTTCGAATTGACGGCGAGTGCGGAGAAAAAATTAAAATTCCAAAAACAAATCAAGCCGGTGTGCTTGCACGCTTAAAGTTAATGGCTGGCGTGAACATGTCGGAACGTCGCATTCCACAAGACGGCCGCATTAAAATGCCCGTTCCCAAGCTGGATGAAAAAGGCGAGCAAGTGTATGAAACTGTGTTGAAAGACAAGATTGAAACTCAAGTTCCAGTTATTGATCAAGTCGACTTCCGTGTCAGCACGTGCCCAGCCACCAATGGCGAAAGCGTGGTTCTTCGTATTTTGCGCCCAGACAGCGTGCGCATTGGTTTGCTCAACTTGGGCCTTGAACAGGATATGTTGGACACGTTCAACAAGGTCATTCGCAAACCCAACGGAATTTTCTTGGTCACTGGTCCAACCGGTAGCGGAAAAACCACCACGCTGTATTCGGCGCTCGCCGTGTTGAACCGCCCCGACAAAAAAATCATCACGGCCGAGGATCCAGTTGAATACAACTTCAAGGGCATCAACCAAGTCCAAGTGCGCGACCAAATTGGGTTGACCTTTCCCATCATTTTGAAATCCATGTTGCGCCAGGCGCCCAACATTATTCTGGTGGGTGAAATCCGCGATCGCGAAGTGGCCGACATTGCCATTCAGGCCGCTCTCACTGGACACTTAGTGTTTAGCACACTGCACACCAATGACGCGCCAAGCGCCATTACGCGCTTGGTGGACATGGGGGTCAAGCCGTTCCTTGTCGCAAGCAGTATTCAGGCCATCATGGGTCAGCGACTCGCCAGAATTTTGTGCGATAAATGCAAGAAACTCGATCCCGATCCCGATCCAAAAATACTCCGCCTGGTTGACATTGACGATTCTGAAAAACACAAGGTCATGATGCATGTTGGATGCGATGAATGTGGTGGAACAGGCTATCGCGGACGCCGCGGAATTTATGAAATGATGATTATGAACACCGAGATTCGCAATCTCGCTTTCGAGCGCGCGGGCATTTCCAAATTGCGCGCCGCCGCCATCCGATCTGGCATGCGCACATTGCTTGGCGACGGCAAACTGAAAGTGCTTCGCGGACGCACCACGCCACTTGAAATTTCCAAGTTCGCACAAATGTCAAGTTTCGACCCAACAACGGTCGGAACCTAATCCATCACTTGTGACTTATCTCAAAGGAGATCACCTTCATGTCAGGCGGAGAAACTAGTACTTCCAATCCAACATCTGGTAGCACGCTTCAAATTGACCGTCTGCTTGATGTCATGGTGAAACAAGACGCGTCCGATCTTCACATTACCGTAGGGCGTCAACCAACTATTCGTCTGAATGGGCGGCTGCGCAATTTGCAAACCAAGATTCTTGATCCCGATGACACCATGGCGTTGATGAAGTCCATCACGCCTGAAAAAAATCAGGCTGAGTTTCAAGAGCAGGGCGGAACTGATTTTGGCTTTAGTTTCAGCGAAGCGGCGCGTTTCCGTGTCAGCGTGTTCCGTCAAAAAACATTTGTCGCCATGGTTCTTCGACTCATTCCAAACCGGCTTCTTAGCTTTGAGCAAATTGGCTTGCCTGAAATTTCGCGCGAGTTGATCAAACGTCCCCGCGGTCTTTTCTTGGTGACTGGTCCAACCGGTAGCGGTAAGACAACCACCATCGCAACCATGGTTGACTATGTGAATTCGAATTTCGAAAAACACATCGTGACCGTGGAGGATCCGATTGAGTATTACCATGTGCACAAGCGATCAATTGTGAATCAGCGTGAAGTGGGTTCGCTTGCAGACGTTCCTAGTTTCGCCGAGGCTCTTCGCCGCGCCTTGCGTCAAAATCCGGATTGCATTCTGGTGGGTGAAATGCGCGATCTTGAAACGATCGAAGCCGCCATCAAGGCCGCCGAAACCGGCCACTTGGTGTTTGGAACTTTGCACACCACTGGTGCCGCTGGAACTATCAACCGAATCATTGATGCTTTCCCGGTCAATCAACAAGAGCAAGTTCGCGTTCAACTTTCAACCAGTTTGTTGGCGGTATTAAGTCAGGTTCTGTTGGCCAGAACCGACAAGCCCGGCCGCATCGCTGGGTATGAGTTCATGGTGGTTACGCCGGCCATCAGCAATCTCATCCGTGAAAGTAAGACCTTCCGAATTGACTCCGCCATTCAAACCGGCAAGAAGTTTGGAATGCAACTTCTAGATGAGCATCTTTGGTCTATCTACGGCAAGGGCATTATCACCGCCGAAGAAATGATTGAAAACTCACGTAATCCAGACGATCTTAAAGGCCGAATTCGTAAGGCTGGCGGAACCGTTCCAGGCATGGAATTTGATACTCCATCGGAGACTATTTCCTAAAACCGTGTCTGTTTAAATTGGTTATATGCCTTAATCAAGACCCCTCGCATTCACATTTTGAATTTATATTTTTGCTTGTTTTGACTCTAATCATGAAGTTTGTTGTATTGATGTCGCAATTATTAACTCAATAATCGGGAACATGATCTTATTCCAGATCGAATGTTTCCATGAAATCACAATGATTTCAGTTAGGATATCCACATGGTTCAAACCACAGCAGTTCAACAAATTGATCCTTCAAATGAGGCTTATGTTCAAAAAGAACTGAAAGGCCGCCGACTGGGAAGGGCGCTGACTAAATTAGGCAAAGTCACGCGCGAGCAAGTTCATCAAGGACTTGAGTTACAAAAGACAACCAGCAAAGGCAAAAAACTTGGCGACATTCTTGTGGGATTGGGTTTCATTCAGCCAATCGATATTTTAATGGCCTTGGCGGGCATGTCAGGCATGCCATTTGTTTCGCTTGAAGGGCGCAGTTTCGATGAATTGACGTTGAAAGGTATTTCGCCAGAAATGGCTCGAAGCGCTCAGATTGTTCCAATTGAATTTGATCCCGCCACCAAACGCCTGGTTGTGGCCATGAAGGAACCTGGAAACTTTGGCGCCGTTGACACGCTACGAAATATGTTGCAGTTGAAAGTCTCGGCTGTCATTGCCCCAGCCGAACAAATTGATGCCCTTATCAAGGAGCACTTCCAATCCAAAGACACATTGGCCAACATTTTTGCGGATGCCAAACAACATGGAAGCGCCGCTCTAGCCGCCCTGGAAGGCCGCGGCGCCAGCGTTGATCTTGCCACTTTGCAGAACGCCGCCAACGACAATGATGTCATTAATTTGTTGAACATCTTTCTGCTGCAAGCCATTCGCGACAAGGCCAGTGATATTCACCTGGAGCCATTTGAAGATGAATTTAAAATGCGCTACCGCATTGACGGCGTGCTGTATGAAATGACGCCACCTCCGCCCAGTTTGGCGATGGCTTTAGTCAGCCGCGTGAAGGTCATGGCAAAACTTGATATTGCTGAGCGACGTCTTCCGCAAGACGGACGCATTGAGTTGAACTTGAACAATGCGCCTGTTGATCTTCGCGTGGCCGTATTGCCAACCATGTTTGGCGAAAGCGTGGTTATGCGCGTGTTGGATCGCGGCAATGTGCAGTTAAGTTTGGACAAGGTCGGTTTGCGCGAAGATGATCTTGAAAAAGTCAAAGGTCTCATCAACAAACCAAACGGAATTGTGATTGTCACGGGGCCAACTGGTAGCGGAAAAACCACAACGTTGTACGCGGCGTTGAACGAGCTCAATGACATTACAACTAAAATCCTGACGGCGGAAGACCCCGTTGAATATGACATTCAAGGATTGATTCAATGCCAAGTGAACCATGATCAAGAGCTGACTTTCGCCAAATTGCTGCGTAGTTTTTTGCGACAAGATCCCGACATTATTCTGGTGGGTGAAATCCGCGATCTTGAAACGGCGCAAATTGCCATTCAAGCCAGTCTGACCGGCCACTTGGTGTTCAGCACTTTGCACACCAATGACGCTCCAAGCAGCATCTTGCGTTTAATGGATCTTGGCGTGGAAAGTTTCCTTTTAACAGCAACGCTTGAAGCCATTGTCGCGCAGCGATTGGTGCGTCGCATTTGCGCCAATTGCAAGGAAGCCTACACGCCTAATGAGGAGCAGTTGATGGAGCTTTCAATGCGCGAGTCGGACATTGGAAGTCAAATCTTCTATCGCGGCAAGGGTTGCGATACATGCAACGCAACTGGTTACAAAGGACGCCTTGCGCTTTATGAAATTATGAGCATGGACGACGCGTTGCGCGAACTCATCATGACCCAAGCAAGCACCGCGGTATTAAAAATAGAGGCGCGCAAGCGGGGCATGCGAACGCTTCGTGAAAGCGGAATGCTGTCCATTTATGACGGTCAGACCACCATTGATGAAGTGGTTCGAGAAACACTCGGCGAAGATTAAGTTCAAGAATCACTTGCAAGATTTACTTTCAAGATTCACTTTCAAGATTCAAACAGGAGTAAGCGCTTGCGCTTGACACATGGCAACATACGCATACATCGCAATGACCGCGGCTGGCAAGCAAGAGAAGGGCACCAAGGATGGCGCATCCTCCGACGAAGTGACCAAGGCCTTGCGAGCCCAGGGACTTTTTCCAACCGATGTGCGTGAGCAGAAAGCCGCCAAAGGCAAGGCTGAAAAAGTAAAAGTGGTCAAAAAGAAAGGCAAAGGAATGGGTTTTTCCATGCCTGGCCGCGTGAACAACAAGATCATCACCAACTTCACGCGCCAACTTAGCACGTTGCAAGACGCTGGCTTGCCACTGCTTCGAAGCATGCAAATTTTAGAGCAGCAACAAAAACCTGGCACAATGAAAAAAATTCTTGGCGCCGTCTGCGAAGACGTTGAAGGCGGATCAACCTTAAGCGAATCATTTGCCAAGCATCCAAAAGCGTTTGATCGTCTGTACTGCAAAATGGTTTCAGCCGGCGAAGTCGGTGGCGTGCTTGATGTCATCTTGCAGCGACTCGCGGATTTCATGGAGAAGGGCCAACGCCTCAAGCGCCGCATCAAGGGCGCCATGATTTATCCTGCGTGCGTTATTTCCATCGCCATTGCCATTGTGACTGGCATTATGTATTTCGTTATTCCAAAGTTCGTCACCATCTTCAGCGACTTCGATGTGAAGTTGCCGGCGTTGACCCTGTTCCTCATTGACTCCAGCAACTGGATCGCTGGAAGCAACAAGGGGCAAGCCGTGCCCGGGGTGGTGTGGATCATGGTGTCGCCATTTTTGATCATCATTGTTTTTAAATTGTTGCGCAAGACGGACTTTGGGCGCGCCGCCTTTGATGTTTTCTTTGTGAAGTTGCCTGGGCTGGGAAATCTGGTGCGCAAGACCACCATCGCGCGTTTCACCCGCACGCTTGGAACGTTGATTAGCGCTGGCGTTCCCATTCTGGAAGCCGTGTTAATTACGCGCGACACCTGTGGAAATTGGCTCTATGAACGGGCGCTCAACAACGTGCACAATTCTATCCGCGACGGCGATAGTTTTGCGGTTCCGCTGCGCCAAAGCAAAGTGGTTGACAGTTTGGTGGTGAACATGATCGACGTGGGCGAGGAAACGGGCGACATGGATGTCATGTTGACCAAGATCGCCGACAACTACGACGAAGAAGTTGATGTGGCCGTAGGAAGCTTGCTGAGTTTGCTTGAGCCATTCATGGTGATCATGCTTGGTGGAATCATTGGAACCATTGTGCTTGCGTTGTTCCTTCCACTGGTCAGCATGATTGAAAGCGTTTCCGGCGGCGGAAAGAAATGAGCGCGCTGTGAACATGCATTGCAATACTTCATTGACTCTTTCCAACGCGCGCTCTCGGCCATGCAACCGCGGCGCTTTCACCATTGTTGAATTGTTGGTGGTCATTGGCATCATTGCCATGTTGGTGGGGTTGCTCATTGTGGGTATTAACGCGGCGCAAAAACGTGCGCAACGAGTCAACACACAATTTCTCATGAGCTCACTTACGCAAGCGCTTGGCCGCTTTAAATCCGACCACGGCTATTACCCGCCGGTGCTTGGCTATCCCGCCACGCTGACGGATGGACAACTTGGCTGGAGCAAACTTTCAAACACTCCCGCGACGCAAGTTGGATACATGCGTGACCTGTTGCTGCCGCCAACCAATTCGCCAGTCACAGGACAAACCACCAAAGTGGGTCAGTGGTCCCCTGAAGAAGCCAAAGCGTTGCAAAATTGGAACAGCATCACTTCGCTGCCTGAATATCTTGTTGGCGCAGGGGATCGCTCCGCGGATGGCTACGGAATTTGCGGAGAGTTGCCAGATCCAATGCCAACAGATCTTCTGGTGGGACAGCGTGAACTTCCGCGCGCGGGTATTCGCTCGCCAGGCATGGACGGTGTGTGGGGCGCGGCTATTCAGCCGCTCACCATGGCGGATGTATCTGGCGCGAATGCCGCAAGTTCATATTCCGGCGCGCAGATGCCTTCGACTGGCAACACAGCTATTGCAATGAAAGGCCTTTATTTCAGCCGTAATCTTGCGCTTCCTAGCCGAGTCACCATAACGTCTGCCACAGCGTCGACCACTGGCAATGACACTTCCAAATGCATTCTTAGAAGCCGTCCAAACTTGGAGGGAAAAATATTTGGTCCCTATTTGGAATTGAAAGATCCCTCCATTCTTGCGGGAGTCAAAGGCTTCAAGACCAATGGCGACTTGGACATTGTTCGAGTCACCGATGGCGATGCTGACTTTGATAAATATCCAAAGGTCATTCTTGATTTTTGGGGTCAACCCATTCGCTACTACCGCCGCGGCTATGTCAATTTAACGCCCAACACGCCGGATCAGGCGACCGACGGAACCAAATTTGATCTTGGCGATTTTTTTGTGTTGCGTCCAACCAAAGGAAACGAAAGTGAATTTGTTCCAAACGATCTTGCCAAGACCGACGTGCTTGATGACGCGAACCCAGATTTGCAACTGAACACGCAGTTCAATGGAAAGGATCGTTCCTCAACTGCGCGCTTGCGCATGGCGGAGTTTGCGTTGCTCTCATCTGGACCGGATAAGAAAATGGATCGCACTCGCCGCATTGCTTTGAGCGGTCCAAACAAAGATGTCGATGTGAACGCCGACAATATTGTG
>Ga0214919_10011316_pt1 | contig 11144 bp, 9 predicted proteins | sample LL1503_MetaG_FD_177994 | JGI IMG/M metagenome (GOLD analysis project Ga0214919, IMG submission 177994) | Freshwater microbial communities from Lake Lanier, Atlanta, Georgia, United States - LL-1503 | ecosystem: Environmental > Aquatic > Freshwater > Lake | place: USA: Georgia | collected 2015-03-15
AACAACTTCAGCGAGAGTTTGATCTTACTTACGTGTTTATCACCCATGACCTGTCGGTAGTTTCGCACATTAGCGACAGGATCGCGGTCATGTACCTAGGCTGCCTGATGGAGTTAGGTCCCGCAGAGACTGTTTCAGAAAATCCTTTACACCCTTATACGCAGGCCCTTCTGTCAGCCAACCCGGAACCGCTACCGACTCATTTGCGTCGTAAAACACGCATCATGCTGAAAGGTGAAATTCCCAGCCCTGTCAATCCGCCATCGGGATGTTCTTTTCGCACTAGATGTCCCATTGCAGAGCCCCAGTGTGAAAATTTTCGACCACAATGGCGTGAAATCAGACCTTCACATTGGATCGCTTGTCACCGAGCAGATCCAAATGGTGGCTTCATCGGTGAATCGGTTTCGCCCACAACTTCCCTGCGAAATTAATCTGAAGGCTAGCCTATGCTGACAAGTATGCTTCATCAAATTAGATCAGCTGGAAAGCTGTGGCGTCGAATGTCGCAGGTATTGCCAGTCCTGCTTTTTGCCACACTTGTTTCCTTCGGGTTGCTCAAGCTTATTCCTGGGGATGTTGCACTTGCCCTTGCGGGTGAAAGTGCCTCCGAGGCGCGTATTTCAGAGATCAAGTCAATTTATGGCCTCGACAAGCCTTTCTTAACTCAATATGCATCCTGGGTCTGGGGAGCGGTTCAAGGTGATTTATCAAAGTCATTACTTTCTGGTGAGCCGGTCGCCACTTCCATCTCTCGACATCTACCAAATACGATTTTGATTGTTGTACTTGCAATGTTTATTTCATTTGCAATCGGCGCACCCCTGGGGGTCTGGGCTGCAAGCCGCCAAGGCCGGTATATCGACAGCCTTGTCATGTCGATAGCCTCTATCGGGATGGCCATCCCAAACTTTTGGCTTGCGATGCTGCTCATTTCTTTTTTTGCATTGGACATGCGTTGGTTCCCCGTCACAGGTGCAGTGCCTCTTACGAAGGATCCGTTGGCGTCTGTTCATCATGCAGTTCTCCCCGCATTGGCCTTGTCCGCTGGCGGCATTGCTGAAATTTCTAGACAACTGCGTGCGTCATTGATCGAATTGCTGTCCTCGCAGCAGGTTCGTACCTTGCATGCCAAAGGCTTGAGTCCAGCTGCAATCCTTTGGAAACACGGACTTAAAAACGTGGGTATCAATTTGCTGACCGTTTTGACCTTGCTTGCAAACAGAATGCTAGGTGCGACAGTTGTGATTGAGGCAGTTTTTGCAATCCCAGGCATGGGTAGCCTGATTGTGGGGGCAGCACTCCAAAGAGATTTCCCAGTTGTTCAAGGCGTTGTGCTGGTCATGATCCTCATTGTGCTGATCATTAACCTGATGGCAGATCTTCTTTATGGGTTATTAGACCCAAGGGCCAAGTGATATGAAGCAGAACCAGTTAAGCTTTTCCTCGCCCACTGTGTTGGCTTGGTTATCAGGCTGGCTTCGGCGCGACAAGTCCGCAGCGGCCAGTTTTTTCTTTTTGTTGATGCTTGTTGTCTTCTCTTTGGCGGCTCCCTATCTTGCTCAGCATTCACCTACCGATCAGGACCTGTCAAATATGCTGAGTAGACCATCTGCAATCCATTGGTTGGGTACCGATGATTTAGGCAGAGACATCTTTAGTCGCTTGTTGTTTGGTGGCAGAGTAGCGGTTTATGCTAGCCTGCTTGCGGTCGGTATTGCGGTTGTCCTTGGAGTGCCAGTTGGTATTTTGGCAGGCTATATGGGCGGCTGGGTTGACGATGTGATCGGACGGCTTGTGGACACCCTGCTGTCCTTCCCAGCCATCGTATTGGCCATTGCTGTCACTGGCGCTCTGGGAATAGGCCTGACCAATGGGATGCTTGCAGTAGGGATTGTTTTTTCACCTCAACTGGCGCGCTTGGCCAGAGCCAGAACGCTTGTAGTTCGCAGAGATCTCTATGTAGATGCCTCGCGAAGCTTTGGCGCATCCACCTTGCATATCCTTTGGAGACATATCCTTCCCAATGTGCTGCAACCGGTCATCGTTCAAGTTACGATCTTGCTGGCAGCAGCTATGTTGGCTGAGGCTAGCCTGAGTTTTCTTGGCCTAGGAATACAGCCTCCCAACCCAAGCTGGGGGGCAATGCTTGCCCGTGCCTATCAAAGCATGGAGCTCGCACCTGAGCAAATGCTGGCCCCCGGATTTGCCATCTTGGTAACTGCAATGGCCTTCAACAGTTTGGGGGAAGCGCTGCGCAAAGAACTCGATCCAAAAAGCAGGAAAGAATGAGCCCCGGTGAATTCACAGGTCGATTTTCGTTCCAGATTTTAAATATCTAGGTGTTGCGGCCTATTTTGATACCAGCTGATTCGCGATCCCATACCTCTTTGCCTTTGATACCTTGCTGACGTAGAACATGCTTTTCGATTTTGAGTGTTGGCGTCTTAGGTAATTCGTCCATGAAGCGAACAAAACGTGGGACCATGAAGTAGGGTAGTCGAGGCACTAGGTATTCAAGCAAATCATTGGGACTAAGCCGTTGATGTTGCTTCAGCTTGACGACAGCGAGTACATCGTTTTCACCGAGTTCGCTTGGAACCGCAACGACTGCTGCCTCTTGAATCGCAGGGTGTGACAGAATCTCTGCCTCTACTTCAAACGAAGAAATATTCTCGCCACGTCGACGAATCGTATCCTTCATGCGATCTACAAAATAGTAGTTACCTTCGATATCACGGCGGAAAGCATCGCCGGAATGAAACCAGCCGTTTTGCCAGGCTCGGGCTGTAGCTTCAGGATCGCGGTGATAACCATGGCTGAAGCTCCATGGTTTATCGGTTCTAAGTATCAGTTCTCCGGTGGAGCCATCGCTGACTTCCATATCGTCCTGATCGACTATACGTGCTTCAATTCCGGGACGCAGTTGCCCGCAAGAACTCAAGGCAGGTGGGTTCGGTGCGGACATGATCGGGCAACATACCTCTGTCATGTTGAATGAGGTGTAGATATCGACCCCCCATCGATCACGCATAGGCTGAATGTCCATGTCATATGGCAAAAGCAGAATCAAATCTAGGGTGTTGTGGCGCTCTGCCTCCGAGACCGGCTGGGATAGCAAAAACTTTGCCATGGCGCCTAAAAGAATAACAAAAGTGGTCTGGCTGTCATTGATCTGATCCCAGAACCGATTTGTTTGGAAGCGCTCAACAATCGCGATTGAACCACCTAAGGAGAGCATCAGCATGCAGGGAAGCACTCCCGATACATGAGCTAGTGGTAAGTTGACCATGTACCGGTCTTTTGCACTCAGAAAATAGACGTTGTGACCGGATGTCCATAAATGCTGGTAGGAACACAAAACGCCCTTAGAGGGACCCGTCGTCCCAGATGTGTAGAGGATAATTTGTACATCACAAGCTTTGATTGATTTCTCTAGGTCTGGTGTCAATGTCCCATAGAGGCCCAATTGAGTCTCGTCAATCATTCGCAATGCGTCTGGTGCTAGGGCGCTTGTTTGGCCGACTGTGACCAAGCACTCAAGTGAAGACAAATCAACAGCATCAAGGCGTTCGAGTAGGGTTGCCTGCAAAACCATGAGTTTTGCTTGGGAGTTCTCGATCACGCGCTCTAGAAGTTTACCCTTGTAGGCCAGATTGATGGGTACTGCGATTGCCCCGAGGTAATTAACTGCAAACCAGGTCCGCAAGGCGATTGGCCCATGCTCTAGCCATAACATCACAGCATCACCTTGTCGAACCCCTTGAGATGCCAAACCCGCTGCAGTACGTTGAACTTCGTGCAGGGTTTGCTTAAAAGTCCAGGTTTCGCCATTTTCAAAAACAGCAAAGACCTGGTTGCCTTGTTTCAGAGCCCTTTCGTGCAACAAATCTCTCAGCACACAAAGCTCAAGCACCTCCGACTCGTCGAGGGTGGAATTTTGGAGTTCAGACATCAGCTAAGTGATACGCCTTCGAATTTTGGCTTGCCAATGAGATTGGGTTGATAGCCTTTAAGACGATTGGTATGAACAACCATTTGAACATCGAACATGATGGGACAGAACAATGCGTTTTCGAGAGCTGCGCGTTGAACCTTCACAAAGGCTGCCTTTCGAGATTCCTGTGTGGCTCCGGATTGTGCCTCGGAGAGCAAAGCTGCCATGCCCGGCGTTGCACCACGTCCAGCGTTAAAGAATGAGCCTTCGGCAAACAACAGGTCGTAAGTGAGCGACGGATCTGGGCGGCCAGTCCAGAATGAAAGATGCATGTCGCCTTCTTGTTTACCAAAGAACTGCCCAGCAGTTTCAACGCCCGAGCCAGTCGATAATTTCAGACGAATATTGGCTTTCTTGAACATCTCAATCAAGACCTCAGTACGCTGTACCGAAACCTGATCATTCCATGCGATCAGATGTATTTCCACACCATCTGGAAACCCTGCTTCTTTTAGAAGTGCCTTCGCACGGTCTGGGTCATATTTGTAAAAATTTGCCAACTCTGGTGCATAGGCCCAGTGTGACTTTGGCAAAGCCATATCAGCTACCTCGCCTAGACCTCCAGCTGTGGCCTTGATATAAAGTGCACGATCAATTGCGTGGTTGACTGCCTGTCGAACTCGCGCGTCCTTGAGAGGGCCTCGTGCATAGTTGAAATAAAGCATCCCTACTTGCAGAGATGGTCCGATATTGATAGCCAGGTTGTTGGAGCGCTGGGCTACAGCCCGTTGTTGCGGCGGAACATAGTAGGTCAGATCATTGTCTCCAGCTACCACCGAACGTAATGCTGTCTGTGGTTCTGAGATGACTTTGAAGACGATGCCATCTAGTTTCGCTGCATCGGGCTTCCAGTAGTCTGGATTAGCCGTGAGAACGACTTGATCTTTGTCAGCCCAGCTTACAAATTTATAGGCTCCTGTTCCTACCGGAGAACGATCGTGAGCTGCTCCCTTTTCGCGAACTGCCTTGGGAGAGCGCATCATTCCTGCTCGGTCTGTAAGAATAAGGGGCAATGCGCGATCCGATCGCTTAAGTTTGAGCGAAATCTCGTGAGAGCCCCGCACCAGAATGCTGTCAATCGACGAGAGATCTACCTTGACCGCAGACTTCTCGTTTGATTGACCCCATTCGAGATTGGCCTTGACAGCCTCTGCATCAAATGCCTCACCATCGTGAAACTTGATGCCCCGTCGCAACTTAAGAACGAGGGTATTGGAATCTGTGAAGCTCCATGACTCTGCAAGGCCTGGCTTAGGTGTGAGTGCCGTGTAATCCCATTCCAAGAGAGAGTCGAACATTGCGTAAAGGTAGACATGGTCAGGTCCAGAACGACCGGTCATGGGATCGAGTGTGGAGGGGTTATGAGGGGCTGCTACACGAAGAACCCCTGATCTGCCAGCAGCTTGCGCAAAAACATCCAAAGACCAAAATGGCACAGTTGCAGATGCCTTCATTAGATGACGTCGCGAGAGTTGGAGAACGCTTGTCTTAAGTGAACGTTGATTCATACTGAATTTCCTCTGCCCTTATTTAGATATTGAACTTTGATAATACGAGATTATTAGAAATCCCGCATGAGTTCTGTCTTAAAGAAGCCGTACTCAAAAAAATAGCAAGGGTCCTTCGAGGGTATTTACGAGGTATGTCGATGGGTCAAAGGGGCATACTGTCTTTGGGTTTTACCTGCAACACAGGCTTAGCTGGAGACAAGACCCAATGGCGCAACAGCACTGACTATTCAACAGAAACAAGCCCCAATGGAAACCACCCTTAACCCACAAGCACTTCAAAACTGTTTGGCCACAGGGCTTCTCTCGTTTCCTCTAACCGACTTCGACGCCGCCGGTGAATTCGACGCTACATCATTTGCCAATCGCATCGAATGGCTTGGCGGCTATGGCGCGCAGGCACTTTTCGCCGCTGGCGGGGCGGGTGAATTCTTCTCGCTCACAGCCCCCGAATATTGTGCTGTGGTGGCTCAGGCGGTTGCCAGCTCGCGCAACTCTGTGCCGATCATCGCCGCCACCGGTTATGGCACCAAGATGGCCATCGCCCTTGCCAGTGAGGCGCAGCAACTCGGCGCTGACGGTCTGCTGCTGCTTCCGCCTTACCTGACGGAGTCCTCTCAGAAAGGCCTGAAGGACCACATCACGGCGGTTTGCCGCTCAACTCGACTAGGCGTGATCGTCTACAACCGCGCCAATATGCGCATCAAGGCGGAAACATTGCTACAGATTGCCGACGAATGCCCAAACCTCATCGGATTTAAGGACGGTGTCGGAGACATCGAAGAGATCCTCAAGATTAAGGCCCTGCTTGGCGATAGGTTGGCCTATATCAACGGGATGCCAACCGCCGAGATTTTTGCAGGTGCCTATGGTGGAATGGGCATTTCTGTTTATTCATCAGCCATCTTCAATTTCATCCCCCGAAGTGCAATGGACTTCAACCGGGCGATCTTGGCCAATGATCATGCGGCGGTCAAACAGTTCACTCGCGACTTCCTCGTACCTTACGGACTGCTTCGCTCGCGTCAGCCCGGCTACGCTGTCAGCATGATCAAGGCAGGAGCGGACATCGTAGGGCGCAGCGCCGGCCGTGTCCGCCCGCCGCTGTCTGACGTAACACCATCCGAGTATGCCGAACTGGCAACCCTGATTGAGCGACTCGGCCCGCAGGATTAAGTTCTCCAAGGGCTAGAAGATAGAGTAGATTTTGCACGAGGGTTTGCCCGCTTTGTCTTTGGCTGCCGGCTGATACAAAATCTCCAATCTAATCTGCCAAGCCAATTAAATAGGGCCAATCATGTTCAAACTTATCACTGGCGGCCTGTCTGCCCTTTGTTTCGGGCTGGCAATGCCTGCTATGGCCCAAAGCAGCACCAGCGCCTACCCCAGCAAGGCCATCAAAATCATCGTGCCTTTTCCTGCTGGTGGAACCTCGGATGTGCTTGCTCGGTTGTTGGGTCAAAAAATGACCGAAGCATGGGGGCAGTCGGTGGTGGTAGAGAACCGTCCCGGCTCTAGCGGTAATTTAGGCGCCGATGCAGGCGCAAAGTCTTCTCCCGATGGTTACACATTGGTGTTGATGGATGTAGGCAACCTGGTAATCAGTCCTGCACTCTACAAGCTTCCCTTTAACGTGTTAACCGATTTTGCACCCGTGGCCATGGTGGGCTACTCCCCCCATCTGTTGCTGGTAAGCACCAAAGTTCCTGCAAACAGCACCAGTGAGTTGGTGGCTTATGCCAAGGCTCAAAACGGCAAAGTCAATTTCGCTGCGGCCGCCGGCATGGGCAGCGCGGCCCACCTCGCAGGGGTTATTTTTGCGCAGCGCAGCGGTATTCAATGGGGTTATGTCCCCTATAAAGGCGGTGCGCAAGCCATCACCGACTTGATTGGCGGGCAAGTTGATGTGACCTTCAACGGCATGGTGGCCAGCTATCCGCATGTCAAATCGGGCAAGCTCAAGTTACTGGCGGTCTCCAGTGCCAAGCGCAACACGCAGTTGGGCGACACCCCCACGGTTGGTGAAACGCTGCCCGGCTTCCTCACCGGAAGTTGGCAAGGTTTGTTGGCTCCCGCTGGGACGCCCAAGGCCATTGTGGACAAGCTCAATGCTGAAGTGGCGCGAATTGTGGCACTGCCAGATATCAAGGAGCGTTTGGTCGTTTTGGGGGCAGAGCCCAACAATATGTCGCCAGATCAATTCAGCAACTGGCTGAAAACCGAAATTCCTGCAATGGCTAAAATTGTTAAGGATGAAAAAATTACGGTTGATTGATCTGGCGTCTATAGGCTGGGCACCTTTGGACAGGTGAGGGTGCCCAGATTCTGTGCGTTAGGGAGAGGGCAGCCTGTTTTCCATTGTCGACACTTGTCTTCCCAGGAAGACGTTGATAAATAATAAGACAACTGAAGGAATAAAAATGAAACAACATATCAAGTGGATTTACCTACTGTGCATTGCACTGCTATTTACAAACGCAGCATCCGCCAAATACCCTGAAAAAACCATCAAAATTATTGTGCCATTTACTGCTGGTGGCGCAACAGACATTGCAGGTCGGCTCTTAGCAGATGAACTTTCAAAAGCTTTGAATAATCCCGTGGTTGTTGAAAATCGCGAAGGCGCTGCAGGTGTGATTGGCGTACAAGCCACCACAAAAGCCGCGGCTGATGGTTACACATTGTTAATTGCGGGCAATACCTTGATGACCTCGCATAAAACACTTTATAAAAATTTACCCTACGATTCTTTGCGAGATTTAGAAACAGTTTCACGTATTTCTGCCGGGTCGCACATCATTGTTGTGAAAGCCAACTCCAACATCAAAGACATGAAGGATCTTTTACGACTGGCAAGCGCCAAGCCAGGCGGCATTTCTTATGGATCGGGTGGAAGTGGAACGAGTGTTCACTTGGCAGCAGAAATGTTTCAAGTTCAAGCAGGCGTCAAACTTTTGCACGTCCCCTACCGTGGCACGTCGCTCGCTGTGAATGGACTCATGAGTGGTGATACTGATCTCATGTTTGACACGACGCCTTCGGCCTTTCCAAAAATTAAATCTGGACAATTGAGATCCTTTGGAATTACTTCTAGCAACCGTTCACCTGATTTGCCCGATGTGCCCACGGTTGCCGAACAAGGCTTGCCCAATTATGAAGTTTTATTTTGGCTAGGCTTGTACGCACCCAAAGGAACTTCCCCCGATGTTTTGCAATTGTTAGAGTCGGCGATTCAAAAAATATTGGCGCAAGACAATGTAAAGAAAAAGTTAGCCGATTTAGGCATGTCATCATTTTTTGCTTCGCGCGCTGATCTCACCAAACAAATTGCCAAGGAAACTGCAGAGTGGGCAGATGTGATCAAAAAAGCTGGCGTAGTTTTAGAGTAAATTAAATTTCAATTAAATAAACAGGAAAACTCACAATGTCATTGAACAAAATTGGATTGCGCATCAATACAGATTTTCAACGCGTAGAAAAAAAATGGATCGAGCGCGCTAGAAAAATTCAAATTTCAAACGTTGGTGATGTTTGTTTCCGATTGCAAGGTTTTCATTCAGGATTTAATCAATACGGTAAGAAGAAAAAATTTGCTGGCCCTGCTCTCACAGTCATGGTGCGCCCTGGCGACAACTTGATGTTGCACAAAGCCATCGACATCGCTCAACCAGGTGACGTGATTGTGATCGACGCAGGTTCAGCACTCAATACGTCAATCTTTGGTGCCATGATGAGCAATTACGCTTTGAAGCGTGGTGTTGAAGCCATGGTTGTCAGCGGCGCTATTCGTGATGTTGAAGAAATTTCTCACTTAGATTTGGGCGTTGTCGCCTTAGGTGCAACGCCAAACGGTCCCTTTAAATCGGGTCCTGGCGAAATAGGATATCCCATCACTTGTGGCGGCGTCACCATTCATCCTGGCGATTTGATTTTGGGGGACTGGGACGGCGTTCAAACCGTCGACCTAAGCGAAGTGCCTCGCGTCATTGAAGAATCTGAAGCCGTGGCATTGAAAGAGAAAGAATGGGAAAAACAAATTCAAAATGGTACGTGGGATAGAAAATGGGTAGATGAATTTATCAATAAACTGGTCTAAATAAAAGATTAAACAGGTAACACGGGGCTAAAAGTTGGACGCTCTTCTAAGGTTTCACTTAGATCATTCTTTCAGTCTCAAGTCAATCAAATCAATTTGGAATAAATATGAATTTATTTTGTACACATCTTAAGCAGTTTAGAACACCTAAGACTTTGACTTGGATTTCAGTCATTGCATTTTCATTGGCTTGCAGCATGTCTGCAAACGCCCAGCCCATTCAGATTGTTAACTTACTTGAGTTATCTGGCGCAGGTGCAACTGTTGGCGCAAATATGAAAAACGGGGTTGAATTAGCCATCAAGGAAATTAATGCCAGTGGTGGCATTCTTGGTCGAAAAATTGAAATAACGACCATGGACACGCAGACTAATCCTGGCGTTGCAAAAGGTCTGGCGCAAAAAGCTGTTGATATGGATGCTTACGCCGTGATTGGGCCGATCTATTCTGGTTCGATTGCCGTCAGCATGGCTGAAACTAGGCGTGCGGAAATACCAAACTTTACGGGTGCAGCCGCTGCTTCTGTCACCCAACAAGGCAACCCGTATATTTTCCGTACAAATTTCACCCAATCTTCGTCAATGCCAAAAGTGACGAAATACATCAAAGAGCAGCTAAAGGCCAATACCGTAGATGTTATCTATATCAACAACGATTTTGGCAAGGGCGGTCGCGATGAATTTATCAAATCTGCCCAATTGATGGGACTTAAGATTGGGGCTGACATTTCCACAGATCAGAACCAGGTGGACTTTACTGCGGCAGTGATTAAAGCCAAGCAGTCCGGCGGTGATGTGCTTTTTGCTTATACCAATGAGGAAGAATCGGCACGTTTAGCGCGTGAACTTCGAAAGCAGGGATACAACAAGCCGATCGTGGGCGATACAACCATCGTTAATCAAAAAGTCATTGAATTAGCGGGTGACGCAGCCAATGGAATTGTTGGGCACGTTGCACTCACTGCCGATGCCCCGCAAGCGGAAGTGAAATCCTTTGTGGCGAAATTTGAAAAAGAATATAAATTTAAGCCAGACCATAATGGTCTTCAAGGTTACATGATCCCTTACATCATCAAATCAGTCACAGAGAAAGTAGGAAAAGTTGATCGAAAGGCTTTTGCTGCCGCTATGAAAGGCGCAGTTCTTCGAGTCAAGGATCAGCCTGGTTTGTTGCTAGACGTCCGATTTGATGACAAAGGTGATCCTGACCGAGTCAGCTACTTGGTAGAAATCAGAGGGGGAAAGCAAATCGTTGAAACTATTCTGCCAGCTGCAAAGCCAATTTAACCAACCACATGAAAATTGGTCTAGATTCCTATTGCTTTCATCGATATTTTGGTGAGTGGTACGAAGGATTACAAGAAGACTCCAAAATTCGTTGGACGATTTTGAATTTTCTAGACCATGCAGAAGCGCTTCAAGCGAAGGGCGTATCACTTGAGTCTTGCTTTTTGAATGAGGACTCCAATTCAATATTGGCAATTCGCACTGAACTTGAAAATAGGAACTTGGAGGTAGTCTGGGCATGGGGGCACCCTAACGGT
>Ga0214919_10011317_pt1 | contig 11143 bp, 10 predicted proteins | sample LL1503_MetaG_FD_177994 | JGI IMG/M metagenome (GOLD analysis project Ga0214919, IMG submission 177994) | Freshwater microbial communities from Lake Lanier, Atlanta, Georgia, United States - LL-1503 | ecosystem: Environmental > Aquatic > Freshwater > Lake | place: USA: Georgia | collected...
TTTCGTGCAAAAGTGAAACTGAATTATTTGACGCTGCTAAATCGATGGGAATTGAAGTAGATGAAACAATGGGTAAAGGAAAATTAATTGATGAAATTTTTGGAGCTAAATGTGAAGGGAATTTTATTCAGCCAACATTTATAACTGATTATCCAAAAGAAATGTCGCCATTATGTAAAGAACATAGAGATAATCCAGAATTGACAGAACGTTTCGAGTTGATGGTATGTGGTAAAGAAGTTGCCAATGCCTATTCTGAACTAAATGACCCAATTGACCAACGGGAACGTTTTGAAGCACAACTAAAATTAGCCGAGCGTGGTGATGATGAAGCAACTCAATTTATAGACAATGATTTCTTGAGAGCTTTAGAATATGGAATGCCACCAACCTCGGGTTTAGGAATTGGAATGGACAGATTGATTATGTTTCTAACTAATAACGCTTCCATTCAAGAGGTGTTGTTTTTCCCTCAAATGCGTCCTGAAAAAAGACAATTGGATTTAACTGAAGATGAAAAAGTAATTATATTTTTATTAAAAACAGAAAACAATCAGCCGTTAAGTCAGTTAAAAGAAAAATCTACCTTAAGTGGAAAAAAATGGGATGCTGCTATGAAAGGATTGGCAAAACATGGTTTAACTAAAGTTATTGTTGATGGCGAAAACAAAACAGTAGTTTTGAACTAACCTTTTATTAATCATCAATTATATAAAATTTTGTTTATAATTAAACCTTTTAAATTTAACTTAGTCATTATTGTAAATGAACTTAAAATATTATAACATGAAAAAATTAATTATTATTTCGTTATTAGCTGTTGGATTAACAGCTTTTGCACAAGAAAAAGAAAACAGAAGACCTCGTGGTGAAAAATTTGAATCTCTAACTAAAGAACAAAAAGTAGAATTTCAAGTTAAAAAAATGACCAAAGACTTGAATTTGAATGAATCACAAATTAAGGAGGTAAAAGCTATCACTGTTTTAGAAGTTGAAAAAAGAGAAAAAATAATAGGCGAAATGAAAGAATTAAAAGAGCAAAACAGAAAAAAAATGAAAGAAGAAATAGTAGCTCTTGAAATTCAAATGAAAAAAATCTTATCTCCTGAACAATTTGAAAAATGGCAAAAAATTAGCGACAATAGAAAAGCAATTTTGAAAGAAAAAATAGCTGAAAGAAGAGGAAAAGGAAAAATTAAAGAGCTTCCTGAAGCTAAATAAAAAATAAATTTTGAGTTTACATTAAAATAAATTATTTTTGGTGTGTTATCAAACTAAAATTTAAAAAAATGAAAAAAATATTTGCTGCTCTAACATTAATTTTAGCATTTACAATAAATGCTAATGCTCAAGAAAAAACACAAGCTTTAACTGCTGAAAAATTCCAAATCAAAAAGGAATTGCCATCTGCTGAAAAAGGCAAGAAAGACGCTGCTTTGTTAACTGAATTCCTAGGTTTAAATGCAACTCAAAATGTTGACTTCTTTAGATTATTTGAACAAAAACACAAAATTCTTGAAGATCAAAACTTGTCTGAAGAAAGAAGAAAAGAAGTAGCTAGAATTATCGAAGGTAAAATTAGAGCTTCCCTTGATGGATACCAAATTGAAAAATTAGAAAAAAATCCAGAATTACTCAAAAGATTGTTAAACTAATTTTTCTATATAACTTCTAAAAGTCCCTAATTAGGGACTTTTTTTATTTATAGGGTTTTGGCAACTTTGCTTATGGCATTGATGGTAAAATCTAAATCATCATATGACAAAGCATCTGTTATAAACCAACTTTCATAAGCTGATGGCGCAATATATATTCCTTCATTTAACAAACCATGAAAGAATTTTTTAAAAGTTTCATTATCGCCCTTTTTTGCTGATTGAAAATCAATAACAGGGCTTCCATCAAAATGAACCGAAATCATAGAACCAACTCTATTTATAGTAAATTCAATTCCATTTTGAGTTAACACTTTATTAATTCCAGTTTCTAAATAAGCTGTCTTTTCATCTAATCTTTGAAAAAGTTCTAAATCACTATTTATTGATTGCAACATCGATAAACCAGCAGCCATCGCCAATGGATTTCCAGATAGAGTCCCAGCTTGATAAACGGGACCAAGCGGTGCTAAATAATTCATTATTTCGTTTCGAGCAGCAAAAGCACCTACAGGTAAACCTCCACCTATTACTTTTCCAAAACAAACTATATCAGCTTTTACATTAAATAATTCTTGTACGCCTCCTTTTGCCAATCGAAAACCAGTCATTACTTCATCAAATATCAATAAAGTATTATTTTCATCACAAAGCAATCTTAAGGATTGTAAAAAACCCTCTATCGGTGGAACACAACCCATATTACCGGCAACGGGTTCAATAATGATGGCTGCTATTTCATTTTTATTAGCTTCAAATAAAGATCTAACATTTTCTAAATCATTATAATTGGCAAGCAATGTATCTTTTGCTGTTCCTTGTGTAACTCCAGGACTATTAGGTGTTCCAAATGTACTTGCTCCGCTTCCGGCCTGAATTAAAAAAGAATCAGAATGACCGTGATAACAACCAGCAAACTTGATTATTTTATCTCTTTTAGTAAATCCTCTTGCTAAACGAATAGCGCTCATACAAGCCTCTGTACCCGAATTTACAAATCTAATTTTATCAATGTTAGGCACCATTGAAATAGCCAACTCAGCAATTTTGGTTTCCAATTCTGTTGGCATACCAAATGAAGTTCCGCTTTTTGCTCTTTCAATTACTGCATCTACAACTGGTTGAAAAGCATGTCCTAAAATCATTGGCCCCCAAGAATTAATATAATCAATTAATCGGTTTCCATCTTCGTCATATATATATGCACCTTTTGCGCTTTTGGCAAAAATGGGTGTTCCCCCAACTCCTTTGAATGCTCTAACTGGAGAATTTACGCCACCTGGAATTACTTTTTCGGCATCAGCAAATAACTGACTGCTTCTTTGATAAATCATATATTAAACGTTAGATTGTATTTTTATGGGATTTATTTAACAATTATACTTTGCCCAAGAGACAAAACATTATCAGTTAAATTATTTTTCTTTTTCAATTCTTCAATTGAAATATTAAATTTTTTAGCTAATGAATATAAAGTATCCCCTTTAACTACAGTATACTTATCTATTTCTTCTGCATAAACTATTTCTTTACCGCTTGTTGACACAAATTCTTTGTCTAAAACCTCAGCATCAAATTTATTAAGCTCGTAGCGTTCAATTAATGCTATAAGTTTATCGGGGTATTTTGGGTCTGTGGCATATCCTGCTTCTTTCAAACCTTTTGCCCATGCTTTATAATCATCTTTTTCTAGTTGAAAAAGTGTCGAATATCTTGGTCTGCTTGTTAAAAAAAAGGAATGATCGCGAAAAGACTCACTTGCATCTTGATACTTTCTGAAACATTCATTTTCAGCATCATCAGTATAACTGATGCTTGGCCCAGTCCATTCTTTATGGCATTTAATACCAAAATGATTATTGGCTTGAAGACTTAGAGGCCCTGTTCCTGCACCTGATTCTAGAATAGCTTGTCCTAACGTTATACTGGATGGAATACCAGTTCTTAACATATTATCTTTTGCAATTGATTTATATTTTTCAATATAAGCTAACACCATTTGAGTAGTTACTTTTACACGAGTGGTTGCTTCTAAAACCTCAGTATTAGTACTATTGCTTTGAGTAGAAGTAGTCTTTTGAGTAACGATTTGAGGTTTATTTTGAGAAGTTGGTCTAAAAATAGGTTTTTTAAACGTTTGTGCCACTTTTATTCTTGATTCTCTTGGATCTTGTTTTGATGTTCTAACAATAGGTTTATTAGTGCTACAAGATGCAACAAAAATCAACATAAGCAATAAAATAAGTTTCTTAATCATGAATTGTTATTTCAGTTTGTTTTTTTTGTCTTAATAAGTGGTTCATACCTAAAATTCCCTGTAATCCACCTGTATGTAATAGTAATATTTTTGAGTTGTCAGGAAACCATTTTTTTTCGATTAAATCCAAAACACCAAAAACCATTTTTCCAGTATAAATTGGATCTAAAGGAATTTCATATTGCTGATAAAATTCATTTATAAAAAATATTAATTCTTCCGTTACTTTACCATAACCACCAAAATGATAATTGGTAATTAATTCCCAATTATTATTTTTAGCAAATTTACAAATATCTTCCTTTAAAAAATCACCTTTTAGAGCAGGAAATCCCAAAACTTGTTGACTAGGTTTTGAACAATTAATAATTCCAGCTACCGTTCCTCCTGTCCCTACAGCACAACAAATGTAATCAAAATCAGCATCTCGTTCAGTTAATACTTCTTCACATCCTTTAATGGCTAAATCATTAGTTCCACCTTCTGGCAAAAGATAAAAATCTCCAAACTTTTCTTTTAAATTGATAATAAATTCCTCGCTATTTTTATCTCTGTAGGTTTCTCTTGAAACAAACTCAATTACCATTCCTAATTCTTGTGCTTTTTGTAATGTGTGATTTTCTGCAATTTTCTCTGCCAACTCTTCTCCTCTAATTATACCAATAGTTCTAAATCCATTTTCTTTACCTGCCGCTGCAACGGCCAAAATATGATTAGAAAAAGCGCCTCCAAAAGTTAATATAGTTTTCTTTTTTTCTTGTATTACTTGAAGTAAATTATATTTTAATTTCCTAAATTTATTTCCTGAAACATAGGGATGAATTAGGTCTTCACGCTTTATATAAAGCGTAACATTAGAATTTTCTATTACAATTTTTTGATTAATGCTTTTCAAGTGAAAATTTTCAACAAATCTACTCTTTAATCTTCAAAAAAGGATTCATTCATAAAGATACGTTTTGAAAATTAGTTTTATAAATATTTCGAAACAATTAGTATCATTACTTGTAAAGTAATTAAATTTGTAGTTATGAATGACCCAAATAATGAAAATAAACTTATAGAAGGCGAAGATTTTTATTTGACACCCGAAGGTTATCGCTGTTTCACCGAAAAACACCATTTAAAAAGAGGTTATTGTTGCCGAAGTGGTTGTCGTCATTGTCCGTATGGATTTGACAAAAAAACAGGAACAATAAAGAAAAGTAATTAGTCCCCAGTAATTAAAAAAATTAAATTACATCAAAAAAAAATGACATTTCAAGAGCAAATAATACAAGGAATCCCTTCGGTTTTACCTAACCCAAAACCGTATGAATCTGAAATTAATCATGCTCCAAAACGAAAGGAAATTCTTTCTGAGGATGAAAAAAAATTAGCTTTAAAAAATGCACTACGCTATTTTGAGCCAAAACATCATGCTTCATTAATTGCTGAATTCAAACAAGAAATAGAAATTTATGGCAGAATTTACATGTATCGTTTGCGTCCTGATTATAAAATCTATGCAAGACCAATTAACGAATACCCGGGAAAATGTGAACAAGCAAAAGCCATTATGCTAATGATTCAAAATAATTTGGATTATGCTGTGGCACAACATCCTCATGAATTGATAACTTATGGTGGTAATGGTGCAGTATTTCAAAATTGGGCTCAATATCTATTAACTATGAAATATTTGGCCGAAATGACTGAAGAACAAACTTTAGTAATGTATTCTGGTCACCCTATGGGTCTATTTCCTTCTCATAAAGAAGCGCCTAGAGTAGTTGTAACAAACGGAATGGTTATTCCAAATTATTCTAAACCTGATGATTGGGAAAAAATGAATGCCTTAGGCGTTTCACAATACGGACAAATGACCGCAGGAAGCTACATGTATATCGGTCCGCAAGGAATTGTTCACGGCACTACAATCACGGTTTTAAATGGTTTTAGAAAAATAAAAAAATCACCAAATGGCGGATTGTTTGTTACCTCAGGTTTAGGAGGAATGAGTGGTGCGCAACCAAAAGCAGGAAATATTGCTGGATGTGTTACCGTTTGTGCCGAAGTAAATCCAAAAATAACCCACATTAGACATTCACAAGGTTGGATAAATGAAGTAATTGAAAACATTGATAAATTGGTTCCTAGAGTTAAAAAAGCTATAGAAACCAAAGAAGTAGTTTCCATTGCTTATTTAGGCAATATTGTAGACGTTTGGGAAAGATTTGACCAAGAAAATCTGCATATCGATTTAGGTTCAGATCAAACTTCTTTGCATAATCCTTGGGCTGGAGGCTATTATCCTACAGGTTATTCTTTTGAAGAATCAAATGAATTGATGGCTAATAACCCTGGAAAATTTAAAGAAGAAGTTCAAAAAACATTACGCCGACACGCATCAGCTATAAATAAACATACTGCTAAAGGAACCTATTTCTTTGACTATGGAAATGCTTTTTTACTAGAAGCTTCTCGGGCAGGTGCCGATGTTTTGGCAGAAAATCATATCGATTTCAAATACAACAGCTACGTACAAGATATTATGGGACCAATGTGTTTTGACTACGGTTTTGGACCGTTTAGATGGGTTTGTGCCTCTGGAAATCCAGACGATTTAGCCAAAACTGATAAAATTGCCTGCGATGTTTTAGAAGAAATGATGAAGAACTCTCCAGAAGAAATCCAACAACAAATGGCTGATAATATTCAGTGGATAAAAGGAGCGCAAGAAAACAAATTAGTGGTTGGTTCACAAGCCAGAATTTTGTATGCCGATGCTGAAGGAAGAATCAAAATAGCTGAAGCTTTCAATCAAGCGATTGCACGTGGTGAAATAGGTTATATTATTTTAGGTCGCGATCATCATGATGTTTCAGGGACTGATTCTCCTTACAGAGAAACATCTAACATTTATGACGGTTCAAGATTTACTGCCGATATGGCAATACAAAATGTCATAGGTGATAGCTTTCGTGGCGCTACTTGGGTATCTATTCACAATGGCGGAGGTGTTGGTTGGGGTGAAGTAATTAATGGTGGATTTGGTATGGTTCTTGACGGCACAAAAGAAGCATCAAGACGATTAGAATCAATGCTTTTTTGGGATGTTAACAACGGTATTTCAAGAAGAAGTTGGGCAAGAAACGAAGGTGCCATTTTTGCTATAAAAAGAGCCATGGAAACGCAACCTTTATTAAAAGTTACCATCCCTAATATAGTTGATGATGCTTTATTATAAATTAAAATATACAGCTATGAAAAAAATTGTTTTTGTTCCGTTATTACTCTTTTTTTTAAACTCTTGTAGTTCTGTTAGAGTAAATTCTGATTATGATAAAAATGTAAATTTTACTCAATATAAAACCTATGCATTTTATAAAACAGGAATTGATAAAGTTGAAATTTCCGATTTAGACAAAAAGAGAATTCTTCGTTCGATAGATGAATGTTTAGCAACAAAAGGATTTACCAAAAGCGAAACTCCTGATTTATTAATTAACTTTTTTACCAAAGAAAGAGAGCAAGTCGATGTTAACCAATTCAATATGGGTTGGTGTTATGGCTGGGGCTGGGGCTGGAATCCATGGATGTGGGGAGGAAATAACACGGTAACTAGATATTCCGTAGGAACTCTTTATATTAATTTAATTGATGCCAAGAAAAAAGAATTAATTTGGCAAGGTGAAGGTGAAGGAGTATTAACCAAAGACACCAATAAAAAAGATGAAGTGATTAAAGACTTTGTGACTAAAATTCTGGAGCAATATCCACCTCACAAAAAGTAGAAAGTGATCAGTCACAGTTAACAGTTTAATCAAAAATGTTTTGAGGTTTGTTTCTTAAGTATATAAGCCGCAGCTTTAAAGTTACGGTTTATTTTATTATAATTATTTCGCTAATTTACTTTTAGATTAGTAATTTTACATCACAACAATTTTAGATTTATGGAAGTACATTTTGAAAGCAACCCTTTGATTGATAGATTACCCAAGCATTTAAAACAATTCATAAAACCACAAGACTATGCTGATTATACTCCAATTAATCAAGCGGTGTGGCGATATGTAATGCGTAAAAATGTTGCTTATTTATCAAAAGTTGCCCATGAATCTTATCTTGACGGATTGAAAAAAACAGGTTTGGAAATAGATACTATTCCAAATATGTATGGCATGAATCGAATTTTAAAAGAAATCGGTTGGGCTGCCGTTGCCGTTGATGGATTTATTCCTCCCAATGCTTTTATGGAATTTCAAGCCTATAATGTCTTAGTTATCGCTTCAGATATTCGTCAGTTAGAACATATTGAATACACTCCAGCACCCGATATCATTCATGAAGGTGCAGGTCATGCTCCCATTATTGCTAATCCAGAATATGCCGAATATTTACGACGCTTTGGTGAAATAGGTTGCAAAGCGATTTCTACTTCTCGTGATTATGAAATGTATGAAGCAATTCGTTTACTTTCAATTCTAAAAGAAGCCGAAGACACTCCAGAAGAGGAAATAAAAAAAGCCGAAAAACAAGTTGATTTTCTGCAAAAAAATATGGGAGAGCTTTCTGAAATGTCTCGTATCAGAAACTTGCATTGGTGGACAGTAGAATATGGTTTAATTGGCACAGTAGCTAATCCAAAAATATATGGTGCAGGTTTACTTTCTTCTATAGGGGAAAGCGCCTGGTGTATGACGGATAATGTGAAGAAAATCCCCTATGATATTTTGGCAGCTGATCAAGGTTTTGACATTACCAAACCGCAACCTCAACTTTATGTAACAACTGATTTTGCAAATTTAAGTTTAGTTCTAGAAGAATTTGCTAATACAATGGCATTGCGAACAGGTGGCTTATCAGGTATAAAAAAATTAATAACCTCTAAGGCTTTAGGGACAATTGAATTAAGTACTGGTATTCAAATTTCTGGATTATTTTCTAATGTTATTGAGCATGAAGGAAAACCTGTTTACGTTCAAACTCAAGGAAAAACAGCACTTTCCTATCGTGAAAAAGAATTAGTAGGTCACGGAACTCAATATCACTCGGAAGGTTTTGGTTCTCCTATCGGAAAATTAAAAGGCATTAATTTAGCCATAGAAGACATGAGCCCCAGAGATTTAAGAGCTTATGCAATCTACGAAGCAGAAAAAGTTACTTTAGAATTTGAAGGTGATATTATTGTTACTGGAAAAATAGTAACTGGTTCAAGAAACTTACAAGGTGAAATTCTTTTAATCAAGTTTATAAATTGTACCGTTACACATAAAGACCAAATTCTTTTCCAACCTGAATGGGGTACATATGATATGGTTGTGGGTAAAAAAGTAATATCGGCTTTCTCTGGTCCGGCAGATGTAAATAGTTTTGATATGATTAACCATGTACCCTCAAGTCATACTATTAAAGCAAAAAAGTCTGTAGAACGTGAAGAATTGGAAGGATTATATTTGAATATTAGAAATATTCGAGAAGGAAAAACAGAAGAACTATTACTCGAAAAAACTTTCCAAACATTAAAAGAGAATCACCCTAAAGACTGGTTACTTGCTCTTGAAATTACTGAATTATGTAACATATACAACAATGCTACTTTACTTCAAGAAGTTTTAATTTATTTAGAAAAAGTAAAGCAAAGTCGTCCAAAAATTGCCCATTTAATTGTTGGAGGATTAGAATTATTTTTAGAAAAAGTGAGTATTTAATTTTTAAGTATCTTTTGGTAGTTCAAACTAATCTTTTACAAAATATCTTTGTTAAAAATATAATGTTTAGATTATTAAGTTTTTCAGTTTTAGGCGTAAATCAGACAGCGAACAAACTACTACTTTTCTATTATTGGACATAAACTTTCTGATGAACGGTAGCGGTTGGCAGAACTTAGAAAGTAAATTGTAATGGGTAAAACTAAAAATCTATAAAAGGAAATTTCGTTTTTATCTTAGTAATTTTAGATTCCAATTGATACTGAAATTTTTGATAACTTTCAGATGCAGTAGTAAAGGGACGATGCGCTAAATCTCGTTGAATAGCTTCAACTTCAGTCATTATGGATAAAGCGTCATTAGAAACAGAGCTTTCTACAAACTTTTCCCAAATATAATCGATTGCTACCTGATTAGGGTGCAACATATCTTCAGAATAAAATCGATAATCACGAAGTTCATCCATCATAATTTCATAAGAAGGAAAATACTCTTTAGTGAAATTTTGAATTTCTGAAGCTGAATGTAACGCCACAATTAAATTTGATTTACTTAGTTGATTTTCAACATATCCGTCTTTTAAGTGGCGCACTGGTGAAATAGTGAAAATTATTTTACAATTTGGATTTACTTTTTCTATCAAATCAATAGTGTTTTGAATTGATTTTTTTATGTCAGTTATAGTCAATATTTCTTTTTCAAAATTATTTTGAGGTACTTTATGGCAATTTGCAACTATATTATTTGTCTGTTTATTTCGATAAACCCATGAAGTTCCATAAGTAATAATTACGTGAGAAGCTTCTCTAATATATTTATTTGAAGCTACTAATAAATCATTTGTTTCTATTAACATCTTATCTTTATCCGAATTACTTAAATCGGAATGCACTTCAAAATTATGCCATCTTTCATTATGAAAAAAAAGGTCATTTTCATGAAATAATTCAAGGTTTACAACTTTAGAAATTATATTTTCAATAGCTTTTGGGTGGAATAAAATGCCAAATGGATTACATAGATTTTGGAACTTATAATAATCAAATTTACTAGCCATATTTTCTGCAAAACAGGATCCAAATGATAAAATCTTACTTTGGTAATCAATTGGGAATTTTGATTTAAAAATTGGAACTACTGTTGTAAAATTCATATTTATGAAGCCTAATGGTAAAAAATGAGATTAAATGTATTGCAATATAACCTATTTTGCAACTTTAATTCATCAAATTTTAGAATAAATTAGGCAATTATTAAATTAATCTTAATTTTTTAAAATTATAATTTTCGCTTGTATTTTTATCTATATTTGTTTAACAATTAACTTAAAAATATATTAAAAATGAAGTATTTATTAACTACAATTATGACAATTGGTTTTGCTTTTACGGGAGTTCAAGCACAAGAAGCAAACAAAGCACCACAAGAAAAAACATTTTCTAAAGAAGAAAGAGCAGCAGCAAAAGTTAAAAAAGAAAATGAGTTGATGGAAGCATTTAAAACTGCAGGTTTAACTGATGATGAACAACAAAAATACA
>Ga0214919_10011318_pt1 | contig 11143 bp, 14 predicted proteins | sample LL1503_MetaG_FD_177994 | JGI IMG/M metagenome (GOLD analysis project Ga0214919, IMG submission 177994) | Freshwater microbial communities from Lake Lanier, Atlanta, Georgia, United States - LL-1503 | ecosystem: Environmental > Aquatic > Freshwater > Lake | place: USA: Georgia | collected...
GGAATGTGCTGTTGATAAAACACGTTGCAGCAGACTTAAATGGCATAAAATACCTTAAATAAGTATTTTTAAGGTGATTTATGCTTTTAGATGCCCTGGATTACAAAATATTAGCCCAGTTGCAGGAAGATTCGTCCCTGACCAATGTAGAGCTGGCCAGACGCGTGCATTTGTCGCCGTCGCCGTGTTTGCAAAGGGTCAAGGCGCTGGAGGCCGCAGGCGTGATTCAACGTTATGTGGCCTTGACCCAGCCGCAAGCGCTAGGCTTGGGTTTGAATGTGTTTATTTCCATCAGCCTGAAAGAGCAATCCAAGCCGGCGCTGGCTGAGTTTGAGCAGCGCATCGCCGAGCACGACGAGGTGATGGAGTGTTATTTGATGACCGGCGATTCCGACTATTTGATCCGCGTAGCGATTGCCGACATGGCGGCGCTGGAAAAATTTATTTTGGAACAGCTCACGCCCATACCGGGCGTGGAAAAAATACGCAGCAGTTTTGCGTTGAAGCAGGTGCGTTACAAAACGGCGTTGCCTTTGAAGTTTTGAGTCGCTGTTTGATTGATTTCACGCCTCGCACTTAACCGCTGAAGCAATCCGCCGGTTTACGGTGATGACTAAGCAGGGAAAAAATCACTTACCCTTGTCGATCGCCTTTTTCAAGTCCACATATTCTTCACACTTGACGCCGCAGATTTTTTCCAGCGAAGCCAGTAATTCTTTGGCTTTGGCGATCTCTTTGGTTTGCACATAGGCCACGCCCAGGTACTCGTGCGCGCCGCGGTGCTGCGGGTCTATGCGCAAGGCTTCTTTGTAATTGAAGATGGCTTCCGGGTAGCGTTTGGCATTGCGCAAGCTGTAGCCGAGCAGGTTGTAGCCGTCGGCATCATTTGGGTTGGCCTTGACGAATTTTTCCAGTGTGGAGATGGCCCCGGGCCAATCTTTTTTCTCGATTTGCGCCTTGGCATTGCCCAAGTCTGAACCGCCAGCAGACGGGCCGGAAGTGTCGGCAGCTTGTGCAAATTGAAGGCTCAAAGCAGTCAAAGCAGCAATCAACAGGTGTTTGGTCATGGTTGTCTTTCAAATGGGGCTGAAAAAGCGGGATTGCCAGCATTATGCAGAGATGGCACCAAGTTGACAGTAGGTGCTGTCAGTTGGTTGGATAATGCAAGGATATTGTTTGATATGAAACTGGAGTACCCATGAAATTGACGCCTGAACAACATGCCGAATTCGACCGCGAAGGTTATTTGTTCTTCCCCGGCTTGTTTACCCCCGAGGAAACCAAAAACCTGGTCGATGAGGTCCCCAACTTGTACAGCCGTCGGGAAGCCTTCAACGTGCGTGAAAAAGGCAAGGATGCGGTACGCACCAATTTCGCTGCCCATATGTATTCCGAGCCGTTTGCCAAATTAGCCCGCCACCCGCGCATGATCGAGCCGGTCGAGGACTTGTTCGGTGAAAAGCTGTACATGCACCAGTTCAAAATCAACGGCAAGATGGCTTTTGAAGGCGATGTCTGGCAATGGCACCAGGATTACGGTACCTGGCTGAACGACGACATGATGCCCACCGAACGCGCCATGAACGTGGCCATTTTTCTGGACGATGTGAACGAATTCAACGGCCCGCTGATGTTCATTCCCGGCAGCCACAAAAAAGGCGTGGTCGACGCCAAGCATGACCTGACCACCACCAGCTACCCGCTGTGGACCGTGGACAACGACCTGATCACCCAATTGGTCGATCGCGCCGGCGGTAAAAAAGGCGGCATCGTCAGCCCGACCGGCCCGGCCGGTTCCATGATTTTGTTTCACAGTTGCCTGGTACATGCCTCGGCCAGCAACCTGTCGCCCTGGAACCGTGTCAGCGTCTACCTGAGTTTGTGCGCTGTGTCTAACCACATCCGTCGCCACAAGCGCCCGGAGTTCATCGCGCACCGCGATTTCACGCCCATCGAATGCCTGCCCGACGACTGCCTGACCAAGTCTTACCCGGTTGATCTGCCTTGGGCCAAAGGCCTGCCCGCCAGTGCGCTGGTGACCACCGACGTACCGGTTGACCAGACGAAAACCGCCGCATGAGCCTGTACCAGCAACTTCAACAACGCGCCGCCGACAACAAGCCCATCCGTGTCGCGCTCATAGGCGCCGGGAAATTCGGTGCCATGTACCTGGCGCAAGTGCCGCGCACCCCCGGTGTGCATTTGGTCGGCATTGCCGATTTATCGATTGACAACGCGCGTGCCAATTTGGCGCGCGTGGGCTGGCCGGCGCACCAAGCCTCGGCCCAAAGTTTGGACGATGCGTTTAAGCAAGGCCTGACTTTTTTAACCGAGGACTGGCAGTCGCTGGTGTCCCACCCCTTGGTCGATGTGGTGGTCGAATGCACCGGCAACCCGATTGCTGCGGTAGAGCATTGCCTGTCGGCGTTCGCCCATGGCAAACACGTGGTGAATGTCACCGTGGAAGCCGATGCGTTTTGCGGCCCTTTGCTGGCACGCAAGGCGGCTGATGCTGGTTTGGTTTATTCACTGGCCTTCGGCGACCAGCCAGCGCTGATTTGCGATCTGGTCGATTGGGCGCGCACCTGCGGTTTCCCTGTGACAGCGGCCGGTCGAGGCCACAAATGGCTGCCGCATTTCAGCGAGTCCACGCCTGAAACAGTCTGGGGCAATTACGGTTTGACGCCTGAGCAAGCCGCGCGCGGTGGTTTGAACCCCAAGATGTTCAACAGTTTTTTGGATGGCTCCAAACCTTCCATCGAATGCACGGCTGTGTCTAACGCCACCGGTTTGCACGTGCCGTCCAACGGTTTGTTGTACCCGCCGGCCAGTGTCGAAGACATTCCGTTCGTTACCCGCCCCATGAGCGAAGGCGGCGTGCTCGAGCGCAAAGGCATGGTCGAAGTGATTTCTTCGCTGGAAGCCGATGGTCGCGTCATTCCTTATGACATACGCATGGGCGTGTGGGTGACGGTGGAAGCCGAGACCGATTACATCAAACACTGCTTCGAGGAATACAACGCCCACACCGACCCCAGCGGTCGTTATTTCACGCTATACAAACGCTGGCATTTGATCGGACTCGAAGTCGGTATGTCGGTGGCCAGCGTCGCTTTGCGCGGCGAGGCTACTGGCGTGGCCCAAGGCTGGCACGCCGATGTGGTGGCCACGGCCAAACGCGATTTGCAAGCCGGTGAAATGCTGGACGGCGAGGGTGGTTACACGGTTTGGGGCAAATTGCTGCCTGCACAAACCTCGGCACGCATGGGCGGTTTGCCGCTGGGCTTGGCGCACCAGGTCAAGCTGATAAGGCCGGTGAAAAAAGGACAGTCTTTGTGTTGGGACGATGTCGCCATGGACACCGGATTACCGGCTTACAAGGTTCGCCGCGAAATGGAAAGCCTGTTCAAGACCTGACAAACGCCGCTTCAGCGTTTGTTGAGTTCGCTGCGAACCACTTTCATCAACAGCATCCATTCGCCGCCGTTTTGCACGGTGAAGGTGAAGCGTTCTTTCATGCCGTTGTTCATTTCTATTTCATGCCAGTTTGAAAAAATAGACAAACCGCCTTTTCGTACCGCAGTGTCGGTGAATGAGATTTCAATGTGAATAAATGAAATCTCTTCATTGCTGTCAAAAGATTTGAAATACAAACCATCAGACAGCAAATACAGCACTCCTGTGGGTAAGGAAAAACGGCTGGTGGTATTGGCCGGACCATAGGCAATGATGGTCTTGTTGATCAACTCCACCGGTATGGTTTGCTGAATGATTTGCTGCGTATCGTGCGACTTGTAAAGAGCAAAAGCCAGTCCTACACCCAGGATGCCAAGCGCGTAAGTGTTGTTCAGTGTGACGATGAACACCAGCATCGCCAGCCAAATAAATGGCATCCACAAGTCCATGCGCATTTGCCAAGGGCCGCGCGAAATCAATAGCGAACTGTTGTCCAGCGTATTGGCCAGAATCAGCGGTGAAATGCTGGGTTTTTGGCTCTCCACATGCGGCAGGTGTGAGCCGCAGTTCTGGCAAAAAACGTTTTCGCTAGGATTGATGAAATAGCAGCTGGTGCAAATCATGGCTGGCTTTCGATATGCATCACTGTCAATGACTCTTGGCTTTGCTGCTGCTGTCTGAGGCGGGTTTGTCGTGCGATGACGCTGAACCGTGGCCGGCATCTTCTTTGGCCGGTGCGGCATGCGCCGGTTCGCCGTGGGCCGGGGCATCATGCGCGGCTTCGCCGTGCGCAGGTTTGTCGTGGCCGGCATCGACCGCTGCAGCCTCGTGTCCGTCTTTGGCAGCGGGGGCGACTTCCCGGCTTAGGAAGTTGTAAATCGCCAATGAACTCAGCACCACGGTCAGACCGCAGAGCAAACCGATGACAAAAATAATGAAGCCGCCGCTGCCTTCGGTGCTGTCTTCTTGTTTAAGGTTGGAGGCTTTGGCTGTTTTGGCAGCTGTTTCATCGACTTTTTTGCCTATGGCTTGCAGCTTGGTTTTGAGTTCATTGACAGATGCGCTCAAGGGAGCCAGATTGCTTTCCAGGGCTTTGGCCGCTTGCGTGTTCTCTGCCATCAATTCTTCAATGCGCGCCAGCGTCTGCTGGTTGGCGGCCTCTACATTGGTGGCGTTTTGTGCAATGTTCTGACCGAATGATTTTTGCAATTCGATTCTTTGCTTTTCCAGCGTCAGTTTGAACTCATCCGGTAATTTGATGACAACAGGTTCTGGGGGTATGCGCAATTGCTCTTGCAATGTATGGAGTTGAGCGGCGAGTTGTGTTTGCCGCTCCATCATCTCGCGCAGCAGTTGTTCTGTTGGATTGGGTAAGGATTGGAAATGACTGAGTTGCTGAGAATTTAAGGAGATGAAATCCAGCAATTGCGAGTTTTTTTCCAGCAACTGTTTGATGTCGTTTTCAGACTTTTCTCGAGCTGCCAGCCATTCAGCAGGCACCGCTGAACCGTGTGCGGCTGACGAATCGGTTGACAAGGCTTGTGCGGGGCTGACTGTTTCGTGTTCAACCACTACCTGCTTGTCATCTTTTACAGGTTTGCTTGTGTCGTCCTGCGCCTCAAGCGCCAAGTCCAGGTCGATTTTCAACATAGAGGCGTGCTCAGAAGCGGGTTGAGGAATATCCATTGTCAACACCAGATCTTCAACCTCAGCGGCTGATTTTTTCTCATTGCTCTCTGTATCCGCAGGAATGTCTGCTATCGCTGCTTGAAGCAAAGGCGCATTCGCGGTTTCTTCTGCTGCGACAGGCGCGGGACGTTTCACGGGCGCGCCGCATTTGCCGCAAAATTTCGCAGTCAGTGAGATGGGTTTTCCGCAAGCGCCGCATTCCATGGTGTTACCTGTGTCTTTCATTCAGATGAATAAATTCGGCACGGGGAGTATTTACCTGAGCCTGCGTGGTGTTCTTCACAATCTCTGATCACGATTTCTTCTGCGGCTTCCTGACTTTTGTCGGTGTATGCATCTGCGCAGTAAGCGGCTTCGCCATCAAAGCTGTAGACAAAAGCCTTGTAGGGCTTGTCCGGGAAATTTTTACGGTTGAATCTTTCGAACAGTTTTTTGCATTTGCCAAGCAATGGCGGTTTGTAAAGACCGGCCAAGGGCTGAAAGCGCTCAGGTCTCTCCTGAGCGGCAAGCTCCTCTTGCAAGTTCGACTTTTCCGCCGGGGCGGCGGCATGGTCGGAACCGTGTTCTGTGGATGCTGAGTGGTCGCTGCCGTGTGCGTCCTGTGGCGGATTTGCCATATTTTGTTGCGGCGCAGCATCAAGCTGCGGTCCTTTCAGGAGCGCTTTCGAATAAAAATACATAGGCACATTGATGGCTGTCATCAATATGGCCATGATCAGGTATTTATTCAGGCTGGACATAGGGGGAGGGTGAAATAGTCAATATTGACCACGGTTTGCAAGCCATTCTTGCATTACTTGGATCGGCTGATCATGCCCGTACTTGAGCAGCTCTGTTCGACTAAAGCTGCAATCCGGAGTTTATTGAAGTAATGAAACTTTCTTGAATTCAATATATGGTGTAAATGATAAAAATAAAAAATTACCAACAATGCTCTAGAATAGGTACCTTAGATTGAATATATAAATTTGAGGAATAACATGGCCGACCAAGTCACCCAAAGCAGTTTGATCATTGGAGAAGGCGTGGTGTTCACGGGCACCATATACGCCCCTGGTACTGCCAGCATCAATGGCACAGTCAACGGCGAAGTCCATGTGTCTGATTTGCAAATCGGACCCAAGGGCAATGTGGCCGGCAAGATAGAAGCCAAAGTCATTGATGTACATGGACTGCTGTCCGACAATATCCTCTGTCATGACCATATTTTGATTCACCGTACGGGCAGTGTGTCCGGTCAATTGGATTATTCCGACATAGAAATCGAGCGCGGTGGTCAGTTCAAGGGCAACATGGTTCAACATGCCAACGCCAAATCGACGAATAAACCACTTGACTCACAACCCGTCAAAAAATAATACTATTAAATACATTTTTGGCTTTTTGCGTTGAAAAACCAAATTTAATTCTTTTTTTATGCAAAACCTGTCATCCGGTTTTGCATTTGATCCGTTATCTCTCACAAGATTGTTAACGGATCACTTCATGTACAAGTCTCTTCAACTGCAAACTGACAGCAGCAACGTCGAAATCGACCGTCGCTACCAGTATGTACCCTCTGAGCACACCCCGATTCGCAATACCTTCGAGCGTATCCGCACCCAGTTGGCCCAGGAAGCAGAGCAAAAAAGCCGTCCTGTGTCCCGTTTGTACTCGAGTTTGAGAGCGGTTAAACCTTAAGTTAGCGCTTTACCGGGTGTCGGCGACTATGATTCGCCATGGCACTCAAATCTACTGTTTACAAAGCGCAATTGCAAATTGCCGATATTGACAACTCCTATTACGCCGACCACGCACTGACGCTGGCCAGGCACCCCAGCGAAACCGACGAACGCATGATGGTCAGATTGGCCGCCTTGTCGCTCAACGCCTACCAGTTACAAAGCGTTTGCAATGGCGACGGCGTTCTGGCTTTCGGCGCTGGCTTGTCCGACCCCGACGACCCGGATGTTTCTCTGACCGATTTCACCGGGCGTAAACGTTTGTGGATAGAGGTTGGCCAACCTGACGACAAAGTCTTGCAGCGCGCGGGTAGCAAATCGGATCGGGTGCTGGTCTATGCGTTTTCATCCTCTGCCGATATTTGGTGGCGTGGTATTGAAAACAAATTGCACCGCCAGCAAAAACTGGGCGTGGTGAGAATTCCGCACCAGGCAGCGCAAGACATGGCCGCCATGGCTGAACGCAGCATGCAACTACAGGTCACTATTCAGGAAGCCGGCATGACCTTGAGTTCCAACCGAGGCAGCGTGCATTTCGAGCCTGTCGCATGGCTGTGAACTGTTTCCAAGCGTGAATGAATTTAGCTTTCAGCCCATGTCTATGGATGAAGCGGTGCTATCCTCATTCATTAAACAAAATTCTTTGAATAAAGGCTGACCATGACATCTTCCATGCGCTACATAGAACACGGCACTGGCGGTGCCCCCGAGGTGATGCACCCGGGGCAAACCGCCGCACCTCAGGCCGGCCCCGGCGACGTGCTGATCAAAGTGGCTTATGCAGGTGTCAACCGACCTGATTGTTTGCAACGCAGCGGACGCTATCCGCCGCCTCCTGGTGCTTCCCCCATTTTGGGTCTGGAAGCCTCGGGCCATGTGGTTGCCGTGGGTGAAGGTGTGACGCAGTGGCGCATCGGCGATGCCGTCTGCGGCTTGGCCAACGGCGGCGCGTATGCCGAGTACGTGGCCATACCTCAAGGCCAGGTTTTGCCTGTGCCCAAAGGTTTGAGCTTGTTGCAAGCCGCCGCGCTGCCGGAAAACTATTTCACCGTCTGGACGAATGTGTTTCAGCGCGGTCGTTTGCAGTCGGGCGAAACATTCCTGGTGCACGGCGGATCCTCAGGCATAGGCTTGACGGCGATTCAACTGGCCAAGGCTTTTGGCGCGCGCGTTTTGTGTACTGTCGGTAATGCAGACAAAGTCGAGGCTTGTCTGAAAGCAGGTGCGGATGTGGCCATCAATTACCGGACCCAGGACTTTGTTGACGAAGCTCTTGCAGCCACTGCTCAGCAAGGCGTCAACATCATTTTGGACATGGTCGGCGGCGACTATATGCAACGCAATCTCAAGGCCTTGTCGGTTGACGGTCGTCTGGTGCAAATTGCATTTTTGCAACCTTCTAAAACCGAGGTTGACTGGATAGCCTTGATGGTCAAGCGTCTCACATTCACCGGCTCCACCTTGCGCCCGCGCAGCGTGGCCGACAAGGCGCAAATGGCGGCTGAACTCAAACAAAACGTCTGGCCCATGATGGAGCAGGGCAAATGTCTTCCTGTGATTCACCAGGTGTTTGATCTTGACCAAGCTGCTCAAGCCCATGCATTGATGGAGTCATCTACGCACATCGGAAAAATCATGTTGAAAGTGGCAGGCGACTGAATCGCTTGTCACACCATTGTGGGTTTGTCACTCTCGCTAATGCTGGTCATTTTCAGCATTGCACGAGTGCATAATTCCGGCCATCAAATGAACTTCTTGATTAAAAAACCGATGAGATCCCCTCGCTCTTTGTTGCTATGTTTGCCCTTGTTTTTGTCTGCTGCGCTTCTTCACGCAGCGGATCACCAAGGCCATGCGGCCCACAGCCATGGACTGGGTGTGCTTGAACTCGTTATTCAGGGTAAGACCGTCAAAGCAACGTTTGAGATTCCCATGGAAAGCCTGCTCGGTCATGAATACCTGCCGCGCAGTGCCGCTGAAAAAAAGGCCATGGCCGATTTAAAGGCAGGCGTGACCAAGGCTGCTTATTTCATGAACTTTCCTGCTGCTGCACAGTGTCAGGAAAAATCAGTGAAAACCGAATCGGCCATGTTTGAAGGCAAAAAATCCGAACATGCCGACTTGGATGCCGAGCTTGAATTTGAGTGCGCCAAGCCTGAGGCTTTGACCCAAATCGAATTCCCGCTGTTTGCCAAACACCCGCGCCTGGGCAGCTTGAAAGTCGACATGGTCGGCCCCAAAGGGCAAAAGTCACTGACCGTCAAGGCCAAAGACCCGGTGTTGCGCTGGTGAGCAAGTCTGCGATTCATCTCAGTTCGTTAACCCACGCCTGGACCGGCCAGCCGCCGTTGTTCCAGATCGATGAACTGACTGTGCCTCAGGGCAAGCATTTGTTCATTCAAGGCCCCAGCGGCTGCGGCAAAAGTACTTTGTTGTCTTTGCTTGCCGGTGTGCAAGCGGTGCAAAACGGGGTCTGTCAGGTGCTGGGTCAGGACATGGCTGCGCTGACTGCGGTGCAACGCGACCGCTTGCGCGGCGAGCACATGGGTGTGATTTTTCAGCAGTTCAATTTATTGTCTTATCTGGACGTGCAGGCCAATGTGTTGATGCCCACGCGTCTTTTCCCGAGCCGGGCAGCTGCATCCTCCCGCGTCTGGGGCAGCCCGGCTGACCAAGCCAAAGCGCTGGCTCAGGCCCTGGGGCTGGCAGAAAAAATGTGGCGTCAGCCTATCAACCAGTTGTCGGTCGGTCAGCAGCAGCGCGTGGCTGCCGTGCGCGCTTTGATGGGTGCGCCTGAACTGGTGATTGCTGATGAGCCGACTTCAGCGCTGGATGATGCCCGGCAACTCGAATTCCTGGATCTGCTTTTGCACACCGCTGAAAAGCAAAACACGAGCGTCATCATGGTGAGCCACAACGCACGTCTGGCCCATCGTTTTGACCAGGTGTTTGAAATGCACGCCGGAGGCCGCTCATGAGTTTGTGGATCTCTCTGGCCTGGCACAGCGCCTGGTCGCGCCGTTTTGCTTTGGCGCTGGTCACAGTATCTGTCAGCGTATCTGTCCTGATTCTGCTCGGTGTGCAGCAATTGCGGGAAGACGCCAGACGCAGTTTTTCCAACGCACTCAGTGGCGTTGATTTGATCGTCGGCCCGCGCGGCAGCGCCACCGAATTGATGCTCTACAGCGTGTTTCAAATCGGACGCCCGTCGCGCAACATGGGCATCAGCGGGTATGAAGAAATCCGTCGCATGCCGCAGGTCCGTTGGGCCGTGCCTATTCAGCTTGGCGACTCTTACAAAGGGCATCCGGTGCTGGGTACCACAGCCACTTTGTTCACTGAATTCAAAAGCCAGGGCAAAGGCTTGCAATGGACACAGGGGCGCGCTTTCGCTAACCCTGCGGACAATGGCGACGCCATGTCTGAAGTCGTGCTGGGGGCAGAGGTTGCCAGACGTTTTGCTCATCGCGTCGGCGACAAACTGGTGCTGACACACGGTGCCGGCGGCGGCCCCGAGGACACGGACCATGACGATCACCCCTTGGTCATCGTCGGCATTCTTGCTGCCACGGGTGCACCTATAGATAGAACCGTGTTGGTCAACCTGGAAGGCTTTGAAGCCATGCACCAGGGCTGGGGCATGGGCATTTCGCCCAAATCATTGAAATCAGCGGCAGCGGCATTGCCCGAGGTCGCCAATCCCAAGGACTTGCAGCCGGTCAGCTTGTCTGCAGTTTGGGTGGGTTTGCACAACCGCGCTGAAGTCTTCTCGGTACGCCGCAAAATTGAAAGCTTTAACCGTGACCCCTTGATGGCGGTGTTGCCGGGTGTCGCCCTGGATGAGCTCTGGCAAGTCGTCAAAGTGGTGGAAAACAGCCTGGTGCTCATAGGCATGCTGGTGGCGGTCAGCGCCATGCTCAGCGTGGCCGCCGTGCTGCTGGTAGCCATGAGCGGGCGACGCAAAGAACTCGCCATATTGCGCGCCATGGGTGCTGCCCCCCGCGCTTTGTTGGGTTTTGTCTTGCTTGAGTCGGTGCTGGTGTGTCTGCTGGGTATAGTCTGCGGATACGCGGTCAGTCAATTGTTGATGTGGGGCGCCCAAGATGTGCTGCGCACCGGTTTCGGTGTCATGGTGCAACCCGGCTTACCCTCTGGCGAGAGTCTGGTTAGTTTGGGAGCATTGTTCAGCGTGGCCGTGCTGGCCAGTCTGATGCCCGCCTGGCGGGCTTACCGCTTGTCGCTGATGGATGGCTTGCATCCCCCGGCACTTTGAATCA
>Ga0214919_10011319_pt1 | contig 11142 bp, 8 predicted proteins | sample LL1503_MetaG_FD_177994 | JGI IMG/M metagenome (GOLD analysis project Ga0214919, IMG submission 177994) | Freshwater microbial communities from Lake Lanier, Atlanta, Georgia, United States - LL-1503 | ecosystem: Environmental > Aquatic > Freshwater > Lake | place: USA: Georgia | collected 2015-03-15
TATGCTTACTGAGCAATTATGTGATTGTTTAGAGGATTGGTCAACGGTTATGCCTAAGCCGCATCATTCTGGACTCGTAAGTGAGTGGAAGAATGAAATGAAAAACTTCCTAGAAACTGTCTATCCCGAGTCTGAAGATCTCGTAATGTCGGTTACAGCTGGAATTTTAGAGGCATATGATTCCTGGACAAAGGCTGAGAATGTGCGCTTTACTGAATCCGTCGACAATAACAAAACGCATGCGCTAATGCAACGACCACAGACAACGCAGCGCACTGGAGATTGGTACAAAGAATTTCAGCGCTGTTTAACTGCTAGCGAAATATTTAAGGTCTTCGGCCCGCCCAGAGAGAGGGCGATTTTAGTACACCAAAAGGCCGGTATGATTGAAATGCCACCAAGAGGTAATTCACTCGTTGTTCATAAAAGTAACATGGGGCCTCTTGATTGGGGAATATGTTTTGAACCGGTCGTAAAGCTCATTATAGAATCCGAATGGAATGCAATCATATACGAATGCGGTCGCTTCGTGCATTTGACAGATACACGTCTGGCAGCAAGTCCTGACGGAATTCTAATCAATGTGAAATCCAAGCCTGAGATGTCAGGTCATCTTATTGAAATCAAGTGCCCCAAGACACGGAAAATTGGTGTGAAGATACCTATGGAATACTACTATCAAATGCAACTTCAATTGGAAGTTACGGATGTTCGTGCCTGCGAATATGTTGAAGCGAAATTTGAAATGCCCGAGACGGATGATTTTAATGCAAAGTGGTATGGGCGAATTGCAGTTGTGGGGTGCTTTTCTGAGGAGACATCTGTATGGAAGCCATGTAAATATATTTACGGCCCCCTAAATGATATGAAATGGACTCCTGATCTTGGACTCAATGAGCAGCTCTTGGAACTAAATACTTGGACATGTGATAATATATATCACGAGACAGTATTGCGAGATAAGGTGTGGTTTGCGAATTTGACGCCTAAACTCAATGAATTTTGGTCGGATATTGAGAAGGCAAAGCTGGGCGAATTTGTTATACCCGAAAGTACAAGGAAAAAGAAGGAGGCTGTTTGTGAGATCATGGATTCTGATCATGAATCAGAGTTAAAGCCTAAATCAGAAAATATAATCTCTAATTAAGAAGCTGAATGGCTCCAAGTATAGGATTTGATTTTGACGAATGTGTTGTTCAAGCCTATAGTTTAATGCCGATTATTATATTTTTAGAGCGTCTTCTAATAAAGGAATTAAAAACGCAGCCCACAACAAAAGATGTGCAGGCACAGCTTTTAAGAGGCAGAGAGCGATTTTATGAACGCCTGGCTTATAATGAATATGAAACTAAGGGTACGCTTATAAGGCCGTCGTTTTTTATTATAATACAGAAGCTTCTAAAGCTTAGAAAGGAGGGCGCGATTGATTCATTATTCATATATAGTAATAATAACAGTATAGATCTTATAAATGTATGTGATCATATTATTGCAATGACATTGAAACATCTAAATTTGCCTGAAGAGTATTTACTAAAGGGTGATTCTGGCATACTTCATACTTTAACGCCCCGGATACATCGTGACTCTCCATGTCGTTCGAGCGAACCTCTTGATTCTGGGCAATTCAAAGAAAAGACGTTTCAAGGGATTCAGACATGTTTAGGTAAAAGTATCAGTGAAAATGACTTATGGTTTTTGGACGACACGGTTGACCATAAAGATCTCATGAATAAGATAAAAGGTCAGTATATTGAGACTAAGAAATACGAGATTTTGATGAAAAACACTAAATTGGCCGAATTCTTAGTACGTTCATTTCCAAAGGAGGCATTTAACCCTTTAGGGCCGATTGGCAAAATATTTTTATCTGCATATCAAAAATTGGAAAACTACTTTATTGTAACATCGCCAGCTGAAAAATACATAATCAAAGTGAATCCGCGTTTTAATCCGAAGGGCAGTGAATCTGAGGAAAATCTAACAGATCTTCTATCACGTTCATTAAACGCCATTTCTCCAAATGCTAAGGGTCATATAAGAACTAAATGGACAACTGGTGAATCTGCATCTGACACAAATATACTGACAAAAATGCTTGAGCCCCTTTTAATTAAGAAGAGCACAAAGTCCACTTCTGACACTCTAAAAGTCCTTAGTACGGCTATGGCATTTAGAGAACCCATAGGTGGATCAACTAAAACACGCAGACGAAGACATTAGGATTACCGTGTAGTGCTTAAATTAAGCACTCCCTGCGGATAGCAACAAGTGGTGAAATCATTACACATAATAGTCGCAGTCGCTTTGCGACTGCAGACAATTAAGAGTACTTAACTTCAGCACTTGGCGTTACTTGTAAAATGACAACGATAGCTCATGCAGCCATGTCGTTCCATTATCTGGTTTTTTATGTTTATAGTTATTTGTCACCTGACCATATGAGCCTGTTTTCTCAATGTGGCGTTGGCCATCAGCAATATATGCACATTCAGATGTAAAATTAGCCAATCTAGAATCATCGGACGCGACCTGCAGATAGTCTCCTAAAAGACTATATGGAGTACGAGGAACATCAAGTGTCGCATCTGCCGGGCCAGGTTCTCTGGGCACTTCAGTTGTTAAAGGCGCCTTACACAATTGCTTAACGGGATATCCTGGAATATACGTTGTAAAGCCCTCATTTGTTATGAGAGGGATCATCATCGCTAGAGATCCAAGTACAATAAATGCAACGACTGTAAAAAGAATGGCTTCCATTCTACTCTATGTTAGATAGAGATAAGATGGCTGAAACTGAATCCGATAGTGTAAAAGATTCGGCCACTACAGGAAAACTCGGATGGTGCGCATCCATAGAAAATATGTTGGCAAAATGGTGCGATCAGGCAAAATCATTCGAGTGGATGCATACTGAATGCTATTCCGAGTTTAATACTAAATCACGCGCAATCATGATTGCATCGAATATTCTAACAGCAATCAGCGGTCTAACAAACGTGATTGCTGGTGGTTCGGTTGTAAATGGGTTTCAACTTGCTTGGGCCTTTGGCTCACTCTCCATTCTCGTAAGTATAACCAATATGCTACAAGAAAAGCTTGAATACGGATCAAAGGCCATTGAACATAAGCAATTCTCAGTTCAATGGGGTACAATAAGGCGAAAGATTGAGGAGGAACTTTCTATTCCTCCAGAATCAAGGAAGGACTGTGCAACCTTTTTAAAATATCTGAGACAGGATATAAATCAAGTGTCGATTTCTGGGAATACGCAAATCCCGGAACATATTCGCGACGCATGCTACGAAAAATTCAGTAAGATTCCAGAATTTGATTTACCGGGTATATGCGGACAAATCGAACACACACAGGTCTATATAACAGTGCCTTTATTGGCTTAGATCTTCTCATTCTCTATCATATCCTTTACAAGCATCTCAAAATCATAGGCTGGCTTCCAATCAAGTCGGCTGCGAATTAGACTTGAATCTCCCAAAAGAATATCGACCTCAGACGGTCTGAAAAAGGCCTTATCTACACGAACTAGAACTCTGCCAGTCTTCTCGCAGACTCCTACTTCATCTAGACCAGATCCACTCCAGACAATATTGATATCACTGTTAGCGAATGCCAATTGAATGAATTTGCGCACCGAATGCGTCTCGCCCGTAGACACAACCCAGTCTCTCTGTTCATCCGTCTGAAGCATTCTCCACATGGCATCCACATAATCCTTTGCGTGTCCCCAGTCCCGCTCTGCGTCCAAATTGCCTATGCTGAGACACTCTTGCTGGCCAGCTTTAATGGCACAAATCGCCTTAGTTATCTTACGGGTCACGAAATCCTCACCCCGTCTCGGAGATTCGTGATTAAAAAGAATACCATTCACTGCAAACATTCCATACGACTCACGATAATTCTTGGTAATCCAGTATGCATAGAGTTTAGCAACTCCATACGGCGATCTAGGATAAAAAGGTGTCTCCTCGTTCTGAGGAACTTCCTGCACCTTCCCATATAGCTCGCTTGTAGACGCCTGGTAAAAACGGATTCGGTCCTTAAGAGGATGTATGCGAATGGCTTCAAGGATATTGAGAACACTTGCTCCATCGGCCTGAAGAGTATAATCTGGCATCTCAAATGAGCGTTGGACATGACTCTGTGCAGCCAAATTGTAGACTTCAATACGGTCCGGATTAGAAAATCCTGCAACGGACAGAATGGAATTTACAGACGATGAATCTGTAATATCCCCGTATTGAATAATGAGTCTTGGATTTTTCAATAAATGCGTTAATCTCCACATGTTATTATTAAGAGAGCAACGGCGAACAAGACCATATATCGTGTATCCCTTTTCAAGAAGTAGCTCGGTTAGATAAGAACCATCTTGCCCAGTTATTCCAGTTATAATCGCAACTCTTGACATCACTTTATTAAAATATGCGGTTATCCTTAGACCGTGCGTTTATTAACCACTAGCATACATCTCTGTCCACTCTCGTGCAGTAGCATCATATTCAGCTCTATCATTCATGTACTGCTTTGCAATATCTGGCATAAGAGGATCATTCGGATTGGGGTCACACAGCAATGACAGGACTGAAAGAAGCACCTTTGAAATCGTCAGCGCAGGTGACCAATTCTGCTTCAGAATATCAAGACAGATGAAACCGGATGAATTGATATTGGGATGATAAATCTTAGTCGTGAACATCAGACGCGGCGGCTTGAATGGATAATCTGACGGGAACTCAACCGTCATGTTGAAAACTCCACCCGAGTAAGGTGAATCTGCAGGTCCAAAGATGACTGCTTCCCAGTTATAAACAGCTTCTGGATTAATCGGACCAGCGCTGCAATTTGCAGGCGGATCTTTGCGAAGGTCTTGAAGTTCCCTGAGAATACGCTTGGATGCCATTTCTGTTTGTGTACTATACACTGGAATGATCCATGATTCAATTTTTACGACTTTCGGCACATAAAATTGACGGTGAGCGCGCATTTATACTGAATACAAAATCACAATGCAGCGTAGTATGCACGTAATCAAGCGCGACGGGATGAAGGAGCCAGTGTCATTCGATAAGGTTCTCCGCAGAATTCAAAAGGCCTCTCGGGGCCTGAGTGTCCACCCGGATGCTCTTGCCCAGCGCGTATTATCCCAGATTTTCGATGGTGTCAAGACGACTGATTTGGACGAGCTTGCAGCACAACTCGCTGCAAGTCTTTCAACCCAGCACCCCGACTACGCCACTCTAGCCTCTTGGCTGAGTGTCAGTAATCATCACAAGAATACACAATACACATTCGCACAGGTCGTAAAGATGTTGAGCACACAGGTTTCCGAGCATACAAACGAGGCCATTCGTTATGTATCTGAGGATTTGGAGGCCGTCGCTGAGAAATACCGTTCCGAGATTGAGGTAGCAATCAATTACAAGAGAGACTATGAGTTCGACTATTTCGGTTTCAAGACACTGGAAAAGTCATACTTGTTGAAAGATAAAACTGGCCGAGTTCTTGAGCGTCCTCAGCACATGTGGATGCGAGTTTCATTGGCTCTTTGGACATCTGGAGCAGCTACGACACCAGAACAGCTTGCACAGGCCTTTGAGACCTATGAGCTAATGTCAAAGAAAATCTACACCCACGCCACGCCTACACTCTTCAACGCAGGCACTCCCAGACCCCAGCTCTCGTCGTGCTTCCTCATGTCAATGTCCGATGACAGTATCGCAGGCATTTATAAGACGCTTGGTGACTGTGCAGCCATTTCAAAGTATGCGGGTGGCATTGGTCTTCATTGCCACAATATTCGTGCCAGAGGCTCACTCATTAAGGGGACAAACGGATTCAGTAATGGTCTTGTGCCCATGTTGCGAGTCTTTAACAACACCGCACGCTATGTTGACCAAGGCGGAGGGCGGCGTAATGGGTCATTTGCCATCTATTTGGAACCTTGGCACGCCGACATTGATGACTTTCTCAAGATGAAGTTGAACTCGGGTGCAGAAGAGGAGCGTGCCCGCGACCTCTTCTATGCGCTGTGGATTCCCGATCTCTTCATGCGTCGTGTTGAGGAGGATGGTCTCTGGACACTATTCTGTCCAAATGAGGCACCCGGTCTCGCTGAGGTCTATGGTGAGGAGTTTGACGCTCTATATACGAAATATGAAAAGGAGGGTCGTGGTCGCAAGACTGTTTCAGCCCAGAAGCTCTGGTTCAAAGTTCTTGATTCGCAGATGGAGACTGGCACACCCTACTTGCTTTACAAGGACCCTGCAAACAAGAAGAGTAATCAGAAGAATCTTGGAACCATTAAATCATCCAATCTTTGCACTGAAATCATGGAATACAGTAGCCCAGAGGAGACGGCTGTCTGTAATCTAGCATCCATTGCTCTGCCCTCCTTCGTAGTCAGCGAGAATCTGACATTTGATTTCGCAAAGTTGCGTGAAGTGACTGCATCCGTTGTGAAGGCTCTCAACCGTGTAATTGATATTAACTTCTATCCGACACCTGAAACGAAACGGTCGAATATGCGTCACAGACCTATTGGTCTTGGGGTTCAGGGTCTTGCAGATGTCTTTGCAAAACTCAGAATGTCTTGGGAGAGTCCCGAAGCTATGCGTATGAATCAACTCATCTTTGAGCACATGTATTACGCAGCAGTAGAAGCGAGTGTAAATCTAGCATCTGTTGATGGTTCGTATGAGACATTTGAGGGATCGCCCACTTCTATGGGCCAGCTTCAACCTGATCTCTGGTCAGTGACACCTATCACTGAGAAGGAGAATACACTCGACTGGAACGGTCTAAGAAGGAGAGTGAAGCTCGGCATTCGCAATTCGCTCTTGGTTGCACCTATGCCAACGGCATCTACAAGCCAGATTCTCGGCTATACGGAATGCTTCGAGCCAGTGACTTCGAATATTTATGCACGACGCACTCTTGCAGGTGAATATGTCGTCGTCAATCGTTATCTCATGAACGATCTCTTGAGTGCAGGCCTATGGAATGAGAATTTAAAACAGCAGATCATTTCGAAAAATGGAAGTGTGCAAGGAATCAAGGAGGTTCCAGAGCATTTACAGGCACTGTATAAGACTTCTTGGGAAATCAAGCAGCGCACACTCATTGATATGGCTGCACAGCGAGGCCCCTTTATCTGCCAAAGCCAGAGTCTAAATCTCTTCATTGAGAATCCTACATACGCTAAGCTAACGAGTATGCACTTCTATGGTTGGAAACAGGGTCTCAAGACGGGTTGTTATTATTTACGCTCAAAGGCTCCGGTGATGGCGCAGAAATTCACAGTTGATCCGAGACTATTACAGGGCAGTGCAGAAGCCAATGTTGCTGAAACAGCGGATGAATCTGATAGCGAGGAGGAGGATCTAACTCCAGAGCAGAAGAAGGCGAAAGATAGAAAGGCACTTCTTGATCGTCTTGCACGTGAATATGAAGAGTCAGTATTGGAGGCAAAAGCCGCAGCTGAGGATGGAACTGGCTGCGCCTCGTGCTCGTCATAACTTCTATGTCTAGTATAGATATGGCCGCAGATCCCCAAATAGAATTAAAGCGGGCCCTTGATTATTTAGAAACTATATCTAAGGGTGATAGCGAATCTTTAAAAAATAATGTATATAAATCTTTTTCAGGTTTATGCTATTTGGGTCTAGAAGCGAAAAGAGCAAAATTCAAGCCTGGATGGGCAACTGAGATAAAAGATTCAAACTTGAATAGTCTTTTTCATGAAAAGGAGGCTTCCGTTATTGAAAATATATTTTTACTCCTGTTGAAACCGATTATCGATGAGGGTAAAGATGAAAAAGATGGCAAAGGAGAGGGAGAGGCGCAGACGGGTGGAGCTGCTGCCTTAGTTCCCAGTACAAGTGACGGAGGTCTCTTCAGTAAATTAAAAGGTGTAGCATCTCTTGTAAATCCAGATGATATAAGTATTGACAAAACATATTGGAAGGTGATTAATTTTCTTAAGGGGCTCAATGAACAAACTCATGCTCTTTCTCGAGAAATTGGACCCTTTAAATATTTTTATGATAGTAAAGCCGATTTACCTATTCCTTTTCCCATTCCATTTCCACCTTATGCTGTAACAATGCAAATTCCTCCGCGAACAATTCCAGTTCTTATAGGCTCCTTTGTTGAAGCAATTCGTCTAATATTCAGTCTTGGCCCTACATCAAATGAATTGACACGGAAAATCCTTTCAATCGTGATGGCTGTAATTGATTTAGTGCAGGGAGAATGGAAAAATAGTATTCTGAGTTTTGCAGGATATTATGGTCAATACCCCCTTATTGCAGGTGTTGTTGGTAAAGTGTTTTTGAATGTCTTCAGCTTAGTTGCGCCAGATATTCAAGACCGACTAATATTTGATATATATAGGTCTGGAAAATCGATGTTTATTGGCGGCTTCTTGTGGATGTTTAGCACATTTGCTCCTGCATCAGTAAGATTGATAGTTAAAAAACAGCTCGATATAATTAAAGATAAAGTTATCGAAGTAAATGGTGACATTCAGAAAACAGAAGATAAAATGCAGGAGGCTGCAGGTGAATCAGGATTGAAAGTGGATTTGAATAAAATTCCAGAAACATTTATTGTTTCATTTGATGATATACAGAACTTACAGTCGATTGCACGCCAGCCGACCTTCATGTGCTCAAAGGAGTTCCAGGCAGCGATCAAGCCGTTACTGATTATAGTTCCTGCCCGTCTTTTTCTAGAGATGTTGAGCATACCAACCGATCCTGAAACACTCGATATGGAATGCGGTCAATTAAAAGGGCTTACTCTTGAAAAGACGGTTGAGGCTGCACTCACACCGACTTTTGAGAGTGATTCGCCTTTAGCGGCGGCTATTAAAAACCCTGAAGAGGCTGTCAAGGCTGCAGTTACTAGCAAACTTCCTGAAGGTGCCGCTGATGCGGCTGCAGCAGCTATTAAAAACCCTGAAGAGGCTATTAAGGCTGCAGTTACTAGCGCAGTTACTAGCAAACTTCCTGAAGGTGCCGCTGATGCGGCTGCAGCAGCTATTGCAAACCCTGAAGAGGCCGTAAAAAAGGCTGCAGTTGCTGCTGTTCCACAAGCCGCCGCCTTAAAGGCAGCCGCCAATTCAATCAAAAAGCCCCAGACCAAAAAAAAGGGGGGATATAGAGCTCAGATGACGCGTAGAAAAAACAGGCGTGATAACAGCCGAGATGACATTCTAAAACAAATCCTCTTAGATACGCATGATATTCTAGACGATCAATCTACACAGATTCAACCTGAACTCCAACAAGACTATGCAACCATGTAATTAAACGCTGGTCCCAACCCCAAAAACAACCCGTCTGCCCTCTTCCAGCAATCACGCGACTACTGGTATTAGTTCCGTGATTGAGAGCAACAAGAATCTGCTGAGGCGGAATTTCTAGAAACAAATCATCCTTTGAACACGCCTCAATGAATCCCTCTCCCTCACTCTGCTGCACTTCTGGAAATGGATTATCAATGGCAAACTGCTTATAAAAACAGAATGATGCCTCACTCACTCGCTGAGACTGTTTTAGCGCCCATGGCGGTGTATTCACTGCACTGATTCCATGATTCAAATCATACATGGCAATCATGGTGCAACCCACTACCTTCTTTGTCGGGTCATGCATTAACCAGGCAACTCGACGTCTAAAAGATGTCTCAGGGTAGAAATCATCATCATCCATATTCAAGCAAATATCATGTATAGCCGCTTTCACTGCCCGATTACGCTTGTAACCTATATCGCGTTTCTTAGTCATTGGCACATAAGTAATCTCAAAACCAGGCTCTCTTTCCTGAAACACCTTAATCTTATCTAAGACACCCTTTGCAGGATCATCACTGTCATCTACAATCACCCACTGCATCTTAGATGGAGGATAATCTGTAGCCAACATATTCAAAAACGCGAGATCAATGAAATTTCGGCGATTATATGTGATTGTAAGAATCGAAATTCTTGGACAGTCATCACGAGATATCATGGGAGGCAATTTAAGAGTCTTTGTCTTTGCAGCCTCCTTGAGAAGGATTGTAATCTTCGATTTGACACCTTGTATAAATAGCTGAAGGCGTGATTCAGACTCTCTAACCTGCTCCTCACCATAGGGGATTGCCTGTAAAGCGTCCTTGATATCCTGTGTGGTTACCGACGAAAAATCGGCTACATCGCCACAGTGATCCTTAGAATCCCTTGTAACAGGTGTCTTAATAAAGCCTGCATAGGGTTTTCCACCATATGTCTCCTCATACACTGGTAGCGTGTTAAGAATTAGAGCAGCAGACCGTGCCTCAGCCTGCGCAGCCGTGAAACCGAATCCCTCAGCCGCACTAATAGCAACATGGGTTCCCGAATTCAGATTCAGCTCCTCCAATTCGGCTGCATCCATGAATCCTCGCTTAACTGTAACAGATGGTGGTAAGCTTACACCCGAGAGATCCACCTCTTCTAATGAGGTTGTAACAGTAAGAGGGAAATCACGAGGCCACAGAGGGAGTAATGCACGAGCAGCCAAGTGTTTGTTCTGTGATGCTCCAAGAACCCAGAGAGCCTGTCTTAGACCAAGTGCATCCTTGTTGATTGGCTTTAGCGGACCACGAACCGCCCAAGGCAAATGGACCGCCTTAGAACCGAACTCTGGCACACGACTCTTTTCCTTGACCCAGACCTGTGAAAATCGCTCACAGTAGGGTAGCCAGTTTGGCGAACACCATTCTGGATTTACCATCCAAATTTGCACGGGCGCCCAAGGAAGCCACGCAGGGTGTGGAATCTCAAGATGGATCACTATATCTGCATTTGTTGGTGGTTGAAGAGGATCAAAGCTAAGATACTCGAACTTATACTCGCCCGAATCTAATTGGTTCATAGCATGCTGAATAAGTGATGCATCCTGACTAAGACCAAACGTGTTCGACTGATTCCAGAGAAAGACGACTCGCTTCATATTTAGATAATATAAAGGTGTGTTTAGATAGAGATAAATATGTCAAACGACGCAAAGCAATGTGCTTGGTGCCAAAGGTGGTGTCTGAAAGACGCAGCCTGCAATTATATATTTGCATGTGGTCTTGAGACGAATGGTAACTTCC
>Ga0214919_10011321_pt1 | contig 11140 bp, 9 predicted proteins | sample LL1503_MetaG_FD_177994 | JGI IMG/M metagenome (GOLD analysis project Ga0214919, IMG submission 177994) | Freshwater microbial communities from Lake Lanier, Atlanta, Georgia, United States - LL-1503 | ecosystem: Environmental > Aquatic > Freshwater > Lake | place: USA: Georgia | collected 2015-03-15
GGTGAGAACACGGGGAACATAATCCTTGCATGACCCCCACCGCGTTTGCCAGCCTCCCCCTCTCCCCCGAAACACTGGAGAACCTGCAGCAACTCGGTTATCTGGAAATGACCCCGATCCAGGCGGCCGCCCTGCCCCCCGCCCTGGCCGGACAGGACTTGATTGCCCAGGCGCAAACCGGCAGCGGCAAAACCGCCGCCTTTGCGCTGGCCCTGCTGGCGCGGCTCAATCCGCGCTGGTTTGCGGTGCAGGCTCTGGTCTTGTGCCCGACCCGCGAACTGGCCGACCAGGTCAGCGCCGAAATCCGCCGCCTGGCGCGTGCGCAGGACAACATCAAAGTGGTGACCCTGTGCGGTGGTGTACCGCTGCGCGGCCAGCGCGCCACGCTGGAGAACGGCGCGCACATTGTGGTGGGCACGCCGGGGCGCGTGATGGACCATCTGGCGCGCGCCACCCTCACGCTGGAAGGCCTGAACACCCTGGTGCTGGATGAGGCCGACCGTATGCTGGACATGGGTTTTCTGGACGACATCCGCACTGTGGTCAAGCAAGCCCCGGCAGAACGCCAGACCTTGCTCTTCAGCGCCACCTACCCGGACGGCATCGCCGCGTTGGCGCAGCAGTTCATGCGCGCGCCGCAACGCATCAGCGTGCAGGCCACGGCGGCGCAAGTCACGATTGAGCAGCAATTTGTAGAGATCACACCACCCCAGCGCCTGGACGCGGTGGCCGCGCTGCTGCGGCATTTCCGCCCGGCCAGCACGCTGGCCTTTTGCAACACCAAGCAGCAGTGCAAAGACCTGGAAGCGTTTTTGCAGGCCCAGGGCTTTAGCGCGCTGGCGCTGCATGGCGAACTGGAGCAGCGCGAGCGCGACCAGGTGCTGGCGCAGTTTGCCAACGGCAGCTGCTCGGTATTGGTGGCCACCGATGTGGCCTCGCGCGGGCTGGACATCGCGCAGCTCGAAGCCGTGATCAATGTGCACATCACACCCGACCCCGAGGTGCATGTGCACCGCGTCGGACGTACCGGCCGCGCCGGAGCCAGCGGGCGCGCCATCAGCCTGGCGACCATGAACGACATGGGCCGCGTCGGCGCGATTGAGGTGTACCAAAAGTTCTCCAGCGTCTGGCTGACGCTGGACAGCCTCACGCCCGCCAGCGACCAGCCCCTGTTGCCGCCGATGCGCACGCTGCTGATGCTGGGCGGGCGCAAAGAAAAAATCCGCCCTGGCGATGTGCTGGGCGCGCTGACCAACGACGAGGGTGGCGCCGCCTTCACCCGCGAGCAAATCGGCAAGATCCAGGTCACCGATTTCTGCACCTTCATCGCCGTTACGCGGGAGCTGGCGGCCACTGCCAGCGCCAAGCTCAACGCCGGGCGGGTCAAAGGCCGCTCGGTGAAGGTGCGCGTGCTGTAAATCCAGGTGCGCAGGCCAAGCGTGCGACAATGCGCGCAGTTGCGGTGCTTCAGTTACCCGCAATGACAGCACCATGCTGAATTTTCTGTATCTACCTGCCAATAACTGACTGGGCTCCCCGCCCCGTTCGGCCGGTATGTGAAGCGTCCTCAGGACGCACCCTTATGACTTTTGAAGATCTCCAATTGGCTCCGGCCTTGTTAAAAGCTGTGCGCGAGCAAGGCTACGACGTTCCCACACCGATCCAGGCGCAAGCCATTCCGCTGATTCTGGAAGGCCGCGACCTGCTCGGTGGCGCGCAAACCGGCACCGGCAAAACCGCCGCATTCACCCTGCCGCTGCTGCACCGCCTGACCATGAGCCGCAGCGCGCAAAACAAATTCGGCGGCACGGGCATCCGCGCGCTGGTGCTCACCCCCACCCGCGAACTTGCGGCGCAGGTCGAAGAATCCATCCGCACCTACGGCAAATACCTGCAGCTCAGCAGCACCGTGATTTTTGGTGGTGTGGGCATGAACCCCCAAATCAGCAAACTCAAAAAAGGCGTGGACATTCTGGTGGCCACACCCGGGCGTCTGCTGGACTTGCAACAGCAAGGCATGCTCGATTTAGGCCAAGTGCAAATTCTGGTGCTCGACGAGGCCGACCGCATGCTGGACATGGGCTTTATCCATGACGTGAAAAAAGTGCTGGCGCTGGTTCCCAAAGAAAAACAAAGCCTGCTGTTCTCCGCCACCTTCAGCGACGAAATCCGCGACCTGGCCAACGGCCTGCTCAAAGACCCGCAAAGCGTGCAAGTCACACCGCGCAACACCACGGTGCAGCGCATCACGCAGGTGATCCACCCGGTCGGGCGCGGCAAGAAAAAAGCGCTGTTGGCGCACATCATCAATGAACACAACTGGAGCCAGGTGCTGGTCTTCACGCGCACCAAATTCGGTGCCAACAATGTGGCCGAGTTTCTGGAAAAGAACGGCATCAGCGCCATGGCGCTGCACGGCAACAAAAGCCAGTCGGCGCGCACCCAGGCGCTGGCCGGTTTCAAGAGCGGTGATGTGCGCGCCCTGGTCGCCACCGACATCGCTGCACGCGGTATCGATATCGACGAGCTGCCGCACGTCGTCAACTACGAAATCCCCAACGTCTGCGAAGACTATGTGCACCGCATCGGCCGCACCGGGCGCGCAGGTTCCGACGGCGCTGCCGTCAACCTAGTGAGCCTGGATGAAGAAGGCTTTATGGCCGACATTGAGCACTTCACCAAGCAGAACATTGAAGTGCGCTTAATCGAGGGCTTTGCCCCCGAGCCGGGTGAGCGCGCAGAGCCCATCGCCATGGGCCGCCAAACCATTTGGGGCGGCGCGGGCAAACCGCCCAGCCGCGATGTCATGCAAGCCGCAGCCAAGGCCGCACGCAGCGAAATGCTGGAACGCGTGCGGGAGAAAAAAGGCGCAGGCGGCGGTGCCGGTCCACGCCATGGCGGCGGCGGGCGCAACGGTGGCGGCGGTGGCGCAGCCCGTGGCGGACCGCCGCGCGGTCACGGTAACGGCCAAGGCCATGGCGGTGCACGGCCGCCACAGCCACGCAATGATTTTGTGAACCTGGAAGAACAACCTCCCTTGAACCACGACGCTCCGCGTGGGAATCGCAACGGCGGTGGTCGCGGCGGCTTACCCGGCGGCGCACCCCGTCCGGCGGGTGGTGCAGGCGGGCAGCCCGACCCCATGCGCACCAGCGTGGATTTGATGGCCGAGCGCGGCGCGCGCCGCAACTACGGCGGCAACCGCCCACGCGGTGCGTCAGCCGGTTTCGGTGCCGGCTACGGCGGCGTGCCCGAAGGCTTCAACGGCCCGGGCGCACCCAAGCCAGCGGGTGCGGGTGGCCCGCGTCGCAGCGGTGGTGGCGGTGGCAACCGAGGCGGCAACCGGGGTCGCAGTGGCGGCGGTGGTGGCGGCTTTGGTGGCGGCGGCGGTCCTGCTGGCTATTGAGGCGCAGCAGCCACCAACACAAAGGGCTCCGATGGAGCCCTTTTTTGATGTCACACCCGCACAAACAAAGTGGTCAGCGGCTGATCGCCCACTTGCCGGCTCCAATGGCCGTGAATGGCGGGGTCAAAGGTAGCGCCCTCGGGTAACAGGTCGGCGCTGAAAAAATGGCTGCCGGGGCCGAAGACCCGGCTGTAGCCGCCGGGGGATTGGGCGTCACCATGCACCCCGATTTCCATCTGCCCTTCAAGAATAAAAACCCATTGCGGCGCACCGGTGCAATGGAAATCGCTGCGAAAGCCCACCGGGCTGCGGCGCAGCTGGTAACCGCCGCTGGCAAATACTTCGGACAACACCGCAGCAGGCTTGCCCTGGTTCAGGGGAATGGCTTCTTCTTTGAAGCGCGCACGGCCATCAGCGGCTGTGTAAAGAATGGTTTGTTGAAAGACGGCGAGCGGGGCTGGGGTCATGGTGGGGCGGATGCTAAATTCGAAGCATTATTCAACAGCCCAGGCGAAAAACCCCCATGCGAATCCTCCACACCATGCTGCGCGTCGGCGACTTGCAACGCTCCATCGATTTTTATACCCAGGTCATCGGCATGCAGCTGCTGCGCAAATCGGAGAACGCCGAATACAAGTACACGCTGGCGTTTCTGGGCTTTGGCAGCAACCCGGACCATGCGGAATTGGAGCTGACCTACAACCACGGCGTCGACTCCTATGAGATGGGCACGGCCTACGGCCATATTGCGCTGGGTATGGGCGACATCTACGCCGCCTGCGAAAAAATCCGCGCCAGCGGCGGCAAGATCACCCGCGAGCCCGGCCCTGTGAAGGGCGGCACCACCCTGATTGCCTTCGTCACCGACCCCGACGGCTACAAGATTGAACTGATACAGCGCACCGGCCCGGTCTGAGCATGGAGCATGCGCGTTTGGACCGCGGGGCGGCGCTGCTGGTACTCGGCTCCGCGACAGCCTGGAGTTTTGGCGGAGCGATTGCGCGGTTCTTGACGGTGCAGGAAAGCTGGACCGTGGTGTTCTGGCGCTCCACCTTTGCGGCGCTTTTTCTGCTGGCTTTCATGCTCTGGCGCGATGGGCTGCGCGGCACCCGTACGTTGTTTGTGGCCATGGGCTGGCCTGGTGTCGCGGTGGGCACCTGCTTTGCGGTGGCATCCACCTCCTTCGTCAGCGCCCTGCCCTACACCAGTGTGGCCAATGTGCTGCTCATGCAAGCCGGGGTGCCGTTGATTGCGGCGCTGATGTCGGCGTTGCTGTTCCGTGAGCATGTGTCCGGCCCGACCTGGTTGGCGATTGTGGCGGTGATTGCGGGGGTGGCGATCATGGTCTCCGACTCGCTCAGCGGCAGTGTCTCGCCAATCGGTGATGCGCTGGCGGTCTTGATGGCTCTGGCTTTTGCCGGCGCCACCGTGATCACACGCCGCCACGCCCACGTGGCGATGATGCCCGCCGTGCTGCTGGGCTGCAGCCTGGCCGCGCTGTTCGCGGGCTTGCGCGTGGCACCGGCGCTGGTGAGCGGCAGCGACTTCGCGCTGCTGTTTGCGTTTGGTGCATTGAATCTGGGCTTGGGCATGGCGCTGTTTGTGACCGGCGTACGGCGCATTCCCGCGGCAGTGGCCGCCTTGATCGGCATTGGCGAGCCGGTGCTGGGCCCGATATGGGTCTGGCTGATCCACCAGGAAACGCCGCGCCCGGCCACGCTGTGGGGCGGCGGTGTGGTGTGTGTGGCGCTGCTGGCGCACGTCCTATGGCAAATGCGCGACACGCCACCCGCGCAAACCTAAAAAGCGTTGGAGCTTGGGCGCCTGCAAGCCCACAACACGCCCCGTAAAAGGGGTTAACGCTGGTGCGTTTGCCACTTGGGATGCACGTAGTACGGCGCATCCGAGGGTGGTAGCGGGTTGCGCCCGCGCACCGCATCGGCCAGCTTCTCGGCCATCATGATGGTGGGGGCGTTGAGGTTGCCGCTGGTGATTAGCGGCATCAGCGAGGCATCCACCACGCGCAGCCCGCGCACGCCGTGCACCCGACCCTGCCCGTCGGTGACGGCCATCGGGTCGATGCCCATGCGGCAGGTGCCCGCAGGGTGGTACGCGGTTTCGGCGTTTTGGCGGATGTGGGCGTCGATTTCGGCATCGGTTTGAACCTGCACCCCGGGTGACAACTCTTCGTCGCGGAAACGGTCAAACGCGCTCTGCGCAAAGATCTCGCGCGTCAGGCGGATGGCGGCGCGCATTTCCTTGCGGTCCTGCTCGGTACCCATGTAATTGAAGAGGATGCGCGGCGGCTCCAGCGGGTTGGCGCTTTTCAAGGTCAGTTCGCCACGGCTGGTCGGGCGCATGGGGCCGACGTGCGCCTGGAAGCCGTGGCAGGTGGCCGGCGCGTTGCCGTCATAGCGCACCGCCATCGGCAAGAAGTGGTACTGCAAATCAGGGTGCAGCACGCCCGCATCGCTGCGGATAAACCCACCCGATTCGAAGTGGTTGGTAGCACCCAGCCCGCTGCTAAACAACAGCCACTGGATACCAATCTTCAGCTTCGCCAACATACCCACCGCCGAATACAGGGTGATGGGCTCTTTGCAGCGGTACTGGACATAGGTCTCCAGGTGGTCGTGCAGGTTCTGCCCGACGCCGCGCAGGGGCGCAACCACGCCGATGTCCAGCGCCCCCAGCGCATCCGGGTCGCCCACGCCCGAGAGCATGAGCAGCTGCGGCGAGTTGATCGCGCCGCCGCACAAAATGACCTCGCGCCGGGCACGTGCGCTGTGCGGGCGGCCTTTTTGCAGGTACTCCACGCCCACCGCCTGGGGCTTGCGTTCGCCGTCTTCAAACAGGATGCGCGTGGCCACGCTGTGCTTGTGCAAGGTGAGGTTCTTGCGCTTGAGCGCGGGGCGCAGGTAGGCCATGGCCGTGCTCCAGCGCCGACCCTTGTGGGTGGTCATGTCCATAGGCCCCAGACCTTCCTGCTGGTAGCCGTTCATGTCTTTGGTGAACGGGTAACCCGCCTGCTCACCCGCGTCGATGAAGGCGCGGTACAGCGGGTTTTTGCAGGCACCGGTGCTCACATGCAGCGGGCCGGAATCGCCCCGGTACGAATCGCCTCCGATGGCGCGGGTCTCGGCCTTTTTGAAATACGGCAGGCATTGCGCGTACGACCACTCTTCCATGCCCGGCGCGCGGGACCAGGCTTCGTAGTCCATCGCATTGCCGCGCACATAGGCCATGCCGTTGATAGACGATGAACCGCCAATGACCTTGCCGCGCGGGCAGTGGATACGGCGGTTGTCCATAAAGGGCTCGGGTTCGGACTCGTACATCCAGGTGTAGCGCGGGTTGGCCATGGGGTAGCTCAGCGCCGAGGGCATGTGGATGAAAACACTGTGGTCATTGCCGCCCGCTTCCAACAGCAAGACGCTGACGTCGCCATCCTCGCTGAGCCGGTTGGCCATGACGCAACCGGCCGAACCGGCACCCACAATGATGTAGTCGTATTCCTGCACGGCCATGGTGCTCTAGCCTCAGGCGCGGCGCGCGCCACGGCGGCTGCGCGCATTCTGTTCAGTGGCTACCGCCACGCGCTCGGGCAGCGTCACCACATCCTGCAGGCGCTCAAACGGATCATTCAAATTGGGAATGGCCATGGCTTCAACAAAAAATTCTTGGAAGCGGGGCTCTACGGCGGTCTCGATTTTCTCGACGCGGCGCACCAGATCTTCAATAACTTTGCGCGACCCTTTGTCGAGCAAGGCAATGCGCGCACCGGTACCGGCGGCGTTGCCCGCAGAACTCACGTTACCCAAAATGCAATCGGGAATCATGCCCAAGACCATGGCGTATTTCACGTCGATATGGCTGCCAAAGGCACCGGCCAAACGGATGCGGTCCACCTTTTCCACGCCCATACGCTCCATGAGCAAGCGCACGCCCGCGTACAGCGCGGCTTTACCCAGCTGGATGGCGCGCACGTCGTTTTGCAAGATGCGCAAGGCAGGCTTTTCGGCAGTGGCGGGGGCGAGTTCGTAGCAGAAGGTGCGGCCGTCCGGCTGCACGCGGGGGGAACGGGCGGCCAGGTTGCCGTCAATCGTGCCCTCATGGCGGATGATGCCGGCCAGGTACATCTCGGCCAGCGCTTCGATGATGCCCGAGCCGCAAACGCCGGTAACGCCGGTGTTCGCCACCGCAGCGGCAAAGCCGGGGTCGTCAGACCACAGGTCGCAGCCGATCACTTTGTAGCGCGACTCCAAAGTCGCGGGGTCGATCCGCACGCGCTCAATCGCGCCGGGCGCAGCGCGTTGGCCGCAGCTGATTTGCGCGCCTTCAAACGCCGGGCCGGTGGGGCTGGAGCAGGCCAGCATGCGCTGGTTATTGCCCAGGACAATTTCGGCGTTGGTGCCCACGTCGACCAGCAAGGTCACCGGCGAATCGAGATCGGGCCGCTCGGCCAGAATGACACCGGCGGTGTCCGCACCCACGTGCCCGGCGATACACGGCAGCACATAAATGCGCGCGTTGCGGTGGACCGCGAAATCAATTTCGGAGGCCCACAGCGTGATGGAGCGGTCGGTGGCCAGCGCAAAGGGCGCGCCGCCCAACTCCACCGGATTGATGCCCAGCAGCAGGTGGTGCATGATGGGATTGCCGACAAACGTGGCTTCCAAAATGTCGGTGGGCAAGGCCCCAACCCGCTGCGTCACGTCGACCGCCAGGGTGTTAAGCGCTTCGCGCACAGCGGCGGTCATCTCGACTTCGCCACCCGGGTTCATCATCACGTACGAGACGCGGCTCATCAGGTCCTCACCAAAGCGGATCTGCGGGTTCATCACGCCGGCGGAGGCGAGCACATCACCCGTCGACAAATCACACAAATGGGCGGCGATGGTGGTGGAACCGACGTCCACGGCGAGCCCGAACGCTCTCTCATGCAAGCCGGGCCACACAGCCATGATTTGCTTGCCGGCATGCACTGCCACGGTGACCTTCCAGGCCCCTGTGCGCAGCGCGATTTGCAGTTGCTGCACCACCAGAATGTCGCAGGACAAATCGGTGAGTGACCACTCGAACTCCAGCGCATCTTCCAGCCGGCGCAGATCACCCGACGGGTCGTGCATATCCGGCTCTTGTACTTCGACAAAGTACAAACGGATCAGCGGATCGAGGTGGATGTCATGCGCCTCGGCTTCTTTGCGCACCACCTGCTTGTGCACCTGGCTGCTGGACGGCACGTCGATAACCACATCACCCTGCACCAGCGCGCAGCAAGAGAGGCGGCGGCCTTCGGCCAGCGGTTGGGTTGCGCAATAGGCTTCTTCTACCGCCGAGACCGGCGACAAATTACCGGCATCGGAAACCACGCCATGTTTGGCAAATTCTCCCTCGGCCACCAGCACCTGGCAGCGCCCGCAGATGCCGCGCCCGCCACAGACCGAATCAATGTCCACGCCGAGCGAACGCCCGGCTTGCAGCAGCGAAGAACCAAGTGGGAAACGTCCCCGTCGTCCCGAGGGCGTGAAAACGACTAGCGCGTCAGCAACTGCCATGCATTCAACCTTCCCGACGGCGGCGGTTACTGGTGTCACGGCGGCCACGGCCCATCTCGCCGTCTGCACCCACGGCAGGCGCTTCGCGGAACTTGCGGATCCAGCGGAAGCAATCCGGGTCGTGGCCCATCATCACGTCGGCAGCCATGATGGCGCGCACCACTTCGGCGTGCAGCGGGTTGGTGATCGCCGAGGTCATGCCCGACGCCATGGCCATGGTCAAAAAGCCGGCGTTGATGCCGTTGCGCTCAGGCAAGCCAAAGCTCACGTTGGACGCGCCGCAGGTGGTGTTGACCTTCAACTCGGTGCGCAGGCGGTGCACCAGGCGCATGACCTGCACGCCAGCCTGGTTGATCGCGCCAATCGGCATGACCAGCGGGTCGACCACCACATCGCAGGCGGGAATGCCGTAATCGGCGGCACGCTCGACAATTTTCTTGGCGACCGCAAAGCGCACATCCGGGTCTTGCGAAATACCAGTCTCATCGTTGGAAATCGCGACAACGGCTGCGCCGTATTTCTTGACCAGCGGCAACACGGTCTCCAGACGGTCTTCCTCGCCGGTCACCGAGTTGACCAGGGCCTTGCCCTTGTAGACCGCCAGACCGGCTTCGAGCGCGGCGACGATGGACGAGTCAATCGAGATCGGCACGTCGGTCACGCCTTGGACGAGCTGAATCGCCTTGGCCAGCATGCCCGGCTCGTCGGCCAGGGGAATGCCCGCGTTCACATCCAACATGTGGGCCCCGGCCTCGACCTGGGCCAGCGCGTCGGCAATCACGCGGCTGTAGTCGCCGGCCATCATTTCGGCGGCCATAATTTTGCGGCCGGTGGGGTTGATGCGCTCGCCAATGATGACGAAGGGGCGGTCAAAGCCGATGACGACCTCGCGGGTCGCGGAGCTGATGATGGTATCGGTCACGCTACATCCTTTGGGATAGAAAAAAACGAATAAGCCAGTAAAACAATCAGGCAGCAGCCGTAACCGGCGCCGGAATATGCGGCACCTCGGGTGCAGACCCGTCACGCCCCGGATACCAGGGCACGCGGCCTTGCAATACGCCGGAGTTGGTCACGATCTCGGGCACCGAATCCTCTTGCCGGTAGGCCATGATGTGCACGCCAGCGACGCCCTTGATCTCTTTGACTTCCTGAACAATTTCGGTACAGATTTTGCGCCCTTCGGCGGCGGGCTTTTCGGCCCCGGACATGCGTTTGATCACGGCATCGGGAATATGCACACCGGGCACATTACTGCGCATCCACTCAGCAACTTTCGCCGATCGCATGGGCCCAACGCCGACCAAAATGAACACCTTGCCCAACAAGCCGAGGTCTTCCACTTCTTGCATGAAGGTACGCAGGCGCGGCACGTCGTAGCAATACTGGGTCTGGATGAACTGGGCTCCGGCCTCGACCTTTTTGGCCAAGCGCTGCGCGCGCCAGTCAAACGGTTGCCCAAAGGGATTGGCCGCCGCGCCGAAAAACACGCGGGGCGCGGATGTGACCTTGCGCCCGCTCTGGAATCGGTGCGCATCGCGCATATCGCGGCCGATCTCCAGCAGCGACATGCAATCCAAATCGAATACCGGTTTGGCTTGGGGGTGGTCGCCGCTTTGCACGCCGTCGCCACTCAAACACAGCATATTGCACACGCCCATGGCCGCACCACCCAGGATGTCGCCCTGGATCGCGATGCGGTTTTTGTCGCGGCAAGAGATCTGCATGATTGGCGCGTAGCCCACGCGGGTCAGCAGCGCACACACCGCCAGGCTGGACATATGGCAGTTGGCACCGCTGCCGTCGGTGGCGTTGATTGCGTCGACATAGCCATCAAACACCTTGGCGCGGCGGTAGACCTCGCTGGGGTCGGCCGAATCCGGTGGCTCCAGCTCTGCGGTAATAGCAAAGCCGCCGCTACGCAACACGCGCTCCAGGCGACCAGGCGATGTGTGGCCGGGCAGGATGGGCAAGGGGTAACCGGGCACCGGTTCGTCGTCGAACTTCATGCTGCTTTCTCCTGCACGGGCTTGGGCGCTTTGTCTTGCGCGACTTTCAACCAGGATGACTTGCCTTTGAGGCGGGCATCCACCGCAAACTGCACAACCTTGATCGCCTCGCGGCCTTCGCGCATGCGCTGGCTCCCGGCAAAACCTTCGACCCACACGCAGCGCAT
>Ga0214919_10011322_pt1 | contig 11140 bp, 9 predicted proteins | sample LL1503_MetaG_FD_177994 | JGI IMG/M metagenome (GOLD analysis project Ga0214919, IMG submission 177994) | Freshwater microbial communities from Lake Lanier, Atlanta, Georgia, United States - LL-1503 | ecosystem: Environmental > Aquatic > Freshwater > Lake | place: USA: Georgia | collected 2015-03-15
TGCATATCGCCCGCGCGCTGGTGGCCTCAGGCCGCGACCGCGACCTGACCGGCGTGCAACGCCAGTTCGTCTACCTGCCGTTCGAGCATGCCGAGGACTTGTCGCACCAGCGCACCTCGGTGCAGTTGTTCGAGCAACTGGCACGCGACGAGCCGGCGCTGGCCGGGCTGGTCGACTGGGCCCAGCGTCACCTGGAGATCGTCGCGCGCTTCGGCCGCTTTCCGCACCGCAACACGATGCTGGGACGGGCCAGCACGGCCGAGGAGTTGGACTTTCTGCAGACGCCGGGGTCGGGGTTCTGAGCCGGCAAGGCGCGACACATGTCCAGCAATCCCGCACCACGCGTGATCATCATTGCCGGCCCGAACGGCGCGGGAAAGACCACGTTTGCGCGGGAATTCCTGCCCTACGAGGCCGACTGTCCCGTCTTTGTCAATGCCGACCTGATCGCCGCCGGACTGGCGCCGTTTGGACCCGAAACAGCCGCGTTGCAGGCCGCAAGGGTGATGCTGCAGCAACTGGCTCTGCACAGTGCGGCACACGTGAGTTTTTCGTTCGAGACCACGCTGTCAGGCCGCGGCTACCTGCGACAGATCGATCGATGGCAGGCAGCGGGCTACAAAGTGAAGCTGGTGTTTCTCCAGCTGGCCAGCCCCGAAGAGGCCATTGCGCGCGTCGCGCAGCGTGTCCGACAGGGCGGGCATGACATCCCAGAAGACGTGATCCGGCGCCGATTCTTCGCTGGTCGAACGAACTTCGAACGCTGGTATCGGCCGCGTGTGGACTCCTGGGCGCTGTACGACAATTCAGGCGCCATCACGAAACTGCTCAAGTGGAGCGAAAAGCCATGAACGACCGCCCGATCGAGGAAGCCAAGGACGCTGACTTGCGTTCGTCCATCGTCGCGATGCGCCGTGCGGCTCAGCGCGCGCGCGAGATTGCGCAACGAACTGGCACCTCGCTGGTGGTCAGCCGCAACGGCGTGATCGAGTACCTGGACCCCAGCGCCGACAGCCTCACAGACGAGGTCCAGCCGCCCGCAAAAGACTTGGGCGAGACAGCCTGACGGCCGCGCCCGGCCACCAAGGCCCGGGGCGTCTGCTTCAGCCCGCCGCCGGCTCTTTTTCCTGCAGCAGCCGCCACATCACCTTGCCCGACCCGCTCTTGGGCAGAGACTGCGCAAACTCGACGATGCGCGGCACCTTGTAGGCCGCCATGTGCTCGCGCGCCCAGGCGATGATGTCCTCGGGTTCAGCACGGCTGCGGGCTTCCTCGCGCAGCACGACCACCGCCTTGACGGTCTCGCCGCGGTAAGCGTCGCGGCTGGCGATCACGCAGGCTTCCTGGACCAGCGGGCACTTGAACAACAGCAGCTCTACCTCGCTGGGCCAGACCTTGAAACCGCTGGCGTTGATCATCCGCTTCAGCCGGTCGGTGATGAAGAAAAAACCCTCCTCGTCCATCCGGCCCAGGTCGCCGGTGCGGAAAAACGGCTTGCCGTCGATCTCGATGAACGAGGCCTGCGTTGCCTCGGGATGGCCCCAATAGCCTTTGAAGACCTGCGGCCCGTGGCTGACGATCTCGCCGGTCTCGCCGATGCCCAGTTCGCGCCCGGTGTCGGGGTCGATGATGCGCGAATCGGTGTCGAAGATCGGGATGCCCAGGCACTGCAGCTTGGCCCGCTCGGGCAGGTTGGCATGGGTCGGCGCAGCGGTTTCGGTCAGGCCATAGCCCTCGGCGAAGACCAGGTCGAACTCGGCCTGCAGCCGCTCGGCCACCGCCTGCGGCATCGCAGCACCACCGCCCGAGACATATTTCAGGCTGCGCAAGTCGAAGCTGGCGCTGTTCGGACTGCCCAGCAGGTCGATCACCATGGTCGGGATACAGCACCAATGCGTGACCTGGTGGCGCGCGATCAGCCTGGCGGCAAGTTCGCGGTCCCAGCGCGGCAGCATCGCCTGGGTCAAGCCGCAGGCCACCGCACCCAGGCAGCCGTAGATGAAGCCCGAGATGTGGAACATCGGCAACACGCCCAGCGCCACGGTCTCTGGCCCGGCAAACGCCCAGATCGATCCGCCGATGGTGTTGTGCATCAGCGTTCGGTGGCTGTGCATGCAGCCCTTGGGCAGGCCGGTAGTGCCGCTGGTGTAGGGCAGCAGCGCCAGGTCGTCGGGCTGGGCCAGGTGCTCGCCCGGCCGGTGGCCGGCGGCCAGCGCGTCGGTCCAGCGCGTGACACCGTCGGGCAACAACGGATCGGCCAGCAACCACTGCAGGATCGCCGGGCTGGGCAGCTCGGCCGGGTCGATCTGGCCGGGCATCGCGTCGCTGAAGCGGGTCGCGACGACATGGCGCAGGCGCTGCGCCGCAGGCAGCCGGGCGTCGGCCTCGGCGACGACGCTGGCCAGGTCGGCCGTGGTCAGCACGAAGCGGGCGCCCGGGTCGGTGATGTAGTGGCCAAACTCGTCGGCCTTGTTCATCGGGTTGACCGGCACGACGACCGCGTCGGCACGCAGCACCGCGTGCACCGCGACGATGAACTGCGGGCAGTTCTGCATGAACACCACGACCCGGTCGCCCTTGGCCAAGCCATGGGCTTGCAGCCAGCCGGCCAGCGCTTCGGCCTGAGACAGCAGTTCGCCATAGCCCAGCGCGCGGCCGAAAAACAGGCAAGCGGGCTTGCGCGGGTAGCGTCGTGCCGAGACCTCGAGGTTGAACCACAGACTGGTCTCGGGCAGCACCAAGTGGCGCGGCAGGCGCTTGGGCCAGGTCGCGTCATGGGCACGGGCGGCAGCTAGGTTCATCACGTTCTTTGGTTGATCGGCTCAGCCAGAGGTGTACCTCAGCCGGGGCAGCGCCGACATCCCGGCGAACCCGCGAAATGTCACCCAGGCGACCGCTGACGCGACCGGCGTGCAAAGCGCCAAGCGTCAAACGTCAAGCGCCGACCGCAGCCTCGCGCAGGATCGCCTGGGCCCGCAGCAGCACCGGCCGATCGACCATCTTGCCGTCGACCGCCACCGCTGCGCCGCCGGCTGCCGCGGCCAGCACCCGCTCGGCCCAGGCCAGCTCCTCGGGCGCCGGGGCGAGGTGACGGTTGACGCTGGCGACTTGGCGCGGGTGGATGCACAGCTTGCCGCCAAAACCCAAGCGGCGCGCGCGCAACACGTCGCGACGCAGCCCGTCTTCGTCTTCGATCGCGGTGCTGACGCCGTCGATAGGCGCGCCGATGCCGGCCAGCCTGGAGGCCATCACCAGTTGCAAGCGGAACGGCAGCAATTCGTCCTCGGTCGCGTCGCGCAGCCCCAGATCAGCCTGCAAGTCGATCGACCCAAAAGCCAGGCGCAGCACGCCGGGCGCCGAGGCGAGACCGGCCAAACCGGCCAGGCCGGCAGCGCTCTCGACCAGCGGCAGCAGCGCGCGCGCACCCGCGCCCAGCACCGCCGCCAGCGTGTCGGCGCGCTCGGCCTTGGGGCACATCACTGCGGCCACGCCAGGCGCGCCGCACAGCGCCAGGTCGTCGACAAACCAGGGCGTGTCGACACTGTTGATGCGAACAATCACCGCCATGTCAGGCCGCAGCCAGGCCCGCAGCGCGGCGCGGGCGCTGTCTTTGTCGGCCGGCGCCACGGCGTCTTCGAGGTCGAGGATCACCGCGCTCGCACCTGCGGCCAGCGCTTTGTCGAAGCGGTCGGGTCGCGACCCCGGCACGAACAACAGCGAGCGCTGGCTGCTGCCCAGCGAACTGGCAGCGCCAGCGCGCGGATCGGCGGTGGGGTTGACAAGAGGATCGGTCATGGCGGTCTGCGCTCAGGTGATTCGTCGGGCGGCGTCAGGTCAAGCCGTCGCGGGTGGGTGGCACATCAGAAGACGCCGTCAAGCCTCATCTGCTCGATCTGACCGGCGCCGTAACCCAGCCCGGCCAGCACCGACAGGCTGTGCTCGCCGAGCGCAGGCACAGCGTCCATTCGGGCCTCGACACAGCCCGGCGGCAGCAGCGCGGGCACCCGGCCGGCGGGGGTGTCGACCTCGGTCCAGCGTCCGCGCGCCTGCAGTTGCGGATGGACCCAGACATCGGCCAAGCTGTTGACGCTGGCGTTGGCGATGCCGGCAGCGTCGAGCCGCGCGACCACTTGCTCGGCCGTCATGGCCTCGAAAGCCACGGTGATCAGGCCGCGCAAAGCCTCGCGCGCGGCGGTGCGCCGCGCATTGGTGTTGAAGCGATCGTCGTCGGCCAAGCCGGGCTGCAGCATCACCTGCTGGCAAAAGATCCGCCACTCGCGGTCGTTCTGCAGGCCCATCATCACGACCTTGCCGTCGCCGGTGGTAAACGGGCCATAGGGGTAGATCGTCGCGTGCGCCGCGCCAGCGCGGGGCGGCGGGCTCGCCCCCTGGTAAGCGTAGTACAGCGGGTAGCTCATCCACTCGACCATGCTCTCGAGCATCGAGACATCGATGTGCTTGCCGCGGCCGGTGCGTCCGCGCTGGATCAGCGCGGTCAGGATGTTGCTATAGGCGTACATGCCGGCAGCGATGTCGGCGATCGAGCAGCCGGCCTTGGCCGGCTCGTCCTCGCTGCCGGTGATCGAGACAAAACCCGACTCGCTCTGGATCAGCAAGTCGTAAGCCTTCTTGTCGCGGTAAGGACCGGGCTTGGCGTCATCGTTGCCATAGCCCGAGATGTCGCAGACGATCAGCTTCGGATGCTGGGCCGACAAGACCTCGTAGGACAGCCCCATGCGCGCCGCCGCGCCCGGCGCCAGGTTTTGCACCAGCACATCGGCTTCGCTCAGCAGGCGCCCCAGCACCTCGGGCGCCTGTTCGTGCTTCAAGTCCAGCGTCAAGCTCTCCTTGCTGCGATTCGTCCAGACGAAATGCGAGGCCAGGCCGTTGACGCGCTCGTCATAGCCGCGCGCGAAATCGCCCACGCCAGGGCGCTCGACCTTGATCACCCGAGCGCCCTGGTCGGCGAGCTGGCGGGTGCAGAACGGTGCAGCGATCGCGTGTTCAAGCGCGACGACGGTGATGCCTTCAAGTGGCAGCATCTGATTTCTCCAAGGTGGCACTCACCACAGTCTGTGCCAAGCGGCGACCAAACCAAGCGGACGCCGCGGAACCGGCTATGCCGGGCCGCTGGCGTCTGCCCCCTTGAGGGGGAGCGGCGCCAGCCGCTACGGGGGTGGGTCAGAAGCTCCGCGGCAACCCAAGCACATGCTCGGCGACATAGCTCAGGATCATGTTGGTCGAGATCGGCGCCACCTGGTACAGGCGTGTCTCGCGGAACTTGCGCTCGACGTCGTACTCGCAGGCAAAACCGAAACCGCCGTGGAACTGGATGCAGGCGTTGGCCGCCTCCCAGCTCGCCTTGGCCGCCAGGTACTTGGCCATGTTGGCCTGGGCGCCGCAGGGCTGGTGCGCGTCGTACAGCGTGCAGGCCTGCCAGCGCATCAGGTCGGCCGCCTCGACCTCGATATGGGCCTCGGCGATCGGGAACTGCACGCCCTGGTTCTGGCCGATCGGCCGGCCGAAGACGACCCGGTCCTTGACATAGGCGCTGACGCGGTCGATGAACCAGCGGCCGTCGCCTATGCATTCGGCGGCGATCAGCGTGCGCTCGGCGTTCAGCCCGTCGAGGATGTACTTGAAACCCTGGCCCTCCTGGCCGATCAGGTTCTCCTCGGGGATCTCGAGGTTTTCGAAGAACAGCTCATTGGTCTCGTGGTTGACCATGTTGGCGATCGGGCTCACCGTCAAGCCATGGCCGATCGCGTCGCGCAGGTCGACGATGAACACCGACATGCCTTCGCTCTTCTTCTTCACATCGGCCAGCGGCGTGGTGCGCGCCAGCAGGATCATCAGGTCGGAATGCTGGATGCGCGAGATCCAGACTTTCTGGCCGTTGACGACATAGCGGCCGTCCTTCTTGACCGCCAGGGTCTTGATCTTGGTGGTGTCGGTGCCGGTGCTCGGCTCGGTCACGCCCATAGATTGCAGGCGCAACTCGCCGGCGGCGATCTTGGGCAGGTAGCGCTGTTTCTGCGCGTCGCTGCCGTGGCGCAGCAGCGTGCCCATGTTGTACATCTGGCCGTGGCAGGCGCCGGAGTTGCCGCCCGCGCGGTTGATCTCCTCCATGATCACCGAGGCCTCGGCCAGACCCAACCCGGAGCCGCCGTACTGCTGCGGGATCAGCGCCGCCATCCAGCCGGCCTTGGTCAGCGCATCGACAAAAGCCTCGGGGTAAGCGCGCCGGCTGTCGACCTCGCGGTGGTAGGCGTCGGGGAACTCGGCGCACAGCGCGCGCACGGCGTCGCGGATGTCTTGGTAGCGATGGTCGGGGTGGTCGGTCATGGTCGTGTCAACAAGAGGTCAGGAGAATTCGGCGCTGGCTTGCATCGTCAGCCAGCCTTCGTGGTCGCGGGTCCAGAGCTGCATGCCCTGCCCGCCCGCGTCGGGTCGGCCGCAGACGGTGAAGCGATGGATGTCGAATACCGGCCGCAAGGCCTTGAAAGTGAAGCGCTTGACCCGCGCACCGGGCTTGTCGCGCCGCTGCAGGTCGAGCAGCAAAGTCGCGATCAACGGGCCGTGCACGATCAAGCCGGGGTAGCCCTCGACCTCGGTCACATAAGACCGGTCGTAGTGGATGCGGTGGCTGTTGAAGGTCAGCGCCGAGTAGCGAAACAGCATCACCGGGTCGGGCGTGATCTCGCGCCAGAACGCCGCGTCGGCCGGCGCGGCCTGGGGCGGCGGCACCGGCGCATCCGGCGCAGGCGCGTCGCGGTAGACGATGTCGTGCTCCTCGCTGACCGCCAGCCCCTGGGCGTTGCGGATCTCGTGTCGCACCGTGACGAAAACCAGCGAACCGCTGCGCCCGGTCTTGATGTTGACATCGGCGATGGTCGAGTCGCGCGTGATCTCGTCGCCCACCCGCAGCGAGTGGTGGAACTCTAGCCTGCCACCGGCCCACATGCGGCGCGGCAGCGGCACCGGCGGCAGGAAACCGCCGCGCTTGGGATGGCCGTCTTCGCCAATCTCGCTGTGGCGCGCCAGCGGCGTGAAGTACAGCCAGTGCCACAACGGTGGCAGCTCGCTGCCGCGCGGCGGCAAGGGCTCGTCGCGGTCCAGCGTCGCCGACAACGCGGCCACCGGCACGGCGCTCACCACGTCATGGTGCTGCTCGCTGCGGCCTATCCAATCGCGTAAATGCTGCAAATCCATCTCGACCCCTGACATCTCGACCCCTGACATCTAGCCCCTTGAATCCACCCAAGCAACTGACCCGTCTCAGCTCAGGCCAGCACTTTCTTTGCCTCAAACGCCGGCTTCAGGCCGGTCAAGCAGCCAGCCCGGCGTCGGCCTGCACCAGGGCCGGATCGACGCCGAGCTTGGCCGCGGCGGCCAGAATCTCATGCCAGGTGGTCGCATCCACCGGCACGCCCTCGGCGGTGCGGCGCGCGCGCGATGCGCGCTCGGGCTCGCCAGGCGCGCTGACGGGTGCAAAACCTTCGCGCGGCGGCGAGGCCTTGACCCAGTCCAGAAACGCCAGCGCTTCTTGCTCGAAGCCCGCCCGGTCGGCCAGCGCAGCCGGGTCGACCAGCACGCTGAACATGCCGTTGAGCACCCGACGCTTGCTGGCTTCGGCATCGCGCTGCGTCATGCCGGCGGCCAGCGCGCCGCCTAGCAGCTCGCACATCAGCGCCAGCCCAAAACCCTTGTGCGCACCGAAGGTCAGCAGCGCGCCGAAAGGCGGCACGACCGCGTATTTCGGGTCACGGGTGGCGTGACCCTGGTCGTCGATCAGGCTGTCCGGGCCAACGAGCTCGCCCTTGTTCATCGCCACCCGGGTCTTGCCCTGGGCGATCACGCTGGTGGCGAAGTCCAGGATCACCGGGTCGCGTCCGGTCAGCGGCACGCCGGCGCAGAACGGGTTGGTGCCGAAGCGCGCGTCGGCGCCGCCGTGCGGCGCGACGATGCCGCGCGAGATCACGTTGACGAAGTGCATAGACACCATGCCGGCGGCGGCGGCTTGCTCGGCCCAGGCACCGATGCGGCCGAGGTGGTGGGCATTGCCCAGCGCGACGATGCAGCTGCCCGACGCGCGTGCGCGCTCAATGCCCATCGCCATCGCCTCGGCGCCTATGACTTGGCCAAAACCGCTGTTGCCGTCGAGCCGCAACATCGAGCCACTGTCGAGCAGCGTCGTGACATGGGTGTTGGGCGTCAGGCCGCCTTGCAAAAAAGAATCGGTGTAGCGCGGCAGCATGCCGATACCGTGCGAGTCGTGGCCTGTGAGATTGGCGGCGATCAGGTTGGTCGCGACGGCCTGCACCTCGGCCTCCTCGCTGCCAAAACCCCGCACCAGGCGTTGCATCGCAGTGGTCAGGCGCGGAACGGGAATCAGGTAGGTGTCGGTCATCGCGGGTTCGCTGTGAGCTTGGATGGCTGCCATCCTAGCCGGCCCGGCGCAGCCGGTGCCCGCAGCAGGGCGAATTTCGCGTCCAATACCGGCATGGAAGCCCTGCACCACATCGACCGCCGCCTGACCGACCTCGAGGTCAAGGCCTGCTTCACCGAAGACCTGGTCGACACCTTGAACCGGCTGGTCGCAAGCCAGCAAACGCAGATCGACCTGCTGCTGCGCGAGATCGGCCAGCTGCGCCAGCAGCAACCGGATTCAGACGCCGGTGCATTTCGCAGCCTGCGCGACGAACTGCCGCCGCATTACTGAACGCTGTCGAACAGCTCAGCCTGCAAGCCGCTGCGCTGCATTCCGGCCTCGCGGCGCAAGCGCTGCACCACATCGAGCACGCGGTCGACTGCGAACGGCTTGGTGATGTAGTCGTCAAAGCCCGCCCCGAGCGCCAGCTCGATGTCGGTGGGCAGGGAGTTGGCCGAGACCGCGACGCAAGGAGTGCCCGCCAAGGCCGGGTCGGCACGCAGGCGCCGCATCAACTCGGTGCCGTTGAGCACCGGCAGGTTCAAGTCGATCAGCAACAGGTCGGGGCGCAACTGCTGCGCCAGCGCCAGGCCGCTGCCGCCGTCGGTGGCGACCTCCAGGCGAACGCCCTCCAGTCGTTTGAATGCATGGCGCATCACCAACACGTTGAGCCGGTTGTCCTCGACATAGAGCACCACAAAGTCCGACAACACCGGGCCGAGCGCAAGGCCTCGATCGCCGAGCCCATCGTCGCCCGCGGCGTCGGTCGCTTGACGACGTGTTGGCGTCGCGACACGGTTGAACGCAGCACCGTCTTGCACCGCTGGCAGCCACAGCGTGAACACCGACCCCTGGCCGGGCTCGCTGCGCACCTTTAGCCTGCCACCCATCGCCTCGGCGAGCTCCCTGGCCAGCGACAGACCCAGCCCTGAGCCTTCGACCTCGCTGAGTTCGGCGCCGAGCCGGTTGAAGGGCTGGTACAGCGAATCGATCTGGCGCTGCGTCAGCCCCTGGCCGGTGTCGCTGACGGCCAGGCAAACCCAGCCTGCGCCGCTGGCTGACCCATCCGCCATAGACCCAGGCTCGTGCGAGATCGCCAACGACACCTGGCCGCCGACCCGGTTGTACTTGATCGCGTTGCTCAGCAGGTTGATCAGGACCTGGCGCAATCGGCGGTGGTCGGCGATCACGCGCCAGTCCAGCTGCTGCCCGCTGATGCGCAGGCTGACCTGGCGCGACGCAGCCATCACGCCCAACCACGACAAGCACTCGGCCGCCAACGGGCCCACGCTGCTGGGCTCGGCCACCAGGCTCAATCCATCGGCCTGGATCAACGCCAGGTCCAGCACATCGTCGATCATCGATTTCAGGTGGTCGGCCGCGCCATGGATTGCGTTGACTTGCTCGGCAAGCGCTGGCGACGCGCGCACCTGGTCTTCGAGCGAGAGCAGCTGCGAGAAACCCAGCACCGCGTTCAGCGGCGTTCGCAGCTCGTGGCTGACGCGCGCCAGAAACTCGCTCTTGCTGCGGCTGGCGATCTGGTCGGCCAGGTGCTCGGCCAGATGCTCGGCCTTGGCAGCTTGCGCCGCGCGGCGCTCAGTGATGTCTTGCGCCGTGCCGTGCACCTTGAAGACCAGGCCCTGCGCGTCGCGCTGCGCCGCACCGCGCGACTCAAGCCAGCGCTGCCGGCCCGACGGCAGCGCGAGCTCGATTTCAATCACATAGGGCTCGCCTGTGATCTGCGTCAGCTGAATCGCCGCCTCCTTCGCTCGCCAGCTCGCCGGCGTCAACAGCGACTTAAATACCTGGCGAGTCGGCACCGGACCGCTGGGGTCGCGCTCGAAGTGCTGATACATCAAGGCCGACCAGGTCAATTCACCGCTCGCCAGGTCGCGCTCCCAGTTGCCGATCTTGCCGAGCACCTGCGCATGCCGCAGTCTCGCCAGCGTGCTGCGCAGCTGCGCCTGGCTGCGCAGTTGCTCGGCTTGCGCTTCGCGCAGTTGCGCAGCTTCATGAGCAGCCTGAGACGCTGTCTGTTGCGCTTGGTTGCGCTCCCCGCGCAGCGAGGTGATGCGCAGGATCAGCACGGACTGCAGCACCAGCATGGAGATGAAGCTCGGGACGATCAACATCGTCAGCGAGATTGGGCCGCCATCGCGCCAGCCCAGCACCTCTATCGAGCGGACGAAAATGCTGGCCAGACCGATGGTTTGAACCAGCAGGATCCAGCGGCCTTCGCGGCTGCCAACGCGGCACAGCCGCAACGCCAAGACCCAGGACCAGACCATGAACAGCGAGGTGCAGACCAAGGCGACAGGCGCCGCCTCTTGAAAGCGACCTGAAAACCAGGCCGGCAGCAGCAGCCAAGGCAGCAGCGCCTGGACCCGGAACGGCAGGACCTGCAGGTCCCACACATCGGCCTTCGTCCTAGTGCGCTGCCGCAGCAGCGCTTGGACCCCGGGCGGCAGGACCTGCAGCCGGGTCCGAGGCTCGATGCGCAGCAACTGCTGGTTGAAAATAGCCATCGTCGACATGGTCGACGCGATACCGAATGCGGTCCAAAAACTGGTCAGCCCAGGCCCATCGCCAGGCAGCAACTGGCTCGCCAAGCCGAAGTAGCTGAAATGGAGCGCCGCCTGTGCCAGCAGGTACAGGCTAAACCGGACGAACAGTGATTCGCGCAGCGACACCCACAGCACCAGGTTGAGC
>Ga0214919_10011323_pt1 | contig 11140 bp, 9 predicted proteins | sample LL1503_MetaG_FD_177994 | JGI IMG/M metagenome (GOLD analysis project Ga0214919, IMG submission 177994) | Freshwater microbial communities from Lake Lanier, Atlanta, Georgia, United States - LL-1503 | ecosystem: Environmental > Aquatic > Freshwater > Lake | place: USA: Georgia | collected 2015-03-15
ATATTTCCAGCCCAATATGAAGTATTGCGTAAAAACGGACATAGCCCTTCTGAGTCATTCAATGAAACAGTGGAAGAATTAACACAATCATTAATGCCACTCGTTGCAGAAAACGGAATGGACTGGATGTATGCCAACTGTTCAACGACTGCACAAAGAGGTGCTTTGGATTGGTGGAAAAAATTCCGCGATGCAACTATGCCAGTTTTTACAGACTTATATAATAGTGTTGCAACAGGAAAAGAATCGGCTCGTTCTATTGACTTAAATAGTAAAGCCGATTACCGTGAAAAACTAGAAGTGGAATTAGCTGAATTACACAATAGTGAAATGTGGCAAGCGGGAAAAACTGTAAGAAGTTTAAGACCAGAGAACCAACCAGGTAAATAATTTTTTAGAATTATTTAGTATAGGATAAAATAGAAAAGCGATAAAGTATGAGCGAAGCAAAGAAAATAAATAGACCTACACTTAATATCGAGGCTGCAGTCAAAAGATTAAAGTCGGTGGTAACACATACCCCGCTTCAGTTCAATGCAAATTTATCTCGTAAGTATGAGTGTAATGTTTATTTTAAAAGAGAAGACTTACAAATTGTACGTTCTTATAAATTAAGAGGTGCGTATAATATGATGAGTCAACTCTCTCAAGACTTGCTAGCAAAGGGTGTTGTTTGTGCAAGTGCAGGTAATCATGCACAAGGCTTTGCTTATAGTTGTAATAAACTAGGCGTTTGCGGTGTTGTATTTATGCCTATTCCTTCACCTCAACAAAAAGTAAATCAAACTAAAATGTTTGGTGAAGATTTTGTGAAAGTAATTTTAGTAGGCGATACTTTTGACGATACAGCAGTGGCCGCAAAGGCTTATACTTTAGAACATGGAATGACATTCATACCTCCCTTTGATCATGTTTCCATTATTGAAGGACAGGCTACAGTGGGCGTAGAAATTTTAGATGATATTAAAACATTTACCAAAGACCCTATCGATTACTTATTTGTACCCGTGGGCGGTGGCGGATTAAGCGCCGGCGTGGGAACTTATTTTAAAGAGCATTCACCAACAACTAAAATTATTGGATTAGAACCAGAAGGAGCACCGAGTATGTTCTGGGCATTAAAATCGGGAGAGCCTGTTGAATTAGAAAACATAGATAAGTTTGTCGATGGCGCTTCTGTAAAAAGAGTGGGTGATGTCACTTTCTCTTTTTGTAAGGATGCTTTAGATGATATGCACTTAGTGCCAGAAGGAAAAATTTGCACCACTATTTTACAAATGTATAATGAAGAAGCCATTGTGGTGGAACCTGCAGGCGCTATGTCTGTAGCGGCTTTGGATCATTATGCCGAACAAATAAAAGGTAAGAACATTGTATGTATTGTAAGTGGAGGTAATAATGATATTGCGCGTATGCAAGAAATTAAAGAACGCTCTTTAACCTATGAAGGATTAAAGCATTATTTTTTAATTCGCTTTGCACAAAGACCAGGCTCATTAAAAGAGTTTGTCAATAAAGTATTAGGCCCTTATGATGATATCACCAGATTTGAATATATAGAAAAAAATAATAAGGAAGCGGGCCCAGCCTTGATTGGATTAGAGTTAAGAACCAAGGCCGATCATACTACCCTTATTGAGAATATGAAGAAGTATCATATTAATTATGATGAAATAAATAAAGACGATAATATTTACGGCTATTTAATATAGAAAAATAAAAAGGGTTATGCAGGTTTTAAAGTTTGGAGGAAGTTCAGTGGGTAGTGCAGAGGCAATCAAGGAAATGGCGGCTATTGTAAGTGCTAGCATACAAAAAGAAAAAACTATAGTAGTGGTTTCTGCAATGAGTGGGGTGACAGATCAATTAATAATGTTAGCGCAAACAGCTGCTCAAGGTAATAAAGCTTATAAATCCATTATTCAAAATATTGAGCAAAAGCATTTAGATGCAGTTTGTGTATTAGTTCCTATTCAACAACAAAGCAGTACTTTAAGTTTGGTCAAGCAACTTATCAATGAGTTAGAAACTAATTGTGAAAATTTATATAGCTTGAAGGAATTATCAATGTGCATGCAGGATAAAATTATTAGCTATGGTGAAATTTTATCTAGTAAAATTATATCAGCTAGTTTTGAGTCAAAGGGTATTAAACTACAATGGGTTAATTCTAGTGAACTTATCAAAACCAATTCTAATTATTTTAATGCAGTAGTAGACAAGCCACTTACTTATAAAAATATAGCTAGTTATTTTGCTGCTGCTGAAAATGCGTTCGACTTATATATAGCTCCTGGTTTTGTGGCATCGGATCTTGATGGCAACACTACTACGCTTGGTAGAGGTGGCTCCGATTATACAGCTGCTATTTATGCCGCCGCCACAGAGGCAAAGGCTTTAGAAATATGGACCGATGTAAGTGGTTTAATGACAGCCGATCCACGCATCGTTCAAAACGCCAAACTGATTCCAGAAATTTCTTATCAAGAAGCGATGGAATTATCACATTTTGGTGCCAAGGTTATTTATCCTCCTACGATTCAGCCGGTGATGCAAAAAAATATACCCGTATGGATAAAAAATACTTTTGATCCTAATCATGCAGGTACTATTATTAAAAATGTATCAAATGTCGATAAAAATTTTATCAGAGGCATATCTAGTATAAAAGATATTTGTCTATTAAACTTAGAAGGAACGGGTATGGTAGGTATACCAGGCTTTTCTAAAAGATTATTTGATGCACTTGCAAAAAAGCAAATCAATATTATATTAATCACACAAAGCTCTTCGGAACATTCGATTTGTGTGGGCGTGAATTTGCAAGATGCGCATTTGGCTAAGATAGCCGTGGATGCTGAGTTTGAAGAAGAAATAAATACACAGAAGGTAGAACCTTTAATTATAGAAAAAGACGTTTCTATTTTAGCGCTTGTGGGTGAACAAATGAAAAGCCATCCTGGGGTAAGTGGAAAAATGTTTGGGGTGCTTGGAAGAAATGGTATTAATGTAAGAGCCATTGCACAAGGCTCTTCTGAGAAAAATATTTCAGCGGTTATTGCCACGCAGGATGTAGACAAAGCCATCAACGTACTGCATGAAGAATTTTTTGAAACTACTTATAAGCAGGTGAATGTATATGTGGCGGGCGCGGGCAATGTAGGTAGTAAATTATTAGATCAAATAAAAAAGCAAGTACCTTATTTACAAGCAACACTACGTTTACAAATAAATATTGTGGGTATTGCGAATAGTAAAAAGCAATTAATTAATATAGAAGGAATAAATTTAACCAATTGGCGTGAACAATTAGCCGCAGCCCCTGCAGGAAATATTACTCAGTATGTAAACGCCATACTTGAAAATAATTTACGCAACAGTATATTTGTTGATGTGACGGCGCATCAAACAGTATCGGATGTATATATACAATTATTAGGCAAGGCAGTTTCGGTGGTGGCTTGTAATAAAATTGCCTGCTCATCTCCTTATGAGCATTATGCAAAATTAAAGGCATTGGCTAGAGAATTCAATGCGGCTTTCTTGTTTGAAACCAATGTGGGAGCGAGTTTACCCATTATTGGCACTTTAAACGATTTAATTAGAAGCGGAGACAATATCAATAGAATTGAAGCTGTCTTATCAGGTACTTTAAATTATGTGTTTAATAATTACGATGGTAGTGTTCCTTTTTCAAAAGTAGTGCGACAAGCGCAGGCGGAAGGTTATACCGAACCTGATCCAAGATTAGATTTAGGGGGCACCGATGTTATGCGTAAAATTATGATACTAGCCAGAGAAGCAGGACATAAAATAGAGATGACAGGTATTACTAATGAAACTTTTTTACCAGCTAGTTGTTTTAATGGTTCGGTAGAAGATTTTTATACAGAGATGGAAAAACAAGAAGCGCATTTTAAAAAGATATATGATGCAGCCGCAGCAAAAAATTGCAAATTGAAATTTGTAGCAAGTTTTCAAATTAACGCGGATAGAAAAGGAACCGCAAAAGTAGGATTACAACATATTGAACCAAGCTCGGATTTTTATCATTTATATGGTAAGGATAATTTAGTTTTATTTTATTCAATGCGTTATCCTGAACTACCATTAGTGGTAAAGGGTGCAGGTGCGGGTGCCGATGTAACAGCATCTGGTGTATTTGCCGATATTATAAGAGCTGCAAGAGTATAATTTTGTTTCTGTAAAATTTATTGCATAAATTCTATCACAAAATCTGATGAATTTAAAACAGGTAGTGTAGATAAACTTTCTTTTTTTAATTGTTTATCATTAGAAATAAAATAATCCATTTTATGATGAAGCGCTACATAATATTGTAATGCATCTTCAATATCATTTATTTTTGAAATAAGTGCATTCACGGCTATTTCTTTAGGACAATCAATAAGTGTAACATCTTGTAAAATAGTAATTAAAATATCTTTTGTTACTTTGACTGAATATTCTTTATTTAAAATATAAGAAACAATATGAAGAACAGAACTACTAATATATGCTTTAAATATACCTTTTTGAATATTATTGAAAATATTTTTTACATTTTCAAATTCTTTTCTTTTTAAAGTTAAGTCTAATAATATATTAGCATCAAGGAATATTTTATATGCCATATTTTTTCATTTTTGCGTCATAATATTCTTCAACCAAATCTCTATCTTCTGAGATATGAACTTTTGGTAATTCATCTAGTAGCTCAATCAAGGTTTTCCTTTTTGGTCTAGTAATTATTTTAAAATAATCTTCTACCATTTCAGAAACACTTATATTTTTTTTAGCGGCAATTTTTTTTACCTCTTTCAAAAGAGGAGCTTCAATGGTTATATTTAATCTTGCTTTCATAGTATCAGTATATAATATCTTATAAAGATACGTATTATTTAAATTTATGCGCATAACTATTATAATCTTTTAATTTTTATTTTTTCTTAATGCCTTTCACAAACCGAAAATAAGTGGTTTATTTAATTGAAATTCAAGTATTTATACGCTGTGAAGCCCTTCTATAAGCCTAGCCTTTTTTCTAAGTTCTACATGTATATAAATAGTATATTTATTCTTTAAAATGGTAAATATGAAAAGGATATTATTCTTAGCGGTAATCTTAGTTAATGGACTATTATTTAGTAGCATATTTAGTGAAAGTTTAATGGCTCAAAAACCAATAGCGAATGCTGCAACACCCAATCGACAATCTACTTATTGCAATCCTATCAATTTAGATTATGGTTATTGCCCTATTCCCAATTTTGTACAAAACGGAAAGCACCGCGCCACGGCGGATCCTATTATAGCTGTCTATGATAATAAATATTTTTTATTCAGCACCAACCAATGGGGTTATTGGTGGAGTAACGATATGAAGGATTGGAAATTTATTTCAAGAAAATTTTTAAGACCTTGGAACGATGTTTATGATGAATTATGTGCACCAGCAAGTTTAGTGCTTGGCGATAGTTTATTAGTAATAGGCTCTACTTATACAAAACAATTTACATTATGGTATAGCACCAACCCCACCAAGGACGACTGGCATATAGCGGTAGATAGTTTTCAAGTGGGTGCCTGGGATCCAGGATTATTTAAAGACGATGATAACCGTTTATATATTTATCATGGCTCAAGTAATTTTTATCCAATCTATGGACAAGAAATAGATCGTAAAACTTTTGCACCTATTGGAGAAAGACAATCACTTATACATTTAGTTGATAGCATTCATGGTTGGGAACGTTTTGGAGAACACCAGGACAATACCTTTTTAAAACCATTTATGGAAGGGGCTTGGATGAATAAACATAATGGAAAATATTATTTGCAGTATGGTGCGCCAGGTACTGAATTTAGTGGCTATGGCGATGGCGTGTATGTGAGCGATAAACCACTAGGGCCCTTTGTGTATCAGAAGCATAATCCGTTTTCTTATAAGCCAGGGGGTTTTGCAAGAGGAGCTGGGCATGGTGCAACTTACCAGGATATTTATAAACAGTGGTGGCATATTTCAACTATTGCGATTGGAGTTAAAAATAATTTTGAAAGACGCAATGGTATTTGGCCAGCACAGATAGATGCGGATGGTATTTTATACAGCAACACTTCTTACGGAGATTATCCGCATTATATTCCCAATGCTGGAGCGAATCACGATGTATCTCAATTTACCGGATGGATGTTACTAAATTATAATAAACCCGTTCAAGTATCTTCTACCTTAAGTGCATTTACTGCGAACAATGCAGTAGATGAAAATTTAAAAACCTATTGGTCGGCTACTACGGGTAATGCAGGTGAATACATAATAACCGATTTAGGAAATAAATCTAGCATTGAAGCCATTCAAATAAATTATGGAGATGAGGGTGTAGAATTAATGGGGAAGTCTTTAACTACTTATCATCAGTATCAAATTTTTGCATCAGATGATGCCAAGACCTGGAAATTAATTATTGATAAATCTAAAAACAAAACAGATGTACCACATGATTATGTAGTGCTACCAAAACCTATTCAGGCGCGTTATATTAAAATGGTGAATATTCATATGCCTACGGGTAAGTTTGCTATTAGTGGGCTGCGAGTATTTGGTAAAGGCAATGGGGCTAATCCTGGTTCGGTACAAAACTTTGTTCCACTTAGAGGTGATAGCGAAAGAAGAAACGCCTGGTTAAAATGGGCTGTAAACCCTAATGCCACTGGCTATCATATTTATTTTGGGAACGACCCTAATAAATTATATAATAGTGTAATGGTTTATGGTGTGAGTGAATATTATTGTAATGCTTTAGAAAAAAATGACGCTTATTATTTTCAAATAGAAGCCTTTAATGAAAATGGAATTGGGAAAAGATCGCCGGTGATGAAGGCCGATTAATAAAAAAGCCCTTCGAAATATCGAGGGGCTTTTTTATTAAAACCTTATAATCAATAATTATTTCTTTATTACTAATTTATCAGTAGACCTTCTAACTTTTTTAGCGTTCACTAAATAATCATTATCAGCGTCACGGAAACCCAAGGTTAAAGCTACAGCGCTATGTAGGCCTAATGCTGTTAAACCTAATATTTCATCCACTGCGTCTGGCTTAAATCCTTCCATAGGCGTAGCATCTATTTCTTCAGTAGCAGCAGCCACTAAACTAAAACCTAATGCAAGGTAAGCTTGCTTATCTGCCCATACTCTTGCTTGCTCAGGCGTCTTGTTTTTGAATGAACCATTAACGGCACCAGAAAAATCTTTTAAAGAATCAATAGATACACCTCTTTGGTCAGCAATTTCTTGCATGTACTCAGCAATTTCTTTTTCAGATACATTATTCCAAGCTGCAAAAACAATAACAACCGATCCGTCCACCACTTGTGATTGATTGTAAAATGCGGGTTGTAATTTTTTTCTTGTTTCTTCATCTTCTACTACAATAATAGAATAAGGCGTTAAACCAAAACCACTAGGTGCTAAACGTGTTGCTTCAATAATGGTTTCTAATTTTTCATCTGGAACCTTAGTTCCGTTCATTTTCTTAACAGCATAGCGCCATTGTAATGCATCTAATAATTTCATCGTATTTATATATTTCGTTGTTTAAACATCAAAACTAGGTATTTCTTGCCTAATTTCAAATTAATTCTTTGTGAATCAATCTATTATGATAACAATCATTCATCTAAAAGGTTCAAAATCAAGCGTATAATAATAGTTATTGCTTTAATGGCGTAACTTTATATAGTGCTATATCAAAAAACCATAAGACAAATTTTAGCAGTAGTCATGCTACTGGTCTTTGCATTTAGCATTACCTCTCAAAAGACCATACATGATTTAGTAGCCAAGCATAGCGATAAGGTTAAATGTGATGTACATAAGAATTTACCCATTGAGCAAGTTGAAAATGCCAGCATACATTGTTCGCACGATAATTTAGTAGCTACTTCTCCCTTTCTTGAATTTAGTTTCAATATTGAATTAGCGCAACCGGTTCAAAATATTGTAACCAACACGCATTTAGTTTGTTTTTACTTTTCTAATAATAATTATTCTTTAGACTCTCGAGGCCCACCAGCTGCATAGTAGAATCGGATTTGAAATAAATTTTCAATTCGAAAATGCTTTATCTAATGCTGGTATTTTACTGGGGTTGATTTAGCAAGTATCTACACAAACCTTCCATTTTTTATTTCGATTTAATTATTATTATTTATGTTCAAGTATTTATCAATATTATTTATAAGTGTTTTTTTAGCCGAGAGCGTATACGCCATGCAAGCACCTAAGACGGTGCAAGTATCGGGTAAAATTAGCGACGAGACAACAGGTCAGGTTTTACAAGGCGCATCCATCTATTTTCCAGAATTAAAAAAAGGCGTGGTGAGTAACGATAAAGGAATTTATCAAATTAATGTAAAACCAGGCAACTATATTATTGAGATAAGTTATATCGGATTTAGTTTACAAACTATTAATCTAAGTATACAAAATAATTTAGTAAAAGATTTTATGTTAAACCATGCAGTGGTAGAAAATACCAATGTAACGGTTACTAGTTTTTTACGCACTACTTCTAGTAAAAAAACACCCACGCCTATTAGCATTATTAAGAAAGAAGATTTTTTTAAAGGAGTATCTACCAATTTAATTGATGCCCTTTCTAAAACACCGGGGGTAACACAGTTAAGCACGGGTCCAGCTATATCCAAGCCTATTATAAGAGGCCTGGGATACAATAGGGTAGTGGTTTTGAACGATGGCGTGAAACAAGAAGGACAACAATGGGGCGATGAACATGGTATTGAAATTGATGAGTATAATGTAACTAGAACTGAAGTTTTAAAAGTACCTGCCTCTATTATTTATGGTAGTGAGGCTTTATCGGGGGTTATCAATATAACCTCGAATGTGCCTGTGGCAGAAGGGGCTCTAAGAGGTAATGTATTTAGTAATTATCAAACTAATAATAATTTACAAGGTTATCATTTCGATATAGCAGGAAATAAAAATGGTTTGGTATGGGGATTGAATGGATCTTCAAAAAAAGCCGCCGATTATAAAAATAAATACGATGGCTATGTATACAATTCAAAATTTTCTGAATTAAATGGAGGAGGTTTTGTAGGTATAGAAAAAGACTGGGGCTATTCACATTTAATTATAAATAAGTTTAGTCAAAAACTAGGTATGATTGAAGGAACTAGAAATAACCTAGGTCAGTTTACTAAGCAAACAATTATAAATGGCGCATCAGGAAATTCAATTGTTGAAGTACCTGCAACCGACGCCGATTTTAATTCTACCAGTCCTAATATTCCTTATCAATATATTCAACACACAAAATATATATTAGATAATAGTATTAACTGGGGCACGGGAAAGTTAAAAGCCAATATGGCCTACCAAAGAAATCAAAGACAAGAATTTGGCAATATTGAATTGCCTTTGGAGAAAAGTTTATACTTCGATTTAGGTACTTTAAATTATTCTTTCCAATACTTACTGCCAGAAACTAATAATTGGAAACATACTATTGGTGTGAACGGATTACAACAAAGCAATAAAAACAAAGGTGTAGAAGCCCTGATACCTGAATATAAATCGGTGGAAGTAGGCTTGTTTTTTTATACACAAAAACATATAGATAAATTTAACTTTAGTGGTGGTGCTAGAATTGATAAAAAAGGAATTGAGTTTAATGGACTTCAAAAAAACTATGGAGATATAGCAGGGTCATTAGGTATGACTTATGAAGCTACCAATGATTTAATTTTTAAATTCAATATTGCCCGTGGTTATAGAGCCCCTAATTTATCGGAGTTGGGTAGTAATGGAGCGCATGAGGGTACTAATAGATATGAGTATGGGAATACTAATTTAGCCTCTGAGAAAAGCTTACAATTTGATGCAGGCGTGGAATGGAGCAACGAGCATATCTCTTTTACAGGCAATGCTTTTTATAATAATGTAACTAATTATATTTTTTATCAAAAACTAATAGGTGCAAATGGTGGAGACTCTATTATCAATAATGAAGACAAAGAATATTTTGCTTTTGCCTATAATCAACAAGATGCTAAATTAATAGGCGCTGAATTTAATTTAGATATTCATCCGCATCCTTTAGATGGACTGCATATTGAAAATACAGTTTCTATTGTCAATGGAACATTCAAAAAAGCATTGGCAGGAAGTATTAATTTACCCACCATACCAAGTATGCGTTGGATAGCTGAATTAAGGTATGAATTACCCAAAAATACGGGTAGGCTTAAAAATACCTATGCTTCACTGCAATTTGATAATGTAGCTACCCAAAATAATCCATTCACTGGCTATAATACCGAAACTAAAACAGCGGGCTATACTTTAATTAATATAGGCGCAGGTGCACATATCACAAAAAAAGATAAACAGCTATTTCGCATTTCTTTAGTAGCGCAAAACCTTAGCGATATTGCTTATCAGAGCCATTTAAGCCGTTTAAAATATACCGATGTAAATGTTTTAACAGGAAGAACTGGTGTATTTAATATGGGTCGTAATTATAGTTTGAAAATAAATATTCCTTTGCAGTTTGATTAAGGGGTGAAGAAGATCTAAGAATAAAAATCACTTTCAGGACTATCTCCATCTGCTATAGCTTTTTTAAATTGAGCCTCCCAAGTTTTGGGTTTAAGATTCAATTTATTTTTAATGCTTTTACTTTTTGTATAACGCTTCGACCTAACCAACTCAACCTCTTTAGTAATTTCTTTTAATGAAGGTGCAGTTTTTGCATTTGAACGAAGTTTATTTAACACAGATTGTAAAGTACTTTTTGATGGCTTTTGAATGGCAATCAAATTTTTCTTTACCATATCTTTTAAGATAACTTTAGCCTTAGGGTTTAATATGGCTAGTTCAATAGTTTTCATAATAAAATTTAAAGCTCTTCCTTTAAAATAATTAGTAATTATTACGCATATCTTACATCTGATTCTAAATCAGATGCAGGGTAATTGAAAACGGAGATGTTATATTTTCCCAATAACTCAATAAATGAACTTTTAGAACAGCCTATCATTTCTGAGGCTTGGCCTAAAGAGAGTTTCCCTATTTCGTATAATCTTGTAGCAACGATAACAGTTAGTTCGT
>Ga0214919_10011324_pt1 | contig 11140 bp, 11 predicted proteins | sample LL1503_MetaG_FD_177994 | JGI IMG/M metagenome (GOLD analysis project Ga0214919, IMG submission 177994) | Freshwater microbial communities from Lake Lanier, Atlanta, Georgia, United States - LL-1503 | ecosystem: Environmental > Aquatic > Freshwater > Lake | place: USA: Georgia | collected...
TAGGAGTCCTATAAATTCTCTCTGTGAGGTATTCTTCAAATTGAAATATCAAGGAGTAGAATGAAATTCTATATCGCCAAGGAACATAAGGGTCATTCGCAAATTGAACTATTAACTGGTGTGCATGGGATGTATCAAAATCCCATCAAAGACTCACTAATCAAAACGGTTGATACAATTGAAAAATCTGATGCGGTTCTCGTACCGCACGATGCGTACTATTTTAGCGAATATCCAGAGTACCTAGAATATTTAAACGAAATTGCAAAATTCAAATTAATAGTCTTTTCGGATAGGGGCGATTTTCCAAAAAAACCACGAATTATAAATTCCATAGCCCTGCGGACAAGCATTAACCCTGGCGAAAGTGGTGTTAGAAAGATCCTTGTTCCTTACAATGTCAAGACATTAGAAGATATTCCAATCCGCGCCTGGATCGAACGGCCAACTATTTCATTCGTTGGCTTCTTACCAAATATCACCATAGGCCGTGTCTTTAAGGCGTTTCAAAATGCGCCCATAAATCCAATTCTTGGAAATGGTGCGCTCGTTAGGAGAATTTCTAATAATCGATTCAAGAAGTTGAACCTGGAATACATAAGTCTTCCTAGATCAACTTATGGTGCAATATTGGACCCAAGCCAAAATCAATCGAGAGAAAGGGAAGAATACCTTGATAGCATGGCTCGTTCCGACCTCGTCCTTGCACCTCGTGGGGATGCAAATCAAAGTGCCCGGTTTTACGAAACTCTGAGTGCGGGTAGAATTCCGTTAATTCCTGACACGCGAGTGAAATTTCCTGGAGTAGACTTTGACTGGACGTTTGTACTTAAGTTCCCACTATTTGGGTGTCATCTGGAGCAGCAAATACTTTATTACTGGAACTGCATGAGCAAAGATTCTTATATTAAGAAACAGCAGGAAATTCGCAGAATGTTTCTTGAACACTTGGAATACAATATCTTTATGGAAAAATTGTTCAATTTAAGTTTAGGCCAATTCAAAGAATGTGGATTTTCTAACAAGGGTTGACCAATTCCTATCGAGAGAAGAAAATGACTTCTAAACCTACATTTACTTTAGTGGTGTGTCATTTTGGAGACCCATTTTGGGTTGTGAATGCTCTAAGCTCTCTGGGAAAAGTGAATTTGAGAGACTTTACCAAGATTTTGGTAATTGATCAAAATCGTGGGGATCAAGAGCTAAAGAAACAATTGGAAGATATAGATAATCTTGAGATACTTACTTTCCCACAATATTCTACAAGTAACATTGACCATGGAACCTCACTTAACTTAGTACTCAAGTCTTATTCTTTTACAAGTAGCCATATCATGATCATAGATTCTGATTTAATCATGCAGAATGACGATTGGATGCAGAGCATTGAGCATATGCTCATAGATAATGACTGTGTTTTGGCGCTAGAGCCAAGCCAATTCTTCATCACTCATCCGTGTTTTATGGTTTTCCCATCTTCCGCGAGATTTGGTTTGGACATGCTAGAAGGTGTATATGTCCTGAGAGCAGATACGGGCAGACTAATTGGACTTCAACTCTATCAAAAGGGACACAGTAGTTATTTTCTAAAGGCAGAACTCGCTTTTGGGGGATTGCTCGGTTATGTTTATCCTGAAATTGGGGCACTTCACGTTACTTCAATATCCATTCGTCAATTAGAAAGTAACACCCGAAATAGAAGCCCGCTAAAAATCGAATTATCCGAGAGTTGGCGCAGATGGTTAGTTTTTTCTGATGCTAGAAAATCTAACTCTCATGTTTGGGTGCAGTCACAGAAAATTGCCTTTTCCTGCATTTTTCTGGTTAAATATATTTTCATAAAAAGGGTTAAGGGCAGATATACCTCTTAAATTCTCTCAATCCGAAAGGTACTATCTGCTAATTGATGAATTTCAACATGGAATTCATATGAAAGCAATTTCTGTAACTTTTTTAAGTCAAATTCTAGATCCGAAGAGTTTATCTGGGGTCTCTTATTGCTACTTAGTTTCTCAAAGTTGCTTTTTCCAAATCTGATTCTTTCGAAGACTCTTTTTAAGGTTCCAGTCTTTTTTAGGTCTCCACCCATTTCTATGAGATTTGAGTTAGAAGTTCTCTCAACTATCTCCAATATCTCTGAGACTTGATTTTCAATAACACCATATTCACCAAAACAGGACAATTTTCTTCTTGCTATTTCTAGGAACCCAGGAAGTGGGGGAAAGGAATGACCAGAATTAAGCTTCACAACTAAATCTTCAAGAGAATTTAATGACTGGGAGTATGTGTTCGCAAACATTTCTTCGTCTTCGAAGCCAACTAAATTTTGATAGGATAAAGTTGATTTTCCTAACAATAATGATTCTAGTCCCGCAGTAGAACCAGCATGCAAGACATGCCTTGCCCCAAGTATAGTTGCCACTATGTTCCCCTTCTTAGACACATTTACATTCGAATTATGTTGAAATAATTTGTTCCAGGGTTCTATATCTTCACTAGGATGTGGCCGAAGAACCACTTTAAAAGATGTTTTTTTAGAGACTACTTCAACTATTTCTATAATTTTTTTGAAAGCCATCTCCTCCCAAATTTCTCTCTTTGTGAAGTCATATTCGTCTTTTTTGTATCCCGATTTATACAAGTACCGATTCATTTGTTTTTTTGAAATAAGATTATTCTTCATGCTCAAATTACTGATGATTAGAACATAATCTCCAATACTTTCTTTCGAGATTTGCGCTTCGTCGGCATAAAACTCCTCACCAAAAGAGCCCCAAAAAAGTGATTTTGCGGAACCTGTTTGAACTAAATTTGCCCCTGGAGTTAAACTGGATATATACATTTGGTCATCTTGACCCCAGGTGAAGAATTTATCAAATATTTCGAGCCCATGGATTTCAGGGCGAAATTTCGCAAATGACTCAAAAGTGTTAAAACTAATACCCGCTTCTTCATCCTGACCAACCAGGATTAAACCGGAATTTTTCAGGCTTGCAAGATGATTCATACCGCTTGGGGTCATACCTTTGGTCTCGAAAAAAATACCACCGGCTGCTGCGCCCATGGCTAATGCCCTAATAGCATGATTTGCACCTAGGTAGACAATTAGATTTCTTTTTATAAACTCCAGTGTCAATGCTAATTTACCTAGATATTCTCTTGAATAAATCTCCATAGGAAGGTAAATCTCTCGCTTGTTCATTGTTAAAGGTTAGCACTTGGATTTCAAGATATCTATTTGAATTAGCTCAAGAAAAATCATTTTGCGGCCACTCCCACTAGTTCTTTTTTTAATGGTTACAGGCTTGGATTGTTAGAATTAGATAGATCTACTAAACATTTAAACGAAAACCAGTTAGCCACTTAGTAGGGGCCGGTAAAGACTGTCTAATATGTTTTGGGAGGATAATATTCGTTTAAAGCAATTCAGTGTAGTTGGCTTTTCTTTGCAATAACTAGTAAGTTTTTGCCGAATAAGAAACGAAAACCAATGGCATCTAACATTTTGCTCACCGGGTATATAAATTTGTCATAAATCTTGAAGCTTTTTGCTGTGCCTATGGTTTGAAAATGGCGATACCCTACTACTTTCACAACCAGCGCAGCGATGAATCCGAGTGTGTCATTATACTCGACACTTTGAACCTCAAATCCTGCATCCTTGATTTTTTGCTTTAATTCTTTTTTGGTATATCGCCTAACGTGCCCAACTTGCTTATCCATTTCGCCAAAGAGAATTGGAAATGCTGGAACATAAATAGCTATCGCTCCCTGTAAGATTAGGCAATTATAAAATTTGGAGAGAACTTCGAAATCATTTTCAATATGTTCTAAGACATTTGAACAATATATTGCAGAGTAATCTTGGGTTGCTTCATCTAGAAACTGATGGGCTTGATACCCCTTATTCAATAAAACTCTTAAAAGTTTTGGGTCAAGTTCGATACACTCTGGAGTTATTCCAAACTCACTTTTAAATATATCTGCTAAGAATCCTGTCCCAGCTCCGAATTCTAGGAGCTTTAAAACATTCCTCTTATTAAAATCTTCTAAATTTAAATTATCATGTAACTTATGAACTAGAGTCCTAGAGTAATTCACTAATCCATATTCTGAATCGAGTAGTTCTTGGAGTCCGCTATATTCTGGGCTAGAAAACGTCTGAAAACTTGTCATTTTTCTAGAATTTCTAGACATCCAGTCACCTCTTTTGTTTGAACAGTAAATTTCCGACTTAAGCGTTAAGTCTATAACCTTTTAACTTTCTTTGTGATACCGACTTTCCATGTCGGCTTAATTCCTTTAATAGATTCCCTTAATTCATTTTGAGGCCGTCGCTAACTTACTATTTTTCATGCTAGTCCGCTCCTTGCGGGGATGGCGTGACGTTAGATTTGAATTTTCAGATCGATTTTGAAATTGCTTGATTGTTCTGCTCGTAATTCTTTGTTGAATCGATACTTATCGCAGATGTATTCTTGAGTATGGTATACAGCTCAGAGTTATTCTGGCGACCTGTTAATGATCAAGATAAAACAAACATTTGGCAAACCAAAAGTCTAAATGTGTATCAATATCCAAAGATTCCCTCAAAGAATCAATACGGAGAGGAATCGACTTCGGCATTAGAAATGAGTTTATCTGCCGAAGTTCTCTCGGAGAGATTAAATAGAAAGCTCCGTTCGGCTTAAATGTTTGTGACCGAGAATTAAGAGGATTTCCAGACAGTTCAATCTCTTTCAAAGGGACTAAGAACTCACCTTCTAATTCTAGCGCTTGTGGTGAATCTGGACTGCAACGAGAGACGCCCAATATAGGCTGCGAGTTAAACTCCCTATACATAGCTATACCTTTAATGATGGTCTCGTGTTTCCTAAAAGGTGATGTTGGTTGCAACAGTAGTAACCCATCAACGTGTCCATGTGTTTTTTCGAACCAATCTAAAGCATGTAATGCAACGTCCACCGATTTTGCCACATCAGTAGCGAGACTTTTCGGGCGAAGCCAAGGAACACTTGCCCCAGCGCTTTCAGCAATTGCAGCAACCTCTGAACTATCAGTCGAAACTAAGACATCACAAATTTCTGGAATCCCCTTAGCCGATTCAATTGTCCAATTTATCAGTGGTTTTTTCCCAAGCAATTTTATATTCTTTCCTGGAAGGCGTTTAGAGCCACCACGAGCCGGAACCAATGCGAGTATTTTCATTCTTTAAGAAAACTTCGTAGGATATCCAAGCCAATCTCACCACTTTTTTCAGGGTGGAATTGGCAACCGGTGATATTTTGACTTTTGACCACAGAAATTATTTCATGGCCTCCATAGACTGTATGTGCAATTTGATCTTCTATATTTTTCGGTTTAGCCATAAATGAATGCACAAAGTAGGCGGCGGCACCTTCTTCAGTAGATTCAAGTATCGTGTTAGACCAATTTCTCCTAGTATTCGAGCGCAATAAAGTACTCCAGCCAATATGTGGAATTTTAAGTATTTCTCCAGTTTTGTTATATTTCGGCACTTGAACAACGCGGCCGGGAATTATGCCTAGGCCGGGCGTGCTCCCGAATTCGCTACTTTCCTCTAACAATAATTGCATTCCTAGACAAATTCCTAAAAATGGTTTACCTGATGCCGCAAATTGTTGAAGAGTGGAGATTAATCCCAGATTGGTTAATTTCTCCATGGCATTGGGATAGGAGCCCACTCCAGGAAAAACAATCTTTCTTGATCTGAGAATTGCATTTACATCTGAAGTTACCAATACTTTTGCACCGCAGTATTCTAATGCACGGCTAACACTCAATAGATTTCCAACCCCATAATCAATTACTGTCACATCAAGGGATTGCATACTGTCTAACTCCAATTCCTGCTGCTTTTGCTATGGCTCTTATGTCACCAATACTTGCTCTCTGATAGTGAAGAATGTCTGCCATCGCGACTGCATCCGCGCCACCACTATTCGCGGCGATAACCATGTGTTCCGGAGTACCCATCCCTCCGCTAGCAATTACCGGAACATTGACTTCGGTACAGATGGCACTTATGAGTCCAATGTCGAATCCTTTTCGAGTTCCCTCTTGATCCACAGAAGTTATGAGTAATTCTCCAGCACCATTATTAACACAGGCCTTTGCCCATTCCACTACATCAAGGCCTGTCTTTTCTCGACCGTTATCTGTATAAACCTCCCAACAGTCGCCTTGCAGCTTTTTAGCTTCAATTGAAACTACCATGCATTGACTGCCAAATTCGCGCGCAATTTCCGAGATCACATTTGGGTTTTTTACTGCTGCAGTATTAACTGCCACTTTGTCGGCGCCGGATCGAAGAATCGCCCGGGCATCTTCGATTGTCCTGATGCCGCCACCCACAGTTATGGGGATAAAGATATTCTTAGTTGCCTCTTTAATTATTTCTCCAAGATGATTGCGTCCATAAAGACTTGCAACAGTATCCATATATAGTAACTCATCTGCGCCTTGATTGTAATACTTTAGCGCGTACTCGTTTGGAGAACCAATTACACGCAGACCTTCGAAGCGAATTCCCTTGATCAAATTGGAGCCCTTGATGTCAAGTCTTGCGATGAGCCGAGTGTTTTTCAAGAATTAAACCTACTCATTTAACGTCCCAGATTGGGGTGCGTAACTTCCATTCACCTGATTCTCTCTTCCAAATATGATCTGATCTCCAACTGTCGATAATATCTTCAGACTCTTCATGAGAGATTGCACAATATTCAAGGAATTCTTTGTAGTACTTGTTTGGGAACTCATGGTCGAAACGTTTTACTAATGCAATTCCTTCATCTCTTGTTATTTTCCCATCTCGTATTTCGTGGGCCGAATCCGAAGTTGCACGTCCTATACCAAATTTTATGTAAGCAAGATAGAAATGAAATCCATCAATTTCATCATCTAAGCTCGCATATTTAGAGTACGTGCCTTCAGTTCGTTCATCATTTGCAGAAAATCCAGTGTTTTCATGACAGTAGTAGTAATTCTCTTGAGGATCCCAAAATTTATAGTAACTCATAAAGTGAATCTCTATTTTTTTGCGCACTATCTCTTCGAACTTAGGCGCCATAAAGGGAATGAGATCAGCACTTGGTACGCCATGATCAGCCCAGAACTCAGGTGGAAGCCCAGAGAAATAATGATCATCGTGATCTTGAATTTCTCTCGTAGGGCTTAGAGCATTCTTCATGTCGCCGCCATACTCAACCTCACCGTTTTCACCATACATAATTAGAGGAATATCATATTTCACAGCAATCTGTAAAGGAAAATTAGTTTGGCCATAAATAAATGGTTGGAATGGATCGCCTAAGTGTCTGTAGGAGAGTTGTGTTAATTTCTTAGTAACCTGTGGATTGGGTGTGCCTAATAAGTGATTAAATCCTGAGGCAATAAATGAATCTAGATTTCTTCTTCCAATTGCTGCAGCTTTTAGCGGTGCCCAAGTAACAGTTAATGGAGTCATGCCATATTTGTATTTGAGTTGGTGGGCTACGAAACTTCCATCTTTTCCACCACTACACGGGACAATTACATCGTACTCTCCATTGCTTTTTCTATGTAAATCACATAACGCAATCAACTCGGTCTCTCTAGCTCCCCAGTCAATTACATTTTGTTTGAAGTTTGCGAATTTACATGCTGAACAGACACCATCTTCATCAAAAGAAATCCTAGGTCTTTGGTTTGACATCGTACAACGGACGCAAAAACGAATTTCAAGAGGCAATTTATACTGAGAAATTAAATCACGTTTCATTCTAAGAATGTCCATTCCTTTTTTGCGTTTCAGAAATTGCTTTTTGTAGGTCATCAGGGCGGCCGATATCCAGCCAATGCTCGTGAATTGGGTACGCAACAATTCTGTTTGAATTCTTCCGCATTTTTTCAAAAAGTTCCGGCATATCGCAATGTTCGGCTTTTTTTAGTAATTTTAAGCAATCGGGATTCAAAGCATAAACCCCTGCATTAACATAGCTTTGGAGTATTGGTTTTTCTTCATATCCAGAAATTTCAAATCCTTCGATTTGAACCACTCCGAATGGGTTTTGATATTCGTGTAAGTGTACCGCCATTGTTCCCATAGCTCCTTGGCGGTCGTGGAAATCAAGAATCTCACCGAAACGGGCACCTGTGATGACATCACCATTAGTTACAAGAAAAACCGAAGTGGGAGGAGACTCTAGAAGGCTCAATGCGCCAGCAGTTCCTAGCGGCGTTAACTCTCTTAAATATTCTATTCGTACACCAAATTTTTCTCCGTTACCAAAATAATCTTCTATCATATGCCCTAAATAATGGATAGCCAGTATGAAGTGTGAGATACCCTCGGCTTTGGCTCGTTCTAAAGTGTGTTGAAGAATGGGCTTGCCAGCAATTTTAACTAATGGCTTAGGACACTCAATGGTTTGTGGATGCAACCGCGTCCCTTTGCCACCAGCCATTATAATCATTATATTGCTTCGAACAGAAGTAGGAGCCACTTCATCCCAGACATGCAGACCTGTCAAGAGTTTTCGTTCATCAATTATTGGAATTTGTTGAACCTTATAGGCAGTCATCAGTTTAACAACTTGATCACGAGGTAAATCGGACGTTACTGTGAGAGCTTCCCGGTGAATAACACTTTCTATTGAACTTAAGAGGTGCAACCCTTTAAGTAAGCCTCGACGAATATCTCCGTCAGAAATTGTGCCAAGAAAAATCCCTTTGTCATCCGTAATTAAGACAATTTTTAAAGCTACATCATTTAATACTTGTATAGCCTGTTCAATTGTGGCATTGATGGGAAGAATTGCTTTAGACCATAATTCTAGCTTAGTCATTAGGGCCTCTCAACTGTGTTATTCGGGTAATTATAGGTCATGAAAAGTTTTCTTCACGATGCCAGCAAGGGATTCGGTTCTTAAAATTTCTACTATTCTGGCACTCGCCCCGCCTTCGCCGTACGGGTTAATTGTCTTGACTAAGCTTCTTTGAAATTCAGATGAATACATCCGCCTGATTGCTTCACCAATCAATTTCTTTTCTGGCTGGCAATTTATAATGCTGCTCGCTTGCAATCGCCCAAGCTGTCTATCACCAATATTGATAGAGCCCTTCTTAAAGGTTGGTGCCTCAATTAGTCCACTCGATGAATTTCCTATGACAGCATCGACTTGTGCCATACATGATAAATACCTTAGTTGGCCTAATGAAGTAAATGCAAACGAATTAGCATTCTGCGAAACAAACTCCTGAATCATTTTGATTAAGACTAAGCCCCCGGTATCAGCATTTGGCATCGTAAAAATTAGAGTTGTGTCCGATAAATCCGACAAAGCAGAAAGTAATTCCTTCATTTGCACTTCTGATGTTTCATCTTCAAGGGTTACAGGGTGGAATGTAACTAACAAACTCTTTGATTGAAATTTCACACCTAGAGAGCTTTCGATCTCATCCTTACTGAGAAGGCTAATACTCTTCACTCCGTCGACACCCAGCCCTCCCACTAGGAAAACATTATCTGGATTCTCACCAAGCTGGATAACTCTTTGTCTATATTCTTCGGCCGCTACAAAATGAAAATGAGACATTTTTGTTATGGAATGCCTAAATGCTTCATCAAATGCGCCAATCGTAGTCTCGCCACCATGTAAATGGGCTACAGGAATTTTGGCAACGAGTGCAGCTGCAGTAGCGGCGAATATCTCAAATCGATCGCCTAGGACAAGTATCACATCGGGCTGCAGACGCCTAAACACTGCTGCGCAACCACTTAACCCTTTACCCATTGACTCAGCAATCCCTACCGGAGTATCTGAAGAACTGAGAGTTTCAACTTTGGCGTCGATGTTAAAACCATCCGCTTCTATTTCTCTGTACGTAAGCCCGAAAGTTGGTGACATATGCATACCGGTTGCCACCACTTGTAAAACTAAATCAGCATCTTCTTTGATTCCTTGCATAACAAAACGAAGCAAGCCATAGTCAGCTCGACTTCCAGTGACCACACAAATCTTACGTTTCATCAATTAACTCATCTGCAGAATAATCACGGTGGGCTTTCTTGCCAAGAAGATTGTTCCACTCCATAGGTGAAATTCCTGTACCGGGTCGCTTTGTAGTTAAGTTTTCTTCACTTAGTACCTGACCAACACTTATGGGCACTCGAGCTACAATGGATTTACGAGCAACATCTCGATTGCCGATTTCGCTTGTCATAAGCCTCTTTATGCCATCGCCAAGAGCTTCATTAATATTTCTTATCCCATCTACCAAGGATTTGAGTTCTGCCGGTTCTAGGCTTGCTTTGTGATCTGGACCAGGCAAACTTCTATCGAGCGTGAAATGTTTTTCGATGACCGATGCTCCAAGTGCCACTGCGGCAAGAGAAATCTCAATTCCTAGTGTGTGATCTGAATATCCAACATCAACGCCGAATTTGGCCCGAATACTTTGCATTGCTCGAAGATTTACATCTGACATCGGAACAGGATATGCGGTTGTGCAATGGAGGATTGTAATTTTTGTTCGCGGCGTTCCAGATTCTTCTAGAGCATTAATCGCATTTTCAATTTCATCCATGCTTGACATTCCGGTTGAGAAAATTACCTTTTTCCTAAGTTTTCCGACGTGCCTTAAGTACGGCAAATTGGTGATCTCTCCTGATGGAATTTTAAATAACTCTTGCCCAAATGTGGCGAGCATATTGATACTTTCGATATCAAACCCCGTAGAAAAAAAACCAATATTCCTCAATGCGCAATGGGCTATTAGTTCCTGATGCATAACCTCAGTGAGCTCCAATTTCCGAAGCATCGCTTTTTGTGATTCTGAGTTATCGGTTGAAGTCTTTTGATAATCCGCTTTGGGTGCGTTTTCAGTCACAAGTCGCTCTGCATTAAAGGTTTGAAACTTAACAAGGTCAGCGCCGGCAGACGCAGCAACATCAATCAATTTCTTAGCGATCTCAATTTCACCATTATGGTTCACGCCAGCTTCAGCTATTATGAGGGTTCTCAACGGAATCTATCCCCAATCTTGGGTAGTTTACAGCCATCCCATTCAGTAACTCGAATCAGGTTGTCAGCTGTTTTCACGATAAATGAGGCTGGTTCAATACCGACTACACTGCCAG
>Ga0214919_10011325_pt1 | contig 11138 bp, 10 predicted proteins | sample LL1503_MetaG_FD_177994 | JGI IMG/M metagenome (GOLD analysis project Ga0214919, IMG submission 177994) | Freshwater microbial communities from Lake Lanier, Atlanta, Georgia, United States - LL-1503 | ecosystem: Environmental > Aquatic > Freshwater > Lake | place: USA: Georgia | collected...
TGGCAGTCAGACAGCAATGGCTTCACGCGTATCACCAACGACAACAAGCGCAATATCTATCCCAAGACGGATGGTGAACGCGTGGCTTGGGAGCAGTCTCCTATCGGTGGAAGCGCAACGGGCAACATCACTTTGCTGACGCTAGGTCTTGCCGGTGGTAACCCTGCAACCGCATCTGGCGTCGCAACCAGTAACTTTCAGCTACGGGATGCTGTGCTGGCCTGGACCGAAACTGCGGTAACGACCAATTCGATACCGCAGGTTGTTACCACCAAGGCCGTGAAGGCCTCTACCGCCATTGCTACTGCCACGCTGTCTGCACTAACCAGTGCACAGCTGTATGCCACGGGCAGTGGCCAGGTCATTTATGGCGAGCTGGGCAAGATCTACAGCTGGAACAGTAATGGCGCAGCCACAACGCTGCGCATCGAATCAACACCCGGCTCGATGTTCGTGACCGGCGGCGCCATGATCTTCACCATGGGTAGCTCGGTGTATCGCGTCACGCTCAACTAACGCTCAAACAACGCACCACCGCTTAGCCCTTCGCACATGCGTGATTGAACACGCAGTGAGGTGTCTTAAACTTGGCTCACAGTGCCGCGAAATTGACCGCCGCGTTCCATTTCAATTTCGGCATATTCCAATGTGCCGTTAACTTTGCCAGTGCTGCGAACAATCAGCAGCTGGCGACTGGTGATGTTTTTGCTCAACTCACCCTTCACGTCCACGCGGTCCGCTGTGATGGTGCCCGTCACACTGCCTGTTTGACCAATGAGCAGGTTGCTCACAGTCAGGTCACCAGTAAATAGACCTTCAATCACGGCTTCGTCAGGCGCATTGATGCTGCCTTTGAACGACACACCTTCACCGATGAAGACACAGTTTTTTTTGATGGTAGGGGGCATTTTTTTAAGCAACTTTAAAGTTGGATGGAATTCAAGAAATTGTGCAACGGTGGTTACTTCACTAGCAGCAACTCACCCGTGATAGACGCGCCTTTTTGAATGGCAAGCGTTTTGTACACCACGTGGCCGTCGACAGTTGCTGAGGATGTGACAGTGAGCTCTTCGCATGTCGCAGTGCCTGAAAATCGGCCCTTGATATGAAGGGTTTTGCAGTTCACAAAGCCGTCAACTTGACCGCGCGACCCAATGGTTAGTTCATCCACTTGAACCTGACCGTTCAAAGAGCCCTCAACGTGAATGCTGCCTTTGGCGGACAACTCACCTTTGAAGTACAAGTCTTCGCTCAGGATGGAAGGCTTGCTGACGTTGGCTTGAAGCATGCCCATCACCGCGAGGCCGCGCTGCTGCTGTGCAGTGGACTTGGCATTACCAGTCATGCCAGGAGTAACGGGCACAGCAGCACCTTCGTGTTTAACGACCACAAGCTCTTCAGGTGCCCCAGACACTGCGGATTCTTCAGATCCTTTGGGGATGCTATTTGGAGCTGATTTGAATTTGTTGAACATGCTGCGCAGTCCAGATTACTTTTTGTGGGTTGACCGGATAGCCACCCACCAAAATTTCGAGGTGTAAGTGATTTCCAGTGGAAAGGCCAGTGTTGCCAATTAATCCCAAGACAGAATCATGGTTAACTTTTTCGCCTACTTTAACCAACAGCTTGGACATATGCGCATACAACGATTCAATGCCGTTGTTATGCAGCACCACAACCGTGTTGCCATACTGGGCGTGGTTTTGTGAAAGAACTACTACGCCCTCTTTGACCGGGTGAACCCTGTTATCTCCATTTTCACTTTGCAGGTCCATTCCTGTGTGAAATTGGGTAAGGCCAGTGATAGGGTGTTTGCGAATGCCAAAATCTGAGGTCAGAGAATAATCGCTCACAGGCATTTTGTTAGGCAGTGCAAACAAGACATCTCGTAGTGAACGATTCGTGGCCAATTCATCGGCAACTTTGCCGCGAAGTAACGGGTTATTGTTAATGTCATCCGTTAAGCTGAATCCGCCTTTGGGACTATTTTGCTGAATAATTCTGACGATTTTTTCCGTCAAACCAGATGAATCTAGCTGGGTTTTAAGGAATACGTTTTCTTGAGACGCTGCAGCTGTAGAGGTATCTACATATCGGCGAATACTAATGTCTCGGTCGCGAATAGTCTGCGCCAGCGAAAGCATCTGATCTTCGCTCATAGTGATTGAGTCACCAGATTCAGCGTCGATGGTGCTGTTGACTAAGGCGTTAAATACTTCGTAATGTGATTTCTCTAGCCTTGCCCGACTGTTCTGAAGGACGATAGTGATAATTGAAAGAAAAACCAGCGCCATGGACAAAGAGGTCAGTGTGATAATGCTGCCCCGCACCAATCTACGCTGGAGTTTGGCAGAGATCTTAAAATACTGAAGGTCACCGTTTTGTTCAAAAATAATTCTTGAATCTTGATAATCTTTGCGCCACCAATGAAGCAAAGTTAACGGCAGCGACAACGCGCTACTCCAAAGATATTTTGCCACTTTCATGCCAGAGGCCTGTTAAAAATTCGCAGGACCGTTGTCTACATTTGATGCCCCGTTCAACGTGCCCTCACTGGCTTGAGTCAACGTCCCTTCAATCTCGCCGCCCTTTTCAATTTCAATTTCGACGTAATGAATTTTGCCCGTGATCTTGCCAGTAGAGCGAATGATCAGACTCTTTTCGCTCACCACGGTGTTATGCAGCTGTCCGCGAACATCGATAACTTTGGCTGAAACGCGTCCCGTGATTTTTCCAGTTTGACCAATCAAAACCGATTCAGCTGTTAGGTCACCCTCAATGATGCCGTTGACTACGGCATTTGTAGGTATAAAAAATACGCCTTTGACGGTAACGCCATCGCCAATTACGACGCTTTCAACTGAATCTGCTGGATTTGCCACGGTTACTCCTAATTGACTAACTTTTGCCAATTACGTGAGATTAAGTTCAGAAAACTCGCGCCCAGGTGGCGATTTCAAACTCCTGAAAAAGGCCTACAGCACATCAGTGTCAACAGACGGAAGCTCCTGACACTGCGGAAATTTTGGGCTGCGAGGGTCCTTGGGCACAGCAGAGGAAATCGCGAGGTAAAGGCAAAAATAGTCTGCATAAAATTCTTTGTGTTCGCAAATTTTTTCAATCGCCAATGGTCATATCGGCATTAAATGCATCCATGCCACTGCATTTATTAATTCGTTTCGGTTTAATTATTGTTGGCGCGTGCAGTTGGCAGGCCCGCTCACCGCCAGGCCAGATCGAGTGCTGAGGGCTGGCTCTATACGCCCAGATGCAGCCAGTCGAGACCTGCTACTGGGCGTGCGCCGCGCGTCGTCGTCGGCTCAGGCAGTGTCGAGGCCGCGTAACCTTCCTGCATCAAGTTCGGTCAGCAGAACGCCCAGGGCCTGCGCGTTCTGCGCGTCGGTGGCGCTGTCTAGGGCATCCTGCAGCACATCGCGAATATGGTCGCTCGTGACAAGTTCCATGTCCCAGTCGGGGAACATGCGCTCACGGACTTCTTCCACCTCACTGAGCAGCACGATACTGTCATGGCGGCGGTCGCTGCGCAGCCGCGACATCAGCGCCGTGACGTTATCGCGCGGACCTTCCAGCCACTGGAAAAAGATGCCGCCGCCGAAGACCAATATGCCGGTCACGCCATACTCAGGGTTCCAACGGCGCGCGGTGGCGACGATGCGCTGTACAGCGGCTTCGTCCACGTCGGGGGTGGCGCGGCTGCAATAAACCAAGTTGTAAAGCGACGGGAAGGCGGGACCAAACCCTGGCTCATCGCCATGGAGATGAAGAATTTCGGTCATGTCTAAACCCTTAGATGTGAAGTCGAAGAAGTCCTCACAGGAGGTCCGTGTGCGTATTCCGGCGAACGCGACCAATCAGCCCGGTCGAACGTGACCGATGGCCCTCAAACCCGCGCCGACACAGGGGGAGCAGGCAAAAAAATCCCAACCGGGTAAGGGTTGGGACTTTGAAAATTGGTGGAGAGGAGGAGGATCGAACTCCCGACCTCCGCATTGCGAACGCGGCGCTCTCCCAGCTGAGCTACCCCCCCACATGTCGCGGCAAAGTATATAGCAGCGTTTGCGCGTCGCACTAACGAAAAAGGCGGCAAGTCTTGCGACCCGCCGCCCCTCTCGTCGCGCCGTAGCGCTATCAGTTGCCGTGCGGCTGTGCACCTGCCGGTGCGGCGGCAGCCTTGGCCGTAGCGCGAGCGTCAGCAGCCTGCTTGGCGATCGTGGCGCGGTTCACCAAATAGGCACGCACCGCCTCGGCATCCTCAGGCTTGATGGCCTTGGCAAACGACACCATGCCGTTCTTGGCCAGTGCACCGTCGATCACGATGGCCTTGAAGGCCTCTGCAGCCTGCAAAGAGCCAGACATGCGCAGATCCGGGAACATGCCGCGGCTCAGGCCATCGCTACCATGACAAGTGCTGCAGAAGCGCCCATAAACCTCTTCGCCGTGGGCAATGACTTCGGGCGTACCGAAGGCTGCGGGCGGATTGATCTCGGGGTTCACAAACGGCACCGGCTCGGGCAGCTTGGCAGTACCGCCGAGCTTGTAGACCAGAATGCGCGAGTAGTTGGGTGCGTAGTAGTTTCCTGTCTGACGAAAGCCCGACTGCACGGCCACGTACTGCTCAGCGTCCAGTTCATAGGTCACAGGACCGGCCATGGTGCCGGTCTGCACATCGGTGCTCCACAGCTTCTCACCGGTGTCGGCGCGATAAGCGGCAAAGCCGTTCTCGCTATTGCCAGCAAACACCAGTCCGCCCGCAGTGGCCAACGTGCCGCCACTGCGACCGCTGTTGGCAACCTCAGAGCGCCACACTTCCTTCTGGTTGACCGGATCCCAGGCCAGCAGATAGCCCTTGCTCACAGGCTTGGGATTGGTCTTGGCATTGAGCTCGTTGGCCGCAGCAAAGCTGATAGACAGCTTCTGGCCCATCGGATTGTCATCCTCGCGGGCCGCACCAAAGGCGTAGCTACTCTGGATCGCCGGGATGTATACCAGCCCGGTCTTGGGGCTGAACGAGATCGGCTGCCAAGTATGCGCACCGCCGTAGAACGGACTCACGAAAGTGGTCTTGCCGGTCTTGGCGTAGTTGGCTGCAGGATTGATGATCGGCCGGCCGGTTTTCTTGTCAACGCCGCTGGCCCAGTTGACGCCCGGCACATAGGGCTCGGCCGAAATCAGCTGACCGTTGACCGCATCGAGCACATAGAAGAAGCCGTTCTTGGGAGCCTGCATCACAACATGACGCGTCTGGCCGCCAATCGGCAGGTCCGCTGTCATGATTTGATTAGTGTTGTCGTAGTCCCAGCTCTCGCGAGGCGTAGTCTGGTAATGCCACACGTATTCGCCGGTATCGGGCTTGAGCGCAACGATGGACGACAGGTACAGATTGTCGCCGCCACCGGGTGAGCGGTACTCGGCCGGCCAAGGCGCGCCGTTGCCGGTGCCGATGTAGATCAGATCGGTCTTGGGGTCGTACACGATGGAATCCCACGGGGCACCACCGCCACCGGTTTTCCACCACTCGCCTTTCCAAGTCTTGGCAGCCAGCTCCATCTGCTTATTCTCAAAACCGTCGGCCGGATTGCCAGGCACAACGAACCAGCGCCAATCAAGCTTGCCAGTCTCAGCGTCATACGACGACAGATAGCCGCGCTGCGCGAACTCGCTGCCACCTTGACCGATGAGCACCTTGCCCTTGACCACGCGCGGTGCGCCAGTGATGGCATAGGGCTTACCCGGGTCGATGGTCGAGATGTCCCAAACAACTTTGCCTGTGGCGGCATCGAGCGCGATCAAGCGCGCGTCGATGGTGGCAAGAAACACCTTGCCCTTCCAGGCTGCAACGCCGCGGTTGACCACGTCGCAGCAGGCGTTGACGGCCCACTCGCCCGGCACTTTGGGATCGTAGGCCCACAGGGCTTTGCCGCTCTTGGCATCAAAGGCAAACAGCTTGCTCCAAGCCGTGGTGACGTACAGCACACCATCGATGACCAGCGGCGTGGACTCCTGGCCGCGGCGCGTATCGAAATCAGCAAACCATGCCAAACCTAATTGGTTGGCATTTTCGGTGTTGACCTTAGCCAAGGGGCTAAAGCGCTGCTCGCTGTAGTCGCGGCCATGGGACATCCACTGGCCACTGTTGGCGGCATCGTCTGCCGCCAGCAGGCGCTGCGCATCGACCTGCGCCGCAGGCGCTGCGGGTTTGGCCGCCTTGTCGCCAGAGGAGCTGCAGGCAGTCAGTAGCAATACGACACAGGCCAAAGGCACACTCAGTTTGCGCATGGGATCCCCTCACGGTTTTTCTAAGCGCCATTCTGCTGCCCGGCAGGTCAAAACACCATCGCCACAGGCTAGTATCACTGCCATGTACTACGAACCTGGCATTACCCCACACGGCCTGCCCTTCGACCCATTCAAGTCCTGTGTGGTGCCGCGCCCCATCGGCTGGATTTCGACGCGCAGCGTGTCGGGCATCGACAACCTAGCACCTTACAGTCAGTTTCAGAATCTGGGCTTCAGTCCGCCCATGGTGATGTTCAGCGCGAACCAAAACGAAAAGGGTCAACGCAAAGACAGCGTGATCAATGCCGAGGCCACAGGTGAGTTTGTGTGGAACATGGCCACCTGGGACCTGCGCGAAGCGGTCAACAAAAGCTCGCAGTATTTACCCCCAGAAGTGGATGAATTCGAATTTGCCGGCTTGTCCAAGCTACCCTCAACCAAAGTGCGTCCGCCGCGCGTAGCAGGGTCACCTGTCCAGTTTGAGTGCGCCTGGGTGCAGACGATCAAGCTACCCGGCAACGGCCCGATGGGCGGCATTGATGTGGTATTCGGGAGAGTACTGGCCGTGCATATTGACGACGCAGCACTGACCGCAGACGGTCGCATCGACATCCCGCGATTGCAGCCTCTGGCGCGCTGTGGCTATCACGACTACACCGTGGTTCGCGAGGTGTTTGCTATGGCGCCGATCGGCAGCGCTGCACGCAAGGCTGGTCTTGAAGGTTCGCCAGACAAGGTCACAGCCGCGTTAAACAGCAAACCGCTTTAATGCTGTTACGCAGACGGATTACTGCTGCTTTGGTGATGGAAGTTGCCGTATTGCTAAGCGCGTGCAATCCAAGCTCCGCCAATAAAGAAATCGCAAAACCTTTTGCCTGCGATAGGTTTTGTCTGCAAGCGCACATGGATCGATTCCTCGATGCCATGCTGCGACACGATTCGTCGACACTGCCGCTGGCCCAAAACTTCCGTTACCGTGAAAACAATCAAGCTATCGCTTTGGGTGATGGCAGTTGGCAGACGCTGCAATCGCTCGGCGGGTACAAACACTACTTTGCAGATCCGCAATCCGGCACCGCAGCACTGATCACTCTGCAACATGAAAACGATGAAGGTGGCTTACTGACACTGCGCATACATGTCGAGGCAGGCAGGCTTGATGAGGCCGAGGTTGTTCTCACGCATTCGCAAGAGGCCTTTGACGCCTATACCAAGTTGGGCAAACCCGCTGACAACTGGATGCAGCCCGTGCCTGAGGACGAGCGCATGAGCCGTGAGCAATTGGCCGCCATGGCCAACAAATACCTCGGCTCGCTAGAAAACAACGACGGCAAAGGTGATTACTCGTTCTTTGAGGATGACTGCACACGCCTTGAAAACGGCGTGCAAACCACCAACGTGGCGGCGCGCCCCTATGATCACACTGACAACAAAGAATTCGTAACACTGGGCTGTCGGGGGCAGTTAGAAACCGGTTTATTCGGATTTATCACGCGCATCCGTGACCGTCGCTATGAAGTAATTGACGTCGAACGCGGTGCCGTGTTTGCCATTGCGGTGCTCGACCATGACGGCACAGCGCGCACCGTGCCGCTTACCAACGGCGACAACCTCAAGGTGCCCACTTACTACTCCGCAGCACGCAGCATCCAAGTGGGCCTTGCGTTGCAATCCAGCGACAACCACCTCAACAGCATAGAGAGCACCTCGCACGAACTCCCTTATGGGCAGCGCACGGCATTTGGTTCCACCTTCGAGCCCTCGTCTGCAGTGCCAGGCGGCAAACAAGCCATCGCTGGCAGTGCTTGCGATCGCGACTGCATCGCCCGTGGTGTCGATCAGTTGTTGGCTGCTATGGCATCACAAGATCCGCTGAGAGCGCCGCTTGCGGGCTTGGTGCGCTACACCGAAAACGATCAGCAGATTGCTATCGGTGATGGACTGTGGGGCACGCTGACACAAGTAGGCAGCGTTCAGCTGCAGGTCGTCGATGGACCGCAGGCTTGGGTCTTGGTGCGCGTGACCGAAACGGATTTGCCTGGACTGCTTGCCCTACGCCTACGCTTTATTGGCGATCGCATCGCCGAAATTGAGGCGCAACTGGTACGCGAAGAACGCGTCGGCTCTGAAGAACAGTTCCGCATGCGCTTGCCCTTCGACCCGCAGCCGACGCTATTCACCAAGGTTGATCCACTGTTCTCTCAAACGGTAGAACTCTCCGCTGTCCAGTCACGGGACGCGCTGAGCGCAGTTGTAGAGCAGTGGTTTACGGCAGTGCAAGCAGGACTAGGTAATGGCGCGCTGTTCGCCCCGAATTGCCTGCGCAGGGATAACGCGGTGACGGTCACTGGCAATCTCGACTTGCCACGCTCGCCGCCGCGCAAGCGCCCGGGCAACGAGCTGCGCTTCACACTGGAAGACGGCAGCGAGTTCAAACCCTTTGCACTCGACTGCACTGCTCAACTAGCCAGTGGCTACACCGCCTACATCACGCGGGTGCGCCACCGGCGCATCTTGCTGATTGACGAATCACGCGGTGTGGTTGTGGCGCGCGCACTGTTTGATGTGCCCGGCACGGTGCATGATTTCACGAATGCAGACGGCAACACGGTACGGCTGCCGTTGGGCCTACGCCGGCCCACCAGCATCGCCGTGCAGGCCGCGTTCAAGATTCAAGACAACAAGATAGTGTTGATCGAGGGTCTATCCAAGCCCCATGCCTATGGCATGCGCCCCGCATGGCCGCCCTTGCTCTAGCTCAGCAAGGCCGCGTTAACACCCAATGCAGCCAATCCGCCAGAACCCGCAGCACTGCCTCGTTAGCAGCGCCCTCAACTGGTAGCGCGGTCAACCGAATCTTGAGACAGCCGTCATGCAACCCGACGAACTCGTTACGGGCGACACGCGGCTGTACGTGAATGGGCAAACGCAGGCGTCAGACCAGCGCGGTGACCTGAATCTCGACCAGATACTCAGGGGAAGCAAGACGCGCCTCAAGAGTCGCGCGGGCGGGCTTGGCAGTTGCCGATACCCAAGCATCCCAGCCCTTGTTCATCAGCGAGAAGTCGTTGATGTCTGACAAGTACACGTTGGCTGTAAGGATACGCTCCTTACTGCTCCCGACAGCAGCCAACAGGCGGTCGACCTCTGCCAACACCTGACGCGTTTGGTCTTCGACGTCGGAACCTGGGTCCGGAGCTACTTGTCCGGCAAGGAACACAAAACCGTTGGCCACTACGGCCTGGGACATACGCGCGCCGGACTCAAATCTCTGAATGCTCATAGTTGCTTTATACCTATAGGTTCAACAATCAGCGCGGGTCCGGACGCAGCGTCCAGGGAGCTCGCATGTAGTAGGGAGCTTGCACGAACGTGGCCTGCACGCCGGCAATCATGTCGTTACGTATCTTAAAACTCTCAAGAAAAGCCCAAGTCTGTGGCTCGCGAAAAATGGATTTTTGCGGCGTTCCATCGGTAAGTTTGTAGTTGTCGAGCACACCCTTGTGATCGATGAAACCACGCGCCATCACCACCTGCCGCTCTTCATCGACTAGAAAGTAATCGCGATCGCGCACGCGCTCATTGAACAGGTAGCGACCCGACTTAAATCCCTTTTCAATCTCGGCAAAGAGCAAGCCATTCTCGTGACGCACTGCATCCGACGCAAACCGCGTACCGCGGATTTCGCCATCGTTGTGCTGCAAGGTAGAGAAATAGCCATCGGCATGGGCAATCAACCGCGCCCGCGAGATGCGCTGATCCACCGGCACCAGTTTGGTGAAGTTCGGATCAGGCTTGAACTCGTTGATGTCGCCGATGGGTGTGGGCGGACTGCTGAGATTGCGACGCGTCGAGATGATGTGCTCGACCTCGGTGATGCGCCCCCCCTGCACTTTCAGGCGCACCGCCAGAAAGCCCGGCGTGTCGTTCTGGACGATGGTGGTATAGATGCCGACGTTGCCGGTGCGTGTGTCAGACAGCGTCAGCGCCGGCCCTACCTCACGCGTGACCGTGTCCCAGGTTGCATCCGGGAACACCATCTCTACGTTGTTCTCGCTAAAGCGCACCTTGCGAGCAAACGGCGCTTTGGACGTATCGTGTGCCAGATAGGCGGCACGATACTGATCGGCGATGCCTTCCAAACAAGCCTTATCGCAGGCCGCGTGCGCAGCCGTTGATGCCATCATCAACCCGACGGCCGCCATGGAGAGGATAGATTTCTGCATGACGGCCTCCGTGAGACGCTGGTAAAGCCCAGACATCAATATTTGACTTCGCCCTGCTTGGGCATGACCAACAGCATGATGATGCCTGCCGCGATCACCGCGCCAAACGACAGCATCAGTGACACCATCGTAAGGGTAACGCCTGCTTTGAAGAGCAGGCCTGCAATGATCGGTGCCAGCACCGAACCACCACGCCCCACACCGATTGCAAAGCCAGTACCTGAGGCACGCATATGGCTGGGGAACACCTGGGCAAAAATGGCATACAGACCATTGATGGCACCGTTGGTGAAGAAACCAGCGCAGGCGCAGACAATCGACAAGGTCGTCAGATCGCTGTAACCGTGGCCAAACACATTGACCATGATGGTTGAGCCGACGAGGACGGCCACTGTCACCAGACGCAGGTTAAGACGGCTGGCCAGAAAGCCCACCACAGCGCCGCCCACGGCACCACCCACGTTGGCCCAGACAAGCACACCACCGGCTGCCGACGCCGAGAAGCCCATATCGACAACGATCTTCGGTACCCACTTGATGATGTAGTAGAAGGTCGTGATATGGCAGAAATAAGCGGCACCGACCAACAGTGTGGTGCGGATCATTGCCGGCGAG
>Ga0214919_10011326_pt1 | contig 11137 bp, 7 predicted proteins | sample LL1503_MetaG_FD_177994 | JGI IMG/M metagenome (GOLD analysis project Ga0214919, IMG submission 177994) | Freshwater microbial communities from Lake Lanier, Atlanta, Georgia, United States - LL-1503 | ecosystem: Environmental > Aquatic > Freshwater > Lake | place: USA: Georgia | collected 2015-03-15
ATTCAGTCACTGGTGCGCCAGCCACTGCGGTATGGAAAACATCGGGTCGACGTAACACGGCAAGTGCGGCCAAGTAACCACCAAAGCTCCAGCCGCGAATAGCCACACGATCAAGATCCATTTCAGGATGATCAGCGGCCACCGCGCGCAATGCATCAACTTGATCTTCAAGAACAGTGGTTGCCAAATCAAGGTAGATCGCTCGTTCCCATTCGGTACCAAGGCCTGGTGTTCCGCGACCATCAACAACCAAGACGGCAAAGCCTTGATCGGCGAACCATTGCGATGTGCAATGGGCGGTGTAGGCGTCGACAACACGTTGCGCGTGCGGGCCACCATATGGATCCATGAGTACGGGCAACTTGGTGCCGGGTTGAACGTTTCGAGGCAAAATCAGCGCACACGGAATTTGTTTGGCGCCGGCACGAATGAACTGCACATTGGGTTGCACGAGGGCTTCTTCACTAAATGAGGAAATGTTGTGTGTTGATGGCGACCCGTGAAGAGTTGTCGTGGCAGTGGTAGTAGCACGCGTCAGAGAAGTACTTGCTCGCCGCACAACACTGGTCGGTCCACCGAGCGAAATTGAGTGCACGCCATCAAGAGGTGTCAAAGGTGTGAGTGAATCACTTGTCCACTTCCATGCCGACAATGCCTCGGGATGGGCAATCTCGTTGGCCATAAACACAACAGCCTCATCGGCAACAGAAACAACACTGCGCACATTGAGGGTGAGGGGAGTAACGGCATTGCCATCAACAACTAGTCGCTTGACTCCGTCACGATCATCAACAATCACTAAGTGGCTATCGTGCGTGAGTGCGGGAGTTCCAGGAATCAGGTCGACCCACGAGGTGCTGGTTTGGCGACTGATCTCGGTTGTTGTTCCATCAGTTGCCGAAGCACGTAAGACAACAATTGTTTGCTGATCGCGCGAGCACACCGACAACAAAAGCGAATCATCGTTGATCCATTCGACAGTCGTGAGATACGGGAACGATTCGACATCCCATGTGATGGCAACTTGTGCTGAGTCGATCACGTGGATGACATGCAGAGATACCAATGCATTGTTTGTTCCGGCTGCGGGATAGCGAATGGCAGTGGGCTTGTGTTCTGGGTGTGCGGGGTCGGCAATGAACCATTCGTCAATTGGTGATTCATCAACGCGACACGCAGCAATGTGATGACCCGATGGCGCCCACCAGAACCCGCGATAGCGACTCATTTCCTCGGCAGCGACGAATTCGGCTGATCCCCATGAAACATGCTCAAGTTCGTTCAGTGAATTTGGGCCAACAAGTTCAAAGTCTTGTCCCTCAAGATCGACAACGCGCAGTGACTTGCCACTCACATGAGCAATGCGGTCGCCCGTCGGGGCAATGCGCGGATCAAAGACCGAACCAGTGGTCGCTACTTCGCGAACTTCACGCGTGCGTAGATCGCCACAAAACAATCTTCCCGACAACGTGCAAACAAATTGATGCATGTTTCGATCGGTGTTGAACGACGTAATGCCACCGGCACCTTCGCGTAAACGTTCGCGTCGGGCTTTCTCTTCAGGAGGAAGGTCTTCAGCGTCGGCGGCACCCAACATAACCATCGGATCAGCAATGAGTGTCTCGTGACCAGACTGAACATCAAGTGACCACAGCTTGTTCACCGAATCAGATCCGGAGTCGCTGCGTAAGAACAAAACATGTTTGCCATCGGCCGACATGGCAATATTGCGTGGTTCGCCTAACGACAGGCGTTGTGTACGAGCGTATTGCTGAGGGAACGAATCAGAAGTCATAGCGAATCATGATTCATTTCGGCATGACAAGAATTTTGGCGTGCTGTTCGGGATCGCCAAGATCTTTGAAAGCTTGTGGCACTCCATCAATTCCGACACGACCAGTGATGAGCGGCGACAGATCAACTTTTCCTTCAGCAATTGCCGTGAGTGCGCTGCCAAATTCGGCGGGCGAGTAGCCAAGGACAAATTGCAACGACAACTCTTTGCCGATACCCAACATGGGATGCATGTGATCTTCTTGCATGCATGCGCCAACAATCAGAATGCGAGCATCTTTAGGGGCCATGCGCATGGCCTGTTGAATCATCCCCGGAACTCCGACGGCTTCAAAAATCACGAGAGGCTTTTTGCCATCAATCTTGCGCCATGCTTCAATTGCTGGAACTTCACGAGGATCAACAACCACATCGGCTCCAAGCATTTCGGCTAGGGCGCGACGACGTGGTGAAAAGTCGGCACCAATAATTGGTCCGATACCGCGCATCTTGAGTTCGGCGATGCACGCAAGGCCAACAGGTCCGAGACCAATGATGACTGCAGCATCACCCTGAGCAATACGACTCTTCTCAACTGCGTGTACACCGACTGCCAAAGGTTCGGTCATGGCAGCGAGTTCGGCCGGCAAACCATTGGGTACTTTGATGCTCATCATTTCGTTGACAACGATGCGTTCGCTATAACCACCGGGGTACTTGTTGCTGAATCCAATTCCGTGTACGCCTTGTTCATCAAATGTGACCGGGAAGCTGACAACGATGTCGCCTTGCTTCAGATTGTTCACGCCAGGGCCAACATCAAGAACTTCACAACAAAACTCGTGACCCATCACGGTGTCGTGGTGAGGCTCGAACATGATTGGTGAGCCAGCGTTAGGACCTTGGCCTTCGGCCATTTCGGCCGATAGACGACGACTTTCTTCGCCGTGCACGAGCATGTGTAAGTCACTTCCGCAAATGCCACACGCCAATACTTTGGCGAGCACTTGACCACCGCCCACTACGGGTTCGGGAATGTCGTCAACTCGCAGGGACCAATCTCGCATTACGGCAGCACGCATACCCAAACCCTAACCACCCCAGCGATCTGGTCGGGAAACGCTGAGGTTTTCTGCAACTCAGGCAGACCAAATCGGTCCTCAGCGGCCGCCGACAACCCACCAGGGGCTGAATACTTTGAGGTCACCGTTTGTGGTGTCGTAGTAGCTGATGATGGGGTTGCCGTTGATACCGATGGTGATTGACGTGTACTGACCGACGTAACCGTTGCTGTCGATGGTGGTGTTGGTTGAGCGGTCGCCTTCTGTTATGCCGGTGCAGGTTTGATTTTTGCATACGGCGATTTTGAGGTCGCCGTTTGTGTCGTCGTAGTAGCTGATGATGGGGTTGCCGTTGGTGCCGATGGTGATTGAGGAGAAGTAGCCGACATCACCTCCGCTGTCGATGGTGAAGTTGGTTGATGTGGTGCAAGTGGCGTCCAGACAGGCAGCGACTTTGAGGTCGCGGTTTGAGAAGTCGAGGTAGCTGATGATGGGGTTGCCGTTGGTGCCGATGGTGATTGATGTGTCATCGCCGACAACACCGTTGCTGTCGATGGTGGTGTTGGTTGAGCGGTCGCCTTCTGTTATGCCGGTGCAGGTTTGATTTTTGCATACGGCGACTTTGAGGTCGCGGTTTGAGAGGTCGGCGTAGCTGATTAGGGGGTTGCCGTTGGTGCCGATGGTGATTGAGGTGTAGTAGCCGACAATTCCGTTGCTGTCGATGGTGGTGTTGGTTGATGTGGTGCAGGTGGCGTCATAACAGGTGGCGACTTTGAGGTCACCGTTTGTGGTGTCGTAGTAGCTGATGATGGGGTTGCCGTTGGTGCCGATGGTGATTGAGGAGAGGTAGCCGACACTCCCGTTGCTGTCGATGGTGGTGTTGGTTGATGTGGTGCAGGTGGGGTTGTTGCAGGCGGCGACTTTGAGGTCACTGTTGCTTCCGTCCCAGTAGCTGATGATGGGGTTGCCGTTGGTGCCAATCGCGATTGATGTATATCGGCCGACACTCCCGTTGCTGTCGATGGTGGTGTTGGTTGATGTGGTGCAGGTGGGGTTGTTGCAGGCGGCGACTTTGAGGTTTTCGAGTGTGCGGTCGTAGTAGCTGATGATGGGGTTGCCGTTGATGCCAATCGCGATTGATGTATCGCCACCGACTTGACCGTTGCTGTCGAGAGTGGCCGGCAGAGAAGGCGCGATTGGCGCCAGTAGAGAAGTGATGTCGGCTTTTCCTGCGAGGTCGCTGGTGTTTGCTTTTCCGGCGAGTGCACTGGTGACATCGCTGACGCTTGCTTTACCAGCGAGAGCGGTGTCGACTTCGGTTTCGGTGTAGTAACGGTCGTCGTGGTTGTGGTCGGCGTAATAACCAACGACGTCGATGAGAAGATCGGTTGTTCCACCTGTTGCGGCGTAGGCCTCGTACCAAATCTGTATTTGTCCGGCTGATCCACCACTTGTTGGCAGTGTGATAGTTGCGCCGTTTGGAAATGTTCCACCGACTGTGACGTTGAGTGTTGACACTGCTGGAGCACCGGTGGCATCGCCTGGTCGAAGTGACACGAAGCCATCACTCGTTGGGTTAATTGCCGTCACGTTGATGACAACACTTGACGCACCGACCGGAACCACATTTTGTTGACCAGTTGTCGTGGCGATCGTGCCAGTGACAGTCAGCAGTGCGGGTGTCGCATCTTGGACTGTTGCAACACCAACATCAGATCGAGTGTCAAGCACGCGCACTGGTGTGATGGGCACATAGACCGCTCGGTTACCAGACGAAACTGACGCTTGAACGATGCCAAGAGTTCCGCCACCAAGAGTGACCGCGCAGGCAGCTCCGATTGCTGCCCAACGTGTACGTAACTTCCCTGATGATGCCACAACTCCGCCTTTGTTCACAGGAGACCATAACAAAATCTAGAAGTTGGTGGCGCGTAGTTGGTCCTCAGCGGCCGCCGACCATCCACCAGGGGCTGAATACTTTGAGGTCACCGTTTGTGGTGTCGTAGTAGCTGATGATGGGGTTGCCGTTGATACCGATGGTGATTGACGTGTACTGGCCGAGATAATCGGCACTGCCGTCAATCGCGGTGTTAATTGAGCGGTCAGCTTCTGTTACTCCGGTGCAGGTGGGGTTGTTGCATACGGCGATTTTGAGGTCGCCGTTTGTGGCGTCGAGGTAGCTGATGATGGGGTTGCCGTTGATACCGATTGTGATTGATGTGTCACTGCCGACAGCACCGTTGCTGTCTATGGTGGCGTTGGTTGAGCGATCACCTTCTGTTGCTCCGATGCAGGTGGGATTTTTGCACGCAGCAACTTTGAGGTCAAGGTTGATACCGTCCCAGTAGCTAATGATCGGGTTGCCGTTGATGCCGATTGTGATTGAGCTATATAGGCCGACATCACCGGTGCTGTCGATGGTGGTGTTGGTTGATGTGGTGCAGGTGGGGTTGTTGCAGACGGCGATTTTGAGGTCATTGTATCTGGAGGTGTAGTAGCTAATGATCGGGTTGCCGTTGATGCCGATGGCGATGGACGTATAGGCATAGGTACCGACCCAATCGTTGCTGTCGATGGTGTAGCTGGTTGAGCGGTCACCTTCTGTTGCCCCGGTGCAGGTAGGGTTGTTGCACGCGGCGACTTTGAGGTGAGTGTTTGTGGCGTCGTAGTAGCTGATGATGGGGTTGCCGTTGGTGCCGATGGTGATTGAGCTATATAGGCCGACATCGTCGTTGCTGTCGATGGTGCTGTTGGTTGATGTGGTGCAGGTGGGGTTGTTGCAGACGGCGATTTTGAGGTCACTGTTGGTGTAGTCGTAGTAGCTGATGATGGGGTTGCCGTTGGTACCGATGGTGATTGAGGAGAAGTAGCCGACAATTCCGTTGCTGTCGATGGTGGTGTTGGTTGATGTGGTGCAGGTGGGGTTGTTGCAGGCGGCGACTTTGAGGTCATTGTTTGTGGCGTCGAGGTGGCTGATGATGGGGTAGCCGTTGATACCGATTGTGATTGATGTATCGCCACCGACAAAACCGTTGCTGTCGAGAGTGGCCGGCAGAGAAGGCGCGATTGGCGCCAGTAGAGAAGTGATGTCGGCTTTTCCTGCGAGGTCGCTGGTGTTTGCTTTTCCGGCGAGTGCACTGGTGAGTTCACTGGCGGTGGCTTTACCAGCGAGAGCGGTGTCGACTTCGGTTTCGGTGTAGTAACGGTCGTCGTGGTTGTGGTCGGCGTAATAACCAACGACGTCGATGAGAAGATCGGTTGTTCCACCTGTTGCGGCGTAGGCCTCGTACCAAATCTGTATTTGTCCGGCTGATCCACCACTTGTTGGCAGTGTGATAGTTGCGCCGTTTGGAAATGTTCCGCCGGTGGTGACGTTGAGTGTTGATACTGCTGGTTCACCGGTGGCGTCACCGGGTCGAAGTGACACGAAACCGTCGCTTGTTGGGTTAATTGCGGTCACGTTGATAACAACACTTGACGCACCCGTAGGGACAACGTTTTGTTGTCCAGTTGTCGTGGCGATCGTTCCAGTGACAGTCAGCAGTGCGGGAGTCGCATCTTGGACAGTCGCAACACCAACATCAGATCGAGTGTCAAGTACGCGTACCGGTGAAATAGGGACGTAGATCGCTCGATCACCAGAAGAAACTGATGCTTGCACGATGCCAATGGTGCTGCCGCCAAGTGTGACGGCGCAAGCCGCTCCGATTGCTGCCCAACGTGTACGTAACTTCCCTGATGATGCCATGATTCCGCCTTTGTTTGGCAGAAGACAATAACAAATTCTAGAAACGAATGGTGGATCTCAGTCGCTAGTTGTAGACCGTCACATCCATTGACGTTGGCGAATCGCCACGATCATCCCTACTCCGGCAACGAATAACCAGAATGCGATCATCGCGCCACGACCGCGATCGGCAGAGCCAGTGACTGGGAGTGGCGTTGAAGGGGAAGTTGAGTTGATGTTCGATGTTGTGGCCGGACTTGTCGTCGTCGTTGATGTTGTGGCCGGACTTGTCGTCGTCGTAGTCGTTGATGTTGATTGCGGTGCGGTCGGCGTGACTGACGACGAAACTATTGATGTTGAACCATCGGCATAGAAAGCGGTGACAGTGAATGTGTACTCGGTGCCGGCGTTCAATCCGCTAACTCTGCAACTGTTACCAGTTAGTGACGAACCTGTGACAGTACAACTCGCACCATCAGGTGATGCAGTCACCGCGTAGTTAGTAACTGTTACATCTTCGGGAGCATCCCATGTGAGCGTCACCTCTTCGGCTCCGGCCTGAACGTTCACATTGCGTGGTGGATATCCAACCACAGCAGCGACTTCTTCTGAGTAAAAGTTCAAATAGCCACTGACGCCGCTTTCGAACTCCGTGAGATATCCACTCACGAGACTCGCGCCATTTTCGGCAACGTCGTTCCATTGTCCGAGGGTGCCTCGCCAATTGGTCACCGCAAAATCTTCAATGCCGTTGCTGTCATCGGGCTGATTAATTGCCCAATGCGAATACCAAGAGGTGCCTGAAGGAGAAGAACCTCGAGCGGTGCCTTGCCAAAAATTGAGGCCCGCTTCTGGCCCATCCGCCCAGGTCCAGTTGCCTTCAGTTGCACTGTCGCTCGCCCCAATCCAAATATTGGCTGCGTTGATCTTTTGAGCAATGAAGTCGTTTTCTTCTTCGCTTGTGATGGTGGCTAAATAACCAGTCGCGCCATTTAAAGTTCGAGTTTTGGCCGAACTTCGGGCATTGACCCAAGTGATATTCGGTGAAGACACGTATTGGTAAAAGTGTTCATTGATTGGGTTGTAATAAGTATTTGATTGTCGGAGAGAGGCCGCAAGGCGAAGAGTGAGTTGACCACCAATCAACCCAGTTGAAACCTGCAGATCGGCAAGGGCTGCGTTGGTCGCACTTTTGGTTCCTGTGAAAGTGATCGCCTGAAGTTGGTTAGAAAATGAGTATCCGTAAGCGGGGGTCAGTCCAGTTATGTTTGGAAGTCGAAATGTCGTATCTGCCGGCGAGGCAACCAAAAGCAAGCTGACGCTCAAAACATCTGACGAGTTGAAATCAGAAATCGCTAAGTTAAAAGATTGTTGATTTGGAGTATTGGGCAAAAAATGAACGATGTCAGCAATAGCAATGTTTGCGGTCGAAGCTAATGCTGTTTGTTGTGTGCCTAAAAACCCGCAGATCGTCATCGTTAATGCCAACAGCGCCATTAAACGCTTGACTCGACTTTGAATATTTCGTTCCATATACGGTCCTCTAATTTTGACTCAGTGGCTGAAATGGGCGATTGACTCGGTCATCACATCGAACGCTTCTTGAGCATTCACTGTCATCAGTACCTCGCAGTTACCGTCTTTGACCTCACGCAGATCGCGTTCGTCAATCACAGTCATGCCACGAGTGTGGGTGCCCGTCAACTCAATAACCACATGGGCATTTTTCTGTGTGAACAAATGCGGGTGGGTCAAGATCAAAATGGCTAGCGGATCGTGAACGGCTCCGCCATCCATTCCGTAGTGACGAGTCATATACATATTGGTGAAAAACTGCATCAAATCACCAAGAACGTTGGCCAATTGGCCGGGCATGGCTTTTACTTTGTCAATACGTTCTTGCGTTGCGCGGAACTGATGGGTCACATGTAAGCCAGCCATAATCAACGGTCCGCCGTAGTTGTACACGATGTCGGCTGCTTCGGGGTCAACCCAAATGTTGAACTCAGCCGAGGTTGTGCGATTACCAAATGTTCCGCCACCCATTAACGAAATGCCAGCAATGCGCTTGCCCAAATCGGGAGCAAGGCGTAAAGCCATTGCGATATTGGTCAATGGCCCAGTCGGAACAAGCCACACACCTTCGGTCGCGCGGCAAGTATCGATGATGTAATCAACGGCGTTCTCACTATCAATCGTGCTGGTTGGTGCAGGAAGATCGGCGCCATCAAGACCACTTTCGCCGTGCACATACGTCGCATATTGCGGAGGAGCGACGAGTGGACAAATTGCGCCTTTGTGCACGGGCACATCAAGACCCAATAGATCTTTCATGACTAACGCGTTGTATGTCGTTGACTCGATAGGTGCGTTACCTGACACTGTGGTGATACCCAACAAGTCGGTGTGGCGTGCAGCAACAACAATTGCTAACGCGTCATCGTGACCCGGATCGCAATCGAGAATGATTTTGGGCTTGTCCATGTTGTCCGCCTTATGTAACGAGTCGTTGATTACTTAATGAGCAGTGTGCCAGTTGCGTCGAGTCGAACTGCACGACCGACCCATTCACCTTCACACATTGCATTCACAGTGTCGGTGTCATCGCTGATACCCCACGCACGATTGCCATTGGGCAACAAGCACGGAGCAATGGCGCGTTCGGGATTTCCGTCGCGGTCGTGCATGACGGTGTAGCCCTCGATGGTCGCGGGCCCTTCTGATGTTCCAATGTCAACCACGGCGCGTCGCGGCAGTGCATCAATTTGATCTTGTGGGTACGCATGCTTGAAACCATTTGATGGCGGCGTCGTTGAGTACACACCGAACGCATGCTTGGTTGCGTAACCACCGTTACCCCACACCAAACCTTTTTCGCCGGGACGAGTGCGCAGTTCACCAACAACAGTTGCCACTGCGTGCATGACGTAGTTATTCCATGGTCCACCAGCAAATGACAACCCGCCAGTGCGTGTGAGTTGTCGATCGGTTGACAAACCAAGTGATGCTGCACCTAATTGCACAGCAGATGGGAAGCACGAATACAAATCAACAATGTCGATGTCGTTGATTGAAGTCTCGGCCAAATCAAGAGCCATCTTGCCGCCCAACTTGACGGCGGGTGTATCGGCAAACGTGTCGCGTTCAGAAACATATTTGTGTTCGTGACAATCGGTGCCAGCAATGGGGAAGACCCACTTGTCTTTCGAGATACCCATGCGTTCTGCGGCAGCGACTGAACACATAATGATTGCTGCCGATTGATCAACATCATTGTTTGAGTTCATCACCTTGGTGTACGGCAACCCGATCATGCGGTTGCGCGGACCAGTCGTGATGATTTCTTCGGGAGTCATTGACTTGCGAATCCAGGCATACGGATTTGCTTCGGCAACCTTGCTGAAGTTTGACCACAACTTGCCGAGGTGTTGATTGTGCTCATCAACTGAGCGACCAGAAGCAGCGCGAATTGCTGTTTCAAAGATTGGATAGATCTGAATCGGTGCAACGATGCGACGTGACAATTCGTATTCGTGATTCATCACGAGCTCTTCGCCCATGATGCGAGTTGGCTTGAGATCTTCGGGCACCACTGGCCACGGCAATTCAATCTCGGCAGCACGAGCGCGCTTGCGAGTACGTGATGTTTCGCCACCACACAAAATCACCACATCAAAATCACCTGACTGAATTTCGAGTGCGGTTGCGTTAATGAGCGACTGAGTGCTGTTGCCACCCATTGACGAGGCAACTGTTTCGCGAGTCGTGATACCGAGTTCTTCGGCGATGTAGCGCGCGGGGTCGCGATAGCGCCACGACAAGAAACTGACGACGCGAATCGAATCGGCATTCGGTACCGATGACAAGCCGGCGTCTTTGGCAGCTTCACGAATTGCGTTGGCAATGAAGGGGACAGGTGCCAAGGCTTCAAGCGGGTTGTCGATGCGCTGCAACTGTTGGCCAACGCCAACAATCACTGGTGTGCGGGGGTCCAAACTCATCGTTTCAACCTATCTAATGGGCTGTGTCATACCTAAGATGAAAGCCATGTCTACTGGGCCACTTCGTATCGCTATCGGATCAGATCACGCTGGGTTTGATCTCAAACAACATCTCGTGGCGTTTTTGACCGCGGCCGGACACACGGTCGACGATCAAGGCACACACTCAACCGAAAGTTGCGATTACCCGCCGATCTGCGCAGGCGTGGGTCGCACGGTGCGCGATGGCAAAGCCGACTTCGGCATTGTGATGGGTGGCAGCGGTCAAGGCGAACAGCTTGCGGCCAACAAAGTCCGCGGAGTCCGCGCCGCATTGTGCAACGACTTGTACACCGCCCGCATGGCTCGCCAACACAACGACGCCAATGTTTTGTCGATCGGCGCCCGCGTTGTAGGTATTGGATTGGCTGAGGAAATTGTCACAACGTTCATATCAACTGCCTTTGAAGGCGGTCGTCACGCCCGCCGAGTGGCAATGTTGACTGAACTCGAAAACGAATTCTGACCCTGAGCGAGACCACCATGCCTTTTCCTTCTGATTCTGATCCCGATCTAGTCATCGAAAAGCTCATCAA
>Ga0214919_10011329_pt1 | contig 11136 bp, 13 predicted proteins | sample LL1503_MetaG_FD_177994 | JGI IMG/M metagenome (GOLD analysis project Ga0214919, IMG submission 177994) | Freshwater microbial communities from Lake Lanier, Atlanta, Georgia, United States - LL-1503 | ecosystem: Environmental > Aquatic > Freshwater > Lake | place: USA: Georgia | collected...
CAAATTCCTTGGGTAGTGCATTGGCATTCGGATGTGATTGTGTCCAAGGCGCAATGGAAGCTGCGGGCGGCCTATAGCCTGTACCGGCCTTTTGAGCAAGCTGTGCTGGACCGTGCCGAGCGCATTGTGGTGACTTCGCCCCCTTACTTGGAGGCCAGTGAGCCCTTGAAAGCCTGGCGTGACAAGTGCGATGTGGTGCCTATGGCGCTCCAAACAAGGGTGCACGAGGCGCAAGGTACTGCAGCCGTGTCGTCCTGGATGCCCGAGCGGCTGAAGGTGTTGTCCATCGGACGTTTAACTTACTACAAAGATTTTGAAACCCTGATCCGCGCCGTCTGTGCATCCCCGCTGTTGCAGCTTCAGGTTGTGGGAGCTGGAGAGCTCATGGGGTCACTTGAAAAACTGATTCTTCAACTCACTCCCCATGACACAGCGGCCAATGTGCAATTGCCTGGCGAGTTGTCTGAGGACGAAAAAAACCAGCTGCTGGCCAGTTGCGACGTGCTGGCGCTGGCCTCATGCGAGCGCACCGAGGCCTTTGGTTTGGTGCTGCTCGAAGCCATGGCGTACGGCAAGCCCTGTGTGGTCAGTGACCTGCCCGGGTCTGGTATGCCGTGGGTTGTCAACAGCAGTCAATCGGGCTTGGTGTTAGCGCCCGGTCAGCCCAAAGTTTGGCGTGAAGCCTTGGAGGCTTTGTTAACGCAGCCAGAGCAATTGGCGCAATGGGGCCGCCAAGGCCTGGAATCAATCAAGGCCCGATTTTCGATTCAGGCCTGTACGCAGGCCGTGACCAAGCAATACCTCTACGCCCAAACCCAACCTCTGCCGGATGGCGGTCAGCGCCCTCTGTTGATCGTGATACCCGCCAAAGACGAGGCTGAAACCATTGGCGCTGTGATTCGGGCACTGGTAGAAAAGGGGTTTCACCATGTCTTTGTGATCGATGACCACAGCAGCGACGGCACCGGCGATATTGCTCGCGCAGCCGGTGCCACGGTGGCCCGCCCCGTGCTGCCGCTGGGCGCTTGGGGCGGCATGCAGTTGGGCATTCGTTATGCCGTCTCGCACGGGCATGAGGCCGTGATCACCATGGACGCCGATGGCCAGCACGAAGTGGCCGAAATCCCCGCCCTGTTGGCCGCCGCCGGTCAGGCCGACGTGGTAATTGGTGCGCACCCACAGCGCGCCAGTGCTTTGCGGCAACTGGCGTGGCGGTGGTTTCGAATGATTGCGGGTTTTGAACTGCGCGACTTGACCTCGGGCTTTCGTTATTACAACCGAGATGCCATCTCCATTTTGGCGCAAGACGAAGCCACTCTCATTGATTATCAAGACATTGGCGTGCTCTTGCTCTTGCGCAAGGCAGGGCTTCGTTTGGTGGAGGTGCCGGTGAGTATGAATACGCGGCAAGTGGGGCGTTCGCGGATTTTCAATTCGTGGTTCAGCGTGTTGAGCTACATGGTCACCACCACCTTGCTCTGCCTGGCCCGCTGGCACACCAACAAAAAGTCAACTTAGCGGCTTCAGTTTCTGCCGCGCACGGGCCAAGCTGCCGCAAGACAAACACAGCAACACACCCTGCGCCGCCGCGACCGCCATGGCCGCGCCTTGCACTGACCACTCAGCCGACCACCAAGGCAAACACACGCTCAGCACGCCTGCTGCCAGCAGCATCCAGGCGGACAGAATACGCTCATGGACCAAGGCGGTGAGCCATTGCGCCACAACCAGGTTGGCCATGGTCAATGGCAACATGCACGCGACCCAAGGCAGCAAGGCGCCCGCTGGGGCAAAAGAGGGGCCAAACAACAAGGCCATCGCCGCGTCGCCAAACCACACCGCGCAACCAACGCCCACGGCGCCCAAGCCGAGCGCCAGGGCCGCACTGCGCCAACCTAACCGGTGCATTGCAGCAGGGTCTTGCGCCGCATGCAGCTGGTTCAACCGGCGAAATAACACGTTGGTAAAAGGGGCAAAGACCAACAAGCCCGCCTCGGTCAAGCGTGTGCACGCCGCATACATGGACAGGTCTTGCGCTTGCAGCTTGGGCCCCCCATCCAAGCCGAGCAACACCATATCGCCTTTAACCAGCCAAGCGCCAGTGGCGGCCATCACGAGAAACGGCCACAGCTGTTGGTAGTTGCGGGCCAGGGCGGGCCAACCGTCAGACCAAGGCCAGCGCGGCCAACCCAGCCATGGCCGCCAGCCCCAAGCCAGTACAAAAGCCAGTACAAAAGCCAGACCGCAGCCCCAAGCGATAAATACGCCTGAGATGTCCGGCGCAGCGCTCAAAGTCAAAAAGGCCAAGATGGCCACAGCCGAAATGACCCGCCCCGCGCTTTGCCAGACAGCTTCTTGGGTGAACAAACCGGCGCCCCGCATGCGTGAAGAAACCATGTTCATGGCGGCAACCGCCCCCATGCAGAACAGAGCAGTTACCCAGGCATGTGGGGATTGCATGAGGACGCATAAGACAGACAAGCCTGCTGTCGCGACCAGCACATGGCCCCAGGCCAAAGCGGTACTTTGGTGGGGCAGAGCGCCGCTGGACTGGGCGCTTTCCCGGTAAAGCCGGGTGGGCCAACCCCCTTCTTGAAAGATCAAGGCCACCGCAGCCAAGTTCAATACAGCCACATAGTGCCCAAAACGTTCAGGACCAAATACTCTGGCCAAGATCACGGTCAGGCCAAACGACACAGCCGCACAAAACAAGGCCCCCGCGAGCTGAACCAACACAGGCTTGGCGATGGCGGCGTTCGTTTCGTTGGCACAAGTCGTCATGAATGCATTGTCGCTCAGGGTATTTGTTTTGTTGCCAACTAGAAAAGTGTTTTAAAATAAGTTGTTACAACAAAATTATTAAAGAATACAAATATCATAAATTTATGATTTCTAAAAAAGATCGACCAAGTGCAACAGACGATGAAATTGACGTTCGTCAATTGCTTCACACCCTGTGGTTGCAACGCAAAGTCATTATCTTGATGGCCTTGGTCAGTGCTGCAGTCGGTTTGGGCGTGGCGCAGTTGTCGACCAAGTATGTGAGCGAAGCGGTTTTGCAGCTGCCGCAAAAAAAGGAACAAGCCGACAGCTCTCAATCTCCCATCATTTCGGCGGCCAATTACAAGCGCTACGAAAGTGTGCTGCTGACAGGTGCCAATCTGGCTAAGTTTTTGCAACGCAATCCGCAAGCTGCTCCTGACACTTTGGCTTTGCTCGCGCCATTGACCCTCAATGCCCAAGGCTTGCGCGAAGCCATCAAGCCCGAGTTTTCTTTTACCGACAAAGACCAAAAAGCATTGGGTGTTAAATCGGCGGCGACCGACCCCGGCGCGATGGTGGGTTTGCGCTTAAGCATCGATTCGGCCAACCCGACGCAAGGCGCGCCCTTGTTTTTGCTCGCAGACTATGTGCGGGACACCATTTTGCGGGTCGACATGGAGACCGCCATTTACGACGGCTGTTTGCAAAGCCAGACCCAGGCGCAAACCTTGCGGGTGGAGCAACTCAAAGACGAGTTCAAATTCAGCCAAGAAGAGCGCCGCGCCAAAACATTGCGGGGTTTGGTCTCTCGGTCGCCTGGCAGCCAGGACACTCGGCAGGTGGTCACCGTCGACAAAGGCTCGGAGCGGTTCTTGTCGCCTGCAGCGCAGCTCAATGCGTCTGAAATCACCATGTCCGAGTTGCGCTTGGCGCAAGTCAACCGCGAGCGGGACCGCATTGCCAGTGCCTTGAAGCAGGCTTATTACTGTGATGCAGCCAACACACTGCAAAAGCCTGTTGGCGCTGCGGCGTTGATCGATGCACTCAAATTGCAACAAACTGCCGTCTTCAAAGACAAAACCAAGGACGGCGACATCATTGACCAAACCGCCAACGAGTTTGAGCTCCAGCGGGACAACTGGGGCAACAACTACCTGCGCGGCATGCGCTTTGTGTCGTCGCCCGAGGGCAGTGAGGTCAAAACCCGCAAACCCGGCCGTGCCTTGGGCTTGCTTTTGGGTGCTTTGGTGGGTGGTTTGCTTGGCGTGGTCTTCGTTTTTGGCCGGCAGTGGTGGCAAACCAACAAGGCGCAAATCACGGCAGAGTGAACGGGTTAAATTGATAAATTTGAGCTATTAAGAGTGCACAATATAACAATTCAGTGCATGAGCTGTCATGTAATATGATTAGAATCACAAGGATATATTTTTAATATCCTTGATAAATCATGAACCCTGCCATCGCGCCAGAAGCTGACGAAATTGATTTGCGTCATCTTTTTAACACCCTATGGCTTCAGCGTAAAGTCATTGGCAAATTTGCCCTTGCTTGCGCTTTGATCGGCGTCTTGATCGGTCAGTTGTCCACCAAATATGTCTCCGAAGGCGTGCTGCAAACCGGGCAAATCAATGCCTCTAATTACAAGCGCTACGAAAGTGTTTTGCTGACAGGTTCCAACTTGGCAAAGTTCTTGGAGCGCAATAAACAAGCCAACAAAGACACCGCAGAACTGCTCGATGGTTTAAGCCTTTCCGCTGCGCGTTTGAAAGACGCCATCAAGCCCGAGTTTGCGTTTACAGACAAAGACCAAAAGTCCCTTGGCGTCAAGTCTTCTGCCAGTGACGGCGGCGCCATGATTGGCCTGCGCCTGAGCTTTGAACACAGCGAACCTACCCTGGGTGCGCCGGTGTTGTTGTTGGGTGACTATGTGCGGGATACCTTGTTGCGTGTGGATCTCGAAGGGACTGTCAACAGCGAATGCCTGTCTAATCAAACCGTTGAGCAAAGCTTGCGGATTGCACAAATCAAAGACGAATTCAGCACCAAGCAAGAACTTGCCCGCGCCAAAACTTTGCGGGGCTTGAATGGCAAAGGCGGAGAGGTTCGCCAACTCGTTTCACTGGACAAAGGCGGCGAACGCTTCTTGTCGCCTCAAGCACAACTTAATGCAGTGGAGATCACCATTTCCGAATTGCAATTGGCGCAGATTAATCGCGAGCGTGATCTCAAATCTAGCGCCTTGCGACAAGCCTACTATTGCGAGACGGTCAAGGTTTTACAAAAACCGGGAAATACCGATGTGGTTCTTGAAGAAATGAAAGCCATTCAAGATGTCGTATTCAAGGATCAGGACAAAACCGTTCCTATCATTGAGCAAACTGGCAGTGAATTGAACTTGCAGCGGCTTGGATGGGAAAACACCTATCTGCGCGGCATGCGCTTTGTCTCTTCACCCGAAGGCAGTGAAGTCAAATCCCGCAAGCCTGGCCGCGCCACGGGTTTGATTTTGGGTGCATTGCTCGGAAGCCTGCTGGGCATTGTGTTCGTGTTTGGCCGCCAATGGTGGCAAGCCAACAAGGCCGAGATCACCGCAGCGTAATTGACGAGGTATCGCCATCGGACATCTACTTGAAATCCTGATCGGCGAATTGCTGCTGCCGCCTTACTCATTGGGCTTGATGTCGTTAGTGGGGTTGTTGGTCATGAATGCCCACCCCAAACTCGGTCGCGGCTTGGTTGCTGCTTCGGTGGCGCTGTTGGTGGTGTTGTCTTTTCCTGTGGTTTCTTATTGGGCGGCAGGCGGTGCGCAGCAAAGCGCATCGGACGTTCGCGCTTTTGTGCCAGGCCCTTATCCCCAAGCCGATGCCATTGTCATTTTGGGCGGTGGACGTCGGCGTTTTGCTGTCGAGTACGACGCGCCAGAAACAGCCGATTACGGCACCTTGATTCGACTGCGCTATGGCGCGCGTTTGTACAAACAGTATGGTTACCAGGTGCTGGTCTCAGGTGGCAGGCCCCACATGGGTGTGGACCGTGGTGTTCTGGCCGAAGCCGACATCATGAAAGACATTCTTGAAAATGAATACGGTGTGCCCGTCCAATGGGTGGAGTCGCGGTCCGACGACACCTTGGGCAACGCCAAAAACAGCGCGCCCTTGCTGCGAGCAGCGGGCGTCCAAACCTTGTACCTGGTCACCGATGCCGACCACGCCCCCCGCGCCCGCGCGGCCTTTGAGCAGCAAGGCTTTACAGTGATTGCAACCCCCACATTATTTCAGCCGCTCCGCGAACTCGACGCGAATGATTTCAAACCCTCCATCAACGGCTTGCTCCAGAGCCGGCACATGCTGTACAACCTGCTGAACCACTGGCGTGCGCGTTGGCTTGGTTGAGCCTGTCTGTATGTTTTCTAAGTCTGTGACCTTTGCAATTTCTCCGTTGGGCACCTCGCTCTTGCTGGGGATATGGGCATGGTGTTGTGCTTGGCGGGGGCATCGCCTTTGGGCTTTGCGCTGGGGTGCGTTTGCTTTGCTTTGGTTGTGGTGCTGGTCCACACCGGTGGCAAGCATGTGGTTGCGCGGACACATAGAGGCCGATTACCTGCCAGTGTCCATCACGGCTGTGGTGCCCGCTCAAGCGATGGTGGTTTTGGGTGGCGGTATTGAAGTGCCGCAACAAGCGGGTGCACAGCCCAATTTGGGGGCCGCAGCCGACCGCATGTGGCATGCGGCGCGTTTGTACAAAGCGGGCAAGGCCCCGTTGGTGGTGTTGAGTGGCGGTTTGGCTTTTGAAGACGGCCTGATGTCGGAAGCCGCTTCGATGCGGACGTTCTTGCATGACTTGGGTGTACCCGATAACGCCATGGTCCTCGAAGAACAGAGCGCCAACACGCGACAGAATGCGCAGTTCACAACTGCTTTGCTGCGCGAGCGTGGCTTGACGCACATTGTGTTGGTGACATCGGCATTGCACATGCGCCGTTCTGTATTGCTCTTCGAAGCGCAAGGATTGAAAGTCACACCCGCTGCTACAGACCATGAATACCGCGCCTACCCTTTGTGGCGTCGTCTTCTGCCTGATGCCAGCGCGCTGGACGGCTCGGGCCGGGCCATGAAAGAGTGGGTTGCTGCATGGTTTGTTTAGCAACCGTAAAGATAAATATTTAGAGCCTGTATAGAAAATGCAACGTATAAAAGCTATGATCTAACGAATCCGAACAAATGATCCGCCACGGATCTCGCCCTATCGCACTGGTTCATTTTGAACATGTGTACTGCGGTAGCCTGCCTGAAGCCCAAAGATCCCCCCTAAGCCCCCTGTCATCCCGTGCCCCGACCCGGGATCCACCCCCCAATGACCAGCCGCCGCTCCCAGCTCCAAGAAGACACCTACTTTCGGGTCTTGCGCATGTTGCAAGACAACCCCGATATGACCCAACGCGATATCGCAGAGCGCTTGGGTGTCAGCACCAGCGGCATGAACTACTGCCTCAACGCCCTGATCGACAAAGGCTGGGTCAAGGCGCAGAACTTCAGCCAGAGCAAAAACAAGTTTGGCTATATCTATGTGCTGACGCCCCAGGGCATTGTGGAAAAAGTCACCCTCACAGGCAGATTCCTCAAGCGCAAGCAAGCCGAATACGAAGCGCTAAAGGCAGAGATTGAAGGTTTGACCCAAGAGCTGGATAATACCGGTTCCAAAGAGGACTTCAAAAGTACGTGACCCATGCGCCTGACCCCCGCCCAAATTGATGCTATCAAAAGCACGACGCAAGCCGTGCTGGGGGAGGGGGCGCAGGTCACGTTGTTTGGCTCGCGCGTGGACGACCAAGCCAAAGGCGGCGACGTCGATCTGATGATCGAAGTCCGTCAAACCCTGCAAGAGCCAGCATTGATAGCGGCCCGCATAGCCAGTAAAATATCGCGCGCCATGCACGGGCGCAAAGTGGACGTTCTTCTAAAGGCCCCGAACCTGCTGGAGCAACCGATTCACCGCATCGCTCAGCAACAAGGCGTGGCCTTATGAGACTGGAAGAAAACCTATGGGTGAGGTTGCAGTTTCTCAGCCGAGTGATTCACAAAGAATGCCAATATCTGCAGGAAACAGACCAGCGCTTGTTTACAGCGCCCTTGACCTTGCAATCCATCCAGCAGATAGAGCAAGACCCTGTGCTTGCAGAACGACTCGACGCATTTGTGAGCCGTTTTGGCCGCTTGCAAGACAACCTGGGCGACAAACTCCTCCCGCAACTGCTGGCCGCCATGGCAGAGCCAATCGGCGCTGTGATGGAAAACCTGGACCGTGCAGAAAAACTCGGATGGCTTGCGTCAGCAGACACCTGGATTGAAATTCGCAAACTGCGCAACCAAATGGTCCACGAATACATCGAAGACGCCGCCATCCTGATCGACGCACTCCAATCCGGACACGCCTATGTGCCCGTTTTGATAAGCGCCGCTGCAAGCTTGATTGCCCAAATCGACAAACTGGCTCCACCGTGACCCTCAACCTCGAGCCCATCACGCAAGTGCTTGGATTGCAACAAGGTTTGCGCTTGGCCATCGTGTATGGGTCCTGCGCCAAAGGCCTGCAAAGGCCAGACAGTGACTTGGACATTGCTGTTGATATGGGCCAAGTGATGACACCGCAGCAACACATTGACATCATCTCTGAGCTGGCCTTGGCCACAGGCCGCCCTATTGATTTGATCGACCTGCGCAAAGTGGGCGAGCCCCTGTTGGGGCAAATCTTGAAATACGGCCGCCGCATCATGGGCAGCGACGTTATCCATGCCCAATACATGACGCGGCATATCATGGACTCGGAAGACTTTGTGCCCTTGCAACAACGCATCTTGCAAGAAAGAAGGCAGGCATGGATAGGATAGTCATTGACCAAAGCAGAGACAAATATTTCGCACCTGCAAAGAAAATGCAATATATAAAAGCTATGATTTAACGAATTCGGATGAATGCTGCACCACGGATCTCACCCCATTGCGCTGGTTCAACACCCCCATGCGCACTGCGGTAGCCTGCCTGAAGCCCACACCTCTCTCACAGACCCCCTTCAGACTCACCCACATGCGCCTGAGCATTGATCAAATCCAAGCGATACGCTACGCCGCGTCAACCACTTTTGGTGATGACACGCAAGTGTGGCTATTTGGCTCACGCGTAGACGATGCCAAAAAAGGCGGCGATATTGACCTGTTGGTGCGCCCGTCGCCAACGGCAGAGCAGAACTTTGACCAAAAAGTCAGCATGCTGGCACTGCTAGAAAAGCTGCTCGGCGAACGCAAAATTGACTTGGTCATCGAACACCCAAGCGACAACCGGCCCATCGTGTCAGTGGCCCACAGCACGGGCATCCAACTTCAATGAAAAACTCGCCCGATCTGTTGGCGCTACAACATATTCAAGCTGTGTGTCACGGTCATGCCGAGGCCCTCTCAGAGGCCTTGCAAGACATGCAACTGAGAGCATTGACCCTTGAGAACTACAGCCATTTGAGCAAGGCCGACCGACGCCTGCTCGACCAGTTTGCTTACCGCTACACCCGGCTGCAAGACGACATGGGCGCACGCCTGATGTCCGCCGTCATTGACGATGGTATTGACCGCCCCGGTGCTTTTTGCCGTTTCGTCCAGCGAATCTAGGAAAGGTATGACGGCCTGCTTGAACGGCATAGATACACTACAGCCACGTATACCCAAGGCAAGTTCGAGCAATACGATGCATTCTTTTTGCTCACCAATGACACCGAATTCAAAGCTAGCCAAACCCTGGCGCCCTTGGTCGAGCTGCTAAACAAACACCCCAGTGTTGGCATTCTTTCGCCTTGCTCTGAACGCTGGGGCGAGCGGCTGCTTCTTGAAAAAGAACACACCAAATACTTCTGGTTTATCCATAACAACGCCTATTTACTGCGGCGTGAATTTGTTGAGATGATTTGTGACAAAGAGCAGCCAGACACAATGGATTTTCTCTTTGATGGCACTAATTTCCGTGGTTATGGTTGTGAAAACGAGCTGATTGCAAAAGCATACGCCAATGACTGGGCCGCAGCTATTACGACTGACGTTTGGGCAGGCGAAAACGAGTCACACCTGCTCGACCATGCTGACCAGATAAAAACACAAGGCTATGAAGAAAACTTGCAGCTCTACATTGCTGAAGGTCGCCACTGGATGCGTAAAAAATACGGCTTTAACAGCCACTGGTCAATGCAACAATATGTGAAGAGCTACTACGACAAGTTCTTTGAATTTCATCCGGAATTCGATGCATTCAAAATCTGATTGCAACGGCACCGACTTATTTGGTAAACGACAACTATGAACACAAATCTCTACGGTGGCAACTTGGTCAAGGTCTTCGAACTAGGAAATCCAGGCAAGCAATTGCTCGGCTCGGGGCCTTATGAATATTACATTTACGAGACGAACGCAGACGATCAGGTAACGTTTGATGAGCTGCGCTCATTAACCGTTTATTTATTAGAGAAACCGGCAGAAGCCAATGTGCATGTACGGGGCGTCGAAGAGAAAATGATGCAAGGCGATCGAGTACAGGCCGAAGATAAGCCGGTCGTGCTAACTGTAACGGGTGGCGTAGTCAAGCTACTGATCTCCGGCACGAAGGAGGCGCACCCTGTGCAAAAAGGCCTGTTCTACTGCAGTCATTCGAATTTGTACAAAGTTGACAAGCCTTGGGGCCATGAATTATGGATAAATGGCCAGCATCCGCGTTATGCGCTCAAGGAAATTTATCTAAAGGCCGGTAGCAAGACCAGCCTGCAATACCATAACCTTAAGCAGGAAACCAATGTACTGTTTGATGGCCGTACCAAACTTCACTTCAAGAAGAATGATGCGGTAAAAAACGATGATGTCGACTCAAGCGATCTAAGCCAAGTGGAGTTGGGTCCAATCAGCAGTATTGATGTAGTGCCCGGGATTCTGCACCGTCTGGAAGCTATCACTGACATCCTGCTGTATGAGACATCAACGCCTCATCTTGACGATGTTGTTCGTGTGACCGATGACAGCAAACGTCCAAACGGCCGTATCGAACAGGAACACACCCGTTTATGAATGCGCTAACTGTTTGCATGTTGACCGCTGGTAAAGGCTCTCGGATGGGCGGGATAGGCCGTACCTTGAACAAAGCGCTCTTGCCGATCAACGGCAAGGCGACGATTTCGCACATTATCAATAAGTTTCCACCTCACACCGAATTCGTGATTGGCCTAAGTGACAAAACCATGGTGACCGATCCAGCCTACCAAGCCTTTGTCGGACTATGTCATATCCAAGACTATCTTATATTTTGGCGCGCACTGGAAAGCACCACAGTGGTAGCAGGCGAGCAC
>Ga0214919_10011330_pt1 | contig 11135 bp, 10 predicted proteins | sample LL1503_MetaG_FD_177994 | JGI IMG/M metagenome (GOLD analysis project Ga0214919, IMG submission 177994) | Freshwater microbial communities from Lake Lanier, Atlanta, Georgia, United States - LL-1503 | ecosystem: Environmental > Aquatic > Freshwater > Lake | place: USA: Georgia | collected...
GTACTTGTCATATATATATAAAGTCTGGAGCAGCGCATATTGCGGAACTTTCTGATAAAGAAGAGGACTTTATTGATCGTGCAGTTAATCCACGTATTGAGTCAAGGTTAGGTTGTCAATGTATTTTAGCCAAGGGGGGGTCTGGGGAATTAGAGATCACCTTACCTGATCAAACGCAATTTTTAGGGGAGTAGCCGAGTTAAATTGCAGTGCATATTTCGAATAATTAACCCCCATCGTGTAGAAATAATTTTTAGTATAATACAAATAAAAGAATAAAGTAAAATCAATTAATATGAGTCAGTTTGAACCCCCGATACATTGGAATGATCATGAAGATATCGCTCAAAAATTATATGAGAAGTTCGGTGACGATTTTACTGAAGCAAAAATATATCGTGTTCGTTTTACTGACCTACTTGATTGGGTGTTAAGTTTACCTCATTTTGAAGGGACTCGGGAGCAATCTACAGAAGGGCATTTGGAAATGATTCAAAGTGCATGGGTGTACGAGTGGAGGGATAATCAAAAATAGGCTTACATTTGATAACAAAAAGTATTCGCCTTGTTAGCTAGTTTTAAAAAAATAGTTTGTTTTGTATTTGATGTTGATGGTGTATTAACCAACGGCAATTTACTCATTATGCCTAATGGCGTGATGGCAAGAACCATGAATATTAAAGATGGCTATGCATTACAATTAGCAGTTAAAAAGGGGTATCAAGTTTGGATAATTTCAGGGGGTAATTCGGAAGATGTAAAAAATAGATTAGCCCTTTTGGGTATTACTGAAGTTCATATGAAAGTAGAAAACAAAAAGGAATTATTACAATCCTTGGCGTTGGAACACCATATTTCATTAGAGCATATATTATATATGGGTGATGATATGCCTGATTACGAAGCCATGCAATTGGCTGGTATTGCGGCATGTCCTAGTGATGCAGCAATGGATATAAAATCAATTGCACAATATAAGGCCTTAACAAAAGGTGGAGAAGGTTGCGCACGTGAAGTCATTGAGAAAGTGTTAAAGCTCAATGATCATTGGGATATAGATGATCATATTATGGCCAAATAAATAAATTCAATCCCATTGAAATTACTTGTATCATTTTTAAAGCTGGTTAGATGGCCTAATTTATTTTTTATAATATTGTCACAATGTTTGTTTCAGTATTGTATTTATAATCCCTTATACCATATTAATAGTCCTGATACTCCTGTTTCCTTTTTATTAATTATGTTAGCCTCTGTTTTTATCGCTGCCGCAGGGTATGCGATTAATGATTATTTTGATGTCAACATTGACCAAGTGAATAAACCCACAAAGGTGGTCGTGAGTAATATTATTGGTAGAAGATGGGTTATTTTTTGGCATTTCTTTTTCAGCTTATCTGGAATTTACTTAACCTTAATTGCATTTCCATTTCATCTTTATTGGCATATTCATTTAGCTAATTTATTATCTATTTTATTGTTGTGGTTTTATTCAACCAATATTAAAAAAAAGTTATTAATTGGTAATGTGTTGATTGCCATTTTAACAGCCTGGGTAATAGGGGTAGTATATTTTTCTAAATTCACGATGACTGGAATAATGAATGCAGGTAGTGCGACTCCGACTGATTTACGTTTTTTCAAATTAATGATTTTGTATGCTGCTTTTGCCTTTGTTTTAACCATCATCAGAGAAGCACTTAAAGATATCGAGGATATGGAAGGAGATGCGAAATTTGGATGCAGAACCTTGCCCATCGTTTGGGGATTAAAAGCAACCAAAGTGTATTTGGCAGTATGGTTGGTGGTAGTGATTGCAGTATTAACAATTATTCAGTTTTATGTAGTTCCATTTGGCTGGTGGTTAAGTATTGTTTATTGTATCGTCTTTATTATTGCGCCCTTGGTGTTGGTATTATACAAGCTTAATAATTCATACACGAGTCATGATTTTAATGTGCTTAGTAACTGGGTTAAATTAGCGATGTTAGCAGGGGTGCTATCCATGGTCTTTTTTTATTTTTTATATTAAGGACCTTCTATACAAAATTGAATTTACACAATGCAACCATTAATATTAGCATCTCAATCACCACGTCGACAAATGCTGTTAACATGGGCGGATGTCCCATTTGAAGTGATTGTTTCCGATTCGGATGAAACCTACCCAGCTTCATTGGATTTAAATGAAGTACCAGTATATATTGCCAAGAATAAGGCGCAGGCGGTACATGAAAAAATAATACTTTCTTATCCCCAGCATAGCAACAAAAATATTGTTGCAGCTGATACTATTGTAGTATTAGATGGTAATGTTTTAGGTAAGCCCGCCAATAAAGCCGAAGCAATCGCTTCCTTAACTGCACTATCTGGAAAAACACATCGTGTAATTACAGGCGTTGTTTTACGCTATCAAGGCAAAGAATATAGTTTCAGTGAAACCACCTTGGTTACATTTAATACCTTGACATTAGCGCAAATAGAATACTATGTTGAAAATTACAAACCTTATGATAAGGCCGGTGGGTATGCGATTCAGGAATGGATTGGTGTCGTTGGTATACATAGCATTGAAGGCGATTTTTATAATGTCATGGGTTTGCCTGTAAGTAAACTATTGCAAAAAATAAAGCAACTAGAAGTGGACTAGTTGCTTTAGGCATTTAAAATAAATTTATTTCTTGATCTAATTGCAGTCTGTTTTATATATTTATTGCCAGTTAAAAGCAATGTCCAATACAACATCTGGGTGCAAGCTTCTTTCCACAGGGCAGGTCCGTGCAACACGCTCTAAAATCTCCTTTGTTTTTTCGTCTACATTTAAATCAGCAGGCATTGTAACATGTGCAATTATTTTTCCAATTCTACGTGGATCCGATACCATCACTTTAGTTACTTCCACTTTGGCACCATCTATTTGGATGTTCATGGTTTCCGCTTTGATGCCCATGGTAGTAATCATACAAGCACCTAAGCCTGTTGCTATTAAATCAGTGGGGGAGAATCGTTCTCCCTTTCCTTTATTGTCTGTAGGCGCGTCGGTTTCAATCGCTGAGCCGCTTTGCAAATGGAGACAGGTGGTTCTTAAATTAGTTTCGTAGGTTACTGCTGCTGTCATATCAAATATTTGTTATTAATTGAAATAGTTGGATTTAATGATTAAATCGCCCCGTTTTTAGCAAGCGCAAATTCTTTTTCACTCCTGTTTAATCGAATGGTGACTACTAAGGAAAGTATAAAGTAAGCGACCAATATGAAGTTTAGTTGAGCTATATGTTTACTTGCTCCAAACCAGTCGCCCATAAAATAGAGGATACCCAATCCAAATAAGCATTTCAAAATTTCCCAAACAAATGCATATTTACTGCCATCCATTAAATCGGTTAAAGCATATACATATACAAATATAAATGCACCATAAATAAACATATTTGGCAATCCAATATTGGCAATATTTCCTAACATAAATGCGACCCCAAAAAAGATGATTACAAGTTGCATCCAAATCCATGAAATAAAAATTGGGTTTTCACTGGTTGTATATTTGTCAAATCTATATACATCATCAATTTTAAAAACTGGATTTTTTTCAGCTACATCCGCAGGACGCCAGCCAGTAGGCTTTGACCAAACCCTAATTTTATCAACAAAGCTATTTGCGCGCCATGCATCCGTTATTAATAGCCACATATGTATAAAGTTAATTCGAATAGGATTCCATGTTCTCATTGGGCGTGTAATGCCATACACTGGTGGAATATCGGACCGCTCTTCCATAAAAGTGCCAAACATTTTATCCCAGATGATAAATATTTGCGCTAAGTTTTTATCTAGGTATTCATTGTTAAATGCATGATGCACTCTGTGATGTGAAGGAGTGACAATAATTTTTTCTAAAAATCCCATGCGATTAATATATCTGGTATGATACCAAAATTGCGCAAAAAACTGAATGGGCGTAACTGTTGCAACCACCAATGGTGAAATACCCAATAATGCGGCAGGAATCATAAAGATGGAAAATATTTTCACGAATGATGAAATAGGTTGGCGAACTGCGCATGCTAAATCAAATTCTTCACTGCTATGATGTACAATATGGCTATTCCAGAAAAAATTATTCGCATGATCAATGCGGTGAATCCAATAATGTGAAAAGTCGAGTGCTACGAATGCAATTACATATGTCAACCAGTTAGTGGCAATATGAGTTAAGGCAATTTTTTCTTCAATCCAGCTATAACTTATGATGGTAATACTTAAGCCTAAAACATTTTTTGTAATCATGGTAATACCCGAAGTAAGGCTACTTACGGTATCCATATTATTCACTTTTTCTTTTTTGATATACCTGCCATATAATTTTTCAAGCAATATAAAAGTGAAAAATATTGGCATCGCAAAAAGTAAAATTTTTCCATACTTTTCCATAAAACTGCTATTTTATAAATTAAAAAATTTAGCCCTAATAAAGGGATATGAAGGTAGCCATTTATTTTTGTGATTTTGGACTGCTTATTATATTTTATAATTTTAAATATAGCGGATAAAATATGGGTTATTAATAACAAGTCTTGTATTTTTGTGGCTGATTATAGCGCAACAAATTATGCAAGAATTACCCATCGTACATGTGGCCGACGAAACAAGAATTAAAAAACCAGATTGGTTAAGGGTGAAGCTGCCTATTGGGGAAAGCTATAAACATGTGCGCGGATTGGTTGATAAGCACAAACTTCATACCATTTGTGAAAGCGGTAATTGTCCCAATATGGGTGAGTGCTGGGGAGAAGGTACTGCCACCTTTATGATTTTAGGTAATATATGTACAAGAAGTTGCCAGTTTTGTGCGGTGGCTACAGGGCGTCCTAAGCCTGTTGAATGGGATGAACCACAACGCGTAGCGGAAGCCATTTTATTAATGAAAGTAAAGCATGCGGTGCTAACGAGCGTAGATAGAGATGAATTACCAGATGGTGGTTCAATCATTTGGTTTAATACCATTAAAGCTATTAAAACCTTGTCCCCGGAAACTACCTTAGAAACTTTAATCCCAGATTTTAGGGGCATCCCTGTTCAAATACAAAGAATTATTGATGCAGCCCCCGAAGTGGTAAGTCATAACATGGAGACAGTGGAAAGAAATACCCAAAAAGTGCGGGTACAAGCAAAATATAGAAGAAGCCTAAAAGTATTAGAGACTTTGAAATTAGGGGGTATGCGTACAAAAACAGGAATGATGTTAGGCATTGGTGAGGAGAAAGCGGAAGTAATACAAACAATGAAGGATTTGGTTGGGGTAGGGTGTGATGTGCTTACTTTAGGGCAATATTTACAACCCACCAAAAAGCATTTACCGGTGCAAAGGTTTGTGCATCCTGATGAATTTGCGGAGTTAAGACAAATTGGATATGAGCTTGGATTTGATTATGTCGAAAGTGGCCCACTCGTGCGCTCCTCTTATCATAGTGAAAAACATGTGATACAAGGTTGGGGTAAAACAAAATGGATGGAGGAGCAAGCTTTACTAAAATAGTTTGCAATAATTATTCTTTTAATTATTTAGTCGGTGTTGCCTTCAGCTACTTAAAAATTATTTTCGGATACTATTAAAATAAAAATGTCCCCCCGAGAAGTCGGGAGAACATTTTTTATAGATGGGGTAGTAAAACTAATTTTAGTAAATAGCACTATAGTTCCCACATTAAAGCACTCGCACCTAAAATGGCAGCGTCAGATTCCTTCAAGTGGCTAACTAATATTTTTACTTTATTTTGGAATATCTCAATCACATTTGCCTCCAAATGCTCTCGGGTAGGTTTTAAAATTAAATCACCTGCTTTTGTTAAGCCGCCAAATAATATAATTGCTTCAGGGCTTGAAAACATTACAAAATTAGCCAATGCCATGCCCAATACTTTTCCAGTAAATGCAAAAACTTCTTTAGCAACTTCATCTCCTTTGGTTGCGGCTTCAAATACAGCTTTTGAATTTAATTCTCCTTTAGGTATATCACGCAAGGAACTTGGACGATCCGTATTTTCAAGTATTTCAATAGCAGATTGTGCAACACCAGTAGCAGAAGCATAACTTTCTAAGGAACCTTTTTTGCCTGTACCGGGATGTAATCTTCCGTCAGGAATAATCGTAGTATGTCCTAATTCACCCGCAAAGCCATCATGGCCATAGATGAGCTGTCCATTAGCAACAATACCACTACCTACACCTGTACCTAAAGTGATCATGATAAAATCTTTCATTCCTTGTGCTGCTCCATACATCATCTCGCCAACAGCAGCAGCATTTGCATCATTGGTTAGTCGCACTGGGATTTTAAATTTATCCTGTAACATACGTGCCAAAGGAATAATTCCTTTCCATGGCAGGTTCGGCGCATATTCAATATTACCCGTATAAACATTCCCGTTAGGAGCGCCTACACCAATACCTTTAATGCGACCAACGCCACCCACTTTTTCAATAAGTACACTTAATTCTTGATGTAACTCATCAATAAAAGTATGCACCTGTTCGTGCTTTTTTGTTGATATCTCACTTGCAAATAAAACATTGCCTACATTATCAACGATACCAAATTTGGTACCTGTCCCTCCAATATCAACTCCAACTACAAAAGCGTCCATTGTATAATTTTATAATATTCAATTAATGTCCTCCACTTACTTGTGCATCAAAATCAAGTCCTTGTTTCTTTAATACACTCTTTAATTTTAACGCAAGTAATGCTAAAATTCCAAAGCATACAGCTGCTAAAATATAAGACTGGTGCATTCCAACGCTAGCATTATCTCCTAATACACCTTGCAATGGCGGGATAATTGCACCCCCTAAAATCATCATAATTAAAAAGGCAGAACCTTGACTTGTATACTTCCCTAATCCACCAACGCCTAATGAGAAAATACAAGGCCACATTACCGAACAGGCTAAACCACCTGCCATGAAAGCATACACTGATGTGATACCAGTAGTAAATACACCAATAAGCATTGCAGTTGTTGCAAAAATAGATACAGCAAATAATGTTTTAACAGGTTTTTCTTGGCCATAAAAGAAAGTAGCGATTGCGATAACAATAAATATTGCATAGCCATATAAATCAGAAACGTCATTACCATAAATCTTACTTACCCCTAATACTACTGCAAAAGCAATAAATGGAACAACAATCATCATCAACTTTTTCATATTGCCTTTTAAGTTAAATACACTTACGGCACCTGTCCAACGACCAATCATTAAGCTACCCCAATACAATGAGATGTATTTTGAAATTTGACTTTCATCTAATCCCAATTCAGTAATATATCCTGCTGTTTTAAGTAAAGCACCAAAGTTATTGTCAATGGTCACTTCAACACCCACATAAATAAATATAGCCAACATGCCATAAATAAGTTGTTGGTATTTCATTGCGCCCCATCCAGCATCATTTTTAATGGCACTTCTATTTGAATAAAATAATACAACCACAACAGAAACAAGCGTCATAATCAATAAGTTCAACTTTGGCACTTCTGTTAATTGTCCTACAACAATGATAGCACCAATTAATAAGGTCATAATTAATAAAGATCCAGCTGCTTTGTTTGCTGTTTCAAATTTCTCTTCATTCTTTCCATCAGGTAATTTTTTAGAAACACTAAAAAATATAGCAACTGCTGCAAACACACCTGCTACAATTAAGTAAAGCAAGTTGATATTGGTAACAGTAACAACGCTGTTTTTTGCAGCGGGGCTGCCAAACAAGAAAAAGCTAACAATTAATGGCCCAATGGTTGTCCCAATACTATTTAAGCTACCGCCTAAATTTAAACGGTGTGAACCAGTAGCCGGGTCACCTAGTAATATAGCAAACGGTTGTGCCGCTGTTTGTTGTAATGAGAATCCTAATGCCACCACAAAAAATGCAGCTAAAATTGCCGGGAATGAATTGGCATTCGCTGCTGGTATAATAAGTAATGCACCAATAACAGAAATCCACAAACCATAAATGATACCTTTTTTATACCCAATCTTATTTAAAATGTCATACCCAATTAGGTTGGAGCATAAGAATAAAATTAATGATCCAATAAAGTAAGCACCATAAAATGCTGAGCCAATTAATTGAGACTCAAATTGACTTAAGTTGAAATGGGTTTTACAAAAAGGAATAAAAATACTGTTGGAGGCTGCAATAAATCCCCAAAAGAAGAAAACAAGTACTAGGGTACTCAATGCACCTGTGTTGGTTGGTTGTTTGGTTTGGCTCATAAAGTTCGTTAGTTTAATCGGTTATCGTTTTTCGATTGTGTAAAATACTTAAAATAATAATTAAATGTTCATTTTCGGTCAAATCAATCATTAAATATTTTATTGATATTCAATGATATTTTTAGTAAATTTAAAATTCAATGAACTTTCATAAATGATAGTTTTACATGTAAGCGCAGAGTGTTATCCAATGGCAAAGGCAGGTGGATTGGGAGATGTAGTTGGGGCTTTGCCTAAGTATCAAAAAAAATTGGGTGATGAATCCATGGTTGTCATGCCTATGTATGATACCCCTTTTTTAAAAAGTAATTCCTGGGAGACCATTTTTAAAGGAAAAATGAATTTAGGTGATTGGCACTTTGATTACACGATTATAAAAGAGCAAACAGGCAAACTGGGTTATTCTTTGTTTTTGGTGGATATCAATGGTTTATTAGATCGACCAAAAATTTATGGGTACGATGATGATATTAGTCGTTTTTTAGCATTTCAAGTGTCCGTTTTAAATTGGTTATCGCATTGGGCAGTTTTACCCGATGTATTACATTGCCATGATCATCAAGCAGGGCTGCTTCCATTTATGATGCGTCATTGTAATGATTATCATCAACTAAAATCAATTAAAACAGTATTAACCATTCACAATGCACAATACCAGGGTTCGATGGGTTGGGGAAAAAGTAGTTTACTACCTACATGGGATTCATGGAAACAAGGATTATTGGAATGGGAGCAACAGATCAATTCATTAGCCACTGGGATTAAATGTGCGGATAAAGTAACCACAGTAAGTGAAACTTATATGGCACAATTAAAATACCAATCTGCAGGGTTGGAATTATTATTTGAAAATGAACAAGCCAAATGTTTGGGGATCTTAAACGGGATTGATACTGAATTATGGGACCCTGACACCGACCCGATGGTTCAGTATCATTATAATAAGGAAACTGCATTATCAGGAAAGCAAAAAAACAAAGAAGCACTTTGCACAAAATATAATTTAGACATTCATAAACCATTGATTGTTTTTATAGGAAGGTTGGTGGGTGAAAAAGCTGCTGATGTTTTACCTGGGGCCATTCAGCATGCGTTGGATAAAACAAATGGAGGCGCTAATTTTTTTATCATTGGTGCAGGAGATACTGCGGTTGAATCAGCATTGAATTATTTAAAACAATTATATCCTGAAAATTATAATTGTTGGATAGGGTATGATGAAGCTATTGGTCATGAAGCTTATGCAAGTGCTGATTTTTTATTAATGCCTAGTCGGGTGGAGCCTTGTGGTTTGAACCAAATGTATGCATTGCGCTATGGTACCATCCCAATGGTCAGAGATACGGGTGGATTACATGATACGGTTATTGATATGGGCGATCCAGGTGGTTTTGGGATTAAATTTTTAAACGCAGATGAAACCGATATTGTTCATTCTGTAGAAAGAGCCATTGAATTATATAAGGATAAAGCAAAAATGACTAAATTGATACAGCAATGTATGGAAATAGATCATAGTTGGGAATCGGTGGTGCTTGCGTACAAAAAAATGTATGCATCCATATAAGTTCAATTTTTAAAATATAAACTATTCGTTATGGCTGTATTTGCAAAACAAACTGTCGCTATTATTTTAGGTGGTGGCGCAGGTTCAAGGTTGTATCCTTTAACTGCAAGTAGATCAAAGCCAGCCGTGCCCATTGCAGGAAAATACCGTTTGGTCGATATTCCGATTAGTAATTGTATCAATAGCAATTTGAATCGAATTTTTGTGTTAACACAATTTAATTCTGCTTCCTTAAATCAGCACATTAAAAACACCTATCATTTTAGTGCTTTTAGTTCAGGCTTTGTAGATATTTTAGCGGCCGAGCAAACACCCGATAATCCAGGTTGGTTCCAAGGAACTGCAGATGCGGTAAGACAATCCTTGCGACATTTAGCAAAAATGGACTTTGAATATGTCTTAATCTTAAGTGGGGATCAATTATATCAAATGGATTTTAGTGTGATGATTGAAGCGCATAAAAATAGTGGTGCAGCGTTAACTATTGCAACCATTCCAGTGACAGAAAGGGAGGCCCCAGAGTTTGGTATATTAAAATCCAATCAATCACAAGTAATTACCTCCTTTGTAGAAAAACCCAAAAAAGAAATTTTATCCGAATGGGTAAGTGATACGGGTGCATTGATGCAATCACAGGGTAGAAATTATTTAGCATCCATGGGCATTTATGTTTTTAATAAAGAAATTTTATATGAATTTTTAAATGAAGTGCATCCCAATGCGACCGATTTTGGTAAGGAGATTATTCCAGATTCCATTTCTAATTATAAAGTATTAAGCTATCAGCATGAAGGTTATTGGACAGATATCGGAAATATTTATTCTTTCTTTGAAGCAAATATTTCATTGACCGATGAAATACCGCAGTTTAATTTATTTGATAGTGCACAAACCGTTTATACAAGATCAAGAATGTTGCCCCCCGCAAAAATTAGCGGCACCCAAATTCAAAATGCAATTGTTGCCGAAGGATCCATTATACATGCGGCATCTATCACCAAGTCGGTGATTGGAATTCGCTCCAGAATTGGGAAGGATACCGTGATTAAAAACTCCTATATCATGGGATGTGACTATTATGAAACCATCCCTCAGATGAATCAAAAAAATGAAAAAGGGCAACCCATCTTGGGTATTGGGGAGCGATGTGTGATCGAAGATGCCATCGTTGATAAAAATTGTTCGATTGGCAATGATGTACAAATTAAAGGAGGCCCACATCTTGAGAAAATTGACCACCCTTTATATACCGTGAAGGATGGTATTGTGGTAATAAAAAAGGGGGCAGTTA
>Ga0214919_10011331_pt1 | contig 11135 bp, 10 predicted proteins | sample LL1503_MetaG_FD_177994 | JGI IMG/M metagenome (GOLD analysis project Ga0214919, IMG submission 177994) | Freshwater microbial communities from Lake Lanier, Atlanta, Georgia, United States - LL-1503 | ecosystem: Environmental > Aquatic > Freshwater > Lake | place: USA: Georgia | collected...
TTATTATAGTTTATATTTGTAGCAATGTTTTATAATTTGTTCTAGTAATTGAATTACATGCGTGTTTTTCTCGATCTTTTGGCTTTTCTATGTCTTCTAGTTCTTCTAGTTCTTCTAGTTCTTCTAGTTCTTCTATATTTTCCCCCGCTAGTTTCCGGTTTATATGGAGCTGGATTATTTGTCATGTCAGTAGCAAGGGCTTCTAATGCCGCTATAGCATTAGTCATTGCCTCAGTTTCGATTTTATGTCCAACGCCTTTGATCTGGTCCATCATGGCATCATACGCAGAAGCGAGGTTCTTCATTTTATTTTCGCTCTTGGTTTCATCTTCTGGCGTGGCTTCCTCGTCTGGCATCACTACATTGCCTATGTCTTCGTCGCCTGACATTTTATAATATAGTACTATATTTTAATTTATTTTAATTTATTTATAAATTCCTAAACTATACCATGTAATAAATAGTTTGTCTTTTTTAATAAAAATTGAAATAATGAAATAATGAAATCTGGAAATTAATTTACTAAGTATTTTTAACGTAAAATTGAATATATAATGAATACACAAATAGAAGATTTTATTAGCACTAAGAATAATAGTGGTGCTGAAAATTATAACAACATTGATGTTTCTCAATGGAATGTAGACGGTTGTAAAAAAATATTTGAAAAGTTATTATTGTGGATTAGTGAAAATTCTTATATTTTAAATAGTGCTGATAATAATGAATTAAATAAAAAATTTGAAATTGAATTTAATAAGCAAGTCCGTGTGTCAAAAATTACAGGTATTAGAAAATCTATTTTATTAAATGTGTTAAATAATGTTTTAAATAGTTCTGATTTTGATGTCGATTTACGTATTTATTTGCCGGTTTTAAAACTGCTTTTGCGGAAAAAACCGATGCGTAACATTTCAGGTATTACTAGTATTACTGTTATTACTGCGCCATTTCCGGATGGACAAAAATTTAGTTGTAAGCATAATTGTTATTATTGTCCTAATGAACCGGCACACGAGGGCAATAATTGGCAAGCACAACCGCGAAGTTATTTGTATTATGAACCTGCTGTTTTACGAGCAAATCAACATAACTTTCAAGCAATTGGTCAAATGTTAAGTCGTTTGGATACATATTTTAATAATGGGCACGTTATTGATAAGTTGGAAATTATTATTGAAGGCGGAACATATACAGAATATCCTGTTACTTATTTACAGCGCTTTCATCGCGATTTATTTTATTGTGCTAATATTTATTTTGATTTACGTAAAACCTATGCGAATTATGATAATTGTTTAAATAACAAACTGGATTTGGAGGATTTAAAAAATATTCGTAGTCCATTGAGTGTTGAAGAAGAGATTAAAATAAATAAAACTGCTAAAGTTCATATTATTGGTATTTGTATTGAAACACGACCGGATGCGTTAGATGATGACTGGTTAAAGCGTTTTAGACAATGGGGGGTTACGCGAGTTCAACTTGGTGCTCAACATGTTGATAATGCTATTTTAAAGAAGATTAATCGTGGTCATACTATAGAGCAGTTATTGTGGGCAATCCGCTATTTAAAAGATAATTGTTTTAAAATAGATATTCATATTATGCCTGATTTGCCAGGTGCTAGTGTTGCTATTGACAAAGCAATGTTTGATTATGTTTATAAGGTGGTTTGTCCAGACCAAATGAAGGTTTATCCTTGCCAAACTGTTCCATGGACGGTGATAAAAAAATGGCACAATGAAGGAAAATATGTTCCGTATTTTGATAGCGATCCTAAATTATTGATTGATGTTGTGCGTTATTCTATGGAGACTTGTCCTAATTGGGTTCGCTTGCCTCGTGTAATTCGTGATATTCCGTGTTCTGTATATGTTGAAGGTGGAAACAATATTGGTAATATGCGACAAATAATTGATGCTATGCTTGAAGGTGAAGGTGTTTGTTCTAATGATATACGTGCTCGCGAAATTGGGCGCAATAGCAAATATTATAATAAGTCGGCAAATTATAATAGTTATTATTATAGAGGAAATGAAGGGGATGATTATTTTATTGCCTATGAAAGTTATGATACTAAAGCGTTATTTGGGTTTATTAGATTGCGCATTGTTGAGCAAAATAACAATATGACTATTTTTAGTATTTTGAAAAATCGGGGACTTATTCGCGAATTACATATATATGGTACTACTACCGCGGTGAGTAGTTTTGCCAAGAATGGTTGCCAACATACTGGAATCGGCAAAGGATTATTGAAATATGCTGAGCGTAAAACTATGGAAAATGGACTTTATGGAATCGTGGTAATTAGTGGAGAAGGTGTAAAAGAATATTATGAAAAAAGAGGATATAAAGAAATTGATACATTTATGGTAAAAGATTTTTGGTTTTGGCAAGTTTGGTTTTATTATTTAATAGCAAAAATAAGGTATTATTGTGGTTTGTGTTTTTAATTTAAGATTTTATATTACCATTTTGATCTTGTTGTGTGTCTTGGTGTTGGGGGAGGCGGGTTAGGATGTCTTGGTGCTGTGTCTAGGTCTTGATTGCAATGCGTTAGGGTGTCTAGTTGTTGTCTCATTTTTTTCATATCATCTTCATCTAAAAGCATAATAGCCATTGCCGAATAATTATGTAAGTCAATTAAAGTATCTCTTAGTGATTCGCTATTTACTAAACTTACACTTTTTGTTGAAATTGATTGAGCGCGTGCGATTTTGTCTCCCATTCGAACTAATACGCCCACAACACCATAATTAGCAAACGCATCTCCATAATCTTGGTTTTTTCTTTTGAATAATTCTAAACCTTCATTTTGGATTGATTGCATTTGTGAAACTCTGGAACTAGCAGTTTCTTCTAATTCAAGGTTTAAGTTAAATTTGCTAGTTGCTTCCATTATGTATTAATATTTATAAATTATTTTTATATAATAAAAATATATCAATTTTTTAATTATATTTTTATTTTATTGTTTTTATTGTTTTTATTGTTTTTATTGTTTTTTATTTTCCTCCGCAAGTTTTACACGATTTATTTCCAGTAATTAATAATGGCAGCATTTTTCTATTTGATACTGATCCTAGTCTTAATAAAGGTTGTGTTTTTTGTTGTACTTGTTGAACTTGTTGTATTTGATTATATGTTAATTGACTCTGTGAAACTAGATTCATTTTTAGTAGTGGCATTATAATATTAATATTATTTAATATTATTATTTTGATTATTTATTATTTTGATTATTTTGATTATTTATTATTTTGATTATTTATTATTTTTTTAACAGTTAGAAACACAATTACTGTTTTGAGTAGTTAGCGAATAATATTTTGTTTTATTGCCTCTCAGCGGTAATGGTTGAATGGTTTGTGTATTTTGTGTTTTTAATGTACTTGATTTTTTTTTTGCTAAATATCTTGAATATGAATTGTGTTTAACATCTACACCTTTATTTTCTTTTTGAGATGTTTTAACATTTATTGAAACTTGGCCGTGCGGTTGTGTTCTATCGCTTGCGTTGTTCCACGGTTTTTTAGTAATACTATTATTTATATCTTGTACTATATTTAACGAACTTATTACTTGTGTGTAATTGGAACTTGAAGTATGTAATTGGTTTTGTATTGCTTTTTGAATTTGAATTGTGCTATGAGAGCTTGACGCATCTATTGGACAAACAATTGGTTTTTTATATTTGAAATTAGAATTACTATTTGAAAATGGAGTATCACAATTTGATACTTGCGAAAAAGGATGTATTAAAAATGAGGCTTTCGAATTCAAGTATATTTTATTTTGTACTGTATTAGATGTATCACAAGTGAGTATATGACTATTATATAACAAATTGTTGCGCAATGTGGTTTTTAATTTGGTATTGTAATTATAAAATGTGGTATCTAGAATAGGCATCTTAATATAAATTAATATTATATTTTATAATATATTTTATTTGTTGTGCTATGTTCTTTTCTTGTTACTTGATAAAATTGAAATATTATTTTAATAGCATTACAATAGTAATGCTATGAAAAATGACTACTAAACTAGAAAATGAAAATAAATTTATATGTGCTTATTGTAATAAAATTTATATTCGCAAAGCATCTTATAATAATCATTTGGTAAAATGTAAGTTGTGTAGATTTGCTAGTGATTGTGGAAATAACAGGTCTGTTAATAATGCTAATAGTGGTGCTATTAATATTGACTTGCTAAAAAAGGATTTAAATATACATAATTTATTTGCTATGGTAATAATGTTATATAATAAATATGAAAAGTTGGAAAGTGAATATACTGAATTAAAAAAATATGTTGCTATTACTAAAAATAAGATTGATATATTAGATTATTTAAATGAAAACTTTAAGCAAGAATATATGAGCAATGGAGGAAATAATATTACAAAATTTATGGATGAATTAGTAATCGGCGAAGACCAATTACAGAAAATATTTAAATATGATTATGTTGATGGGATTTTTAATATTATTTGCGATTACATAAATGTTAAGGGATCATTGTTTCCTATTAAATGTTTTAATACTAAGGAAAATGTATTATATATATTTGATGGGCAGTTATGGTTAATTATGGATGATGTTTATTTGCGAAAGTTTATTAAGTCGTTTGATAAGAAAATTTTGACAAAATTTGTAGAATGGAAAAAGATTGCTGAAAAAACTATTGATCCAGAGATTTTTGGAGAGATTTATATTCAAAATATGAAAAAAGTTATTGGTGGTAATTATGAAAAGAAGAATCCGGCTTCTATGATAAAAAATCGGTTATATAAACATTTAAAAATTGATCTACAGAGTATTGTACGTTATGATTTTATTTAGGTTTGCTTATAATCTCTCATATTCGTATTTTTAATACTTAGAAAAAAATTGATTTGTTAATTTTTATTTTTTATTTTTATTATTAATATTATAATTTTATTAAAGACATTTGCCTTGCTTTATAATGAATGCGTTTTTACTAGAGGTGCTACCACTGCCCAATGAGATTGTGGAACTTATATATGGGTTTATGAAAGTGAATGCTGCCAATGTGATTGGTTCATACTTTAAAACAGCTAAGCGGTCTTCTGATGTGTTTGTATATTTGGCAAATTATAGAGTTGAATATATTTCTGCGTTTTCAATATATTCAATCACTGGCAACAATAATTTGGTTGTGCATGCTAATCTTAAAGATGAAGTAATTACTAAATTATTTAATAATTTAGCACTTATGTATCGTTCACATTATTCAAGGGCAAATTATTCAAGAAATGCTTGGCGTTGTGTGTTAAATAATATTTCACAGATTTTAATGTATTACTATAATAGATTGGCATTTAGTGATAGTTTAAAAAAGAATAATATTAATTATAATTATTTAAAAGCGTGTATTGAACTATGGTTTAAGTTATGTCAAAAATACAATTTCTATTTAGCGTTATTTTATATTAATAGTGCCAAAAAAGTTAATTGCGTTGTTAAGGCAATCCAATTAAGAACGCGGACTATTAAAAACTTTGCGGAGTTTAGAGTTTCGCCACTAGTTACTATGAGGTCTGCTGATTATTGTAAAAATCTTTGTTATAGTAAGTTAATTGCTCATCATAGTTTATTGGGTTTGGATGCATATGAACGAAGGCTTTATTAGATTTTTATGAAAAAAAAATTGATTTGTAGATTTGTAATTTTTTTATTGTTTATTGTTTATTGTTTATTGTTTATTGTTTATTGTTTATTGTTTATTAGTGAGAGAATATATATATAAAGAGTTTAAATGGTGTCAATGAAATATAGATGTGCGTGTATTACGCATAAAGGTTATAGATGTAAGAAAGCGTTTAGTTTTGTTTGTAATAAAACTAAGTGTTGTTTTATTCACGCTAAGGCATATTTAAACTATGTTTTAACTATTCAAAAAGCATATAAAGGGTATCATTGTCGCAAATATGTTAAGTTGCTTGCTAAATTGCCTTGCGATATTCAAGGAAGAATTTTATTTTATATACGTGAATCATTGTATAATGCCAGGAGAAATAAATGCATACAAGCACTACTTACTAGAAAGTTTATTACGTTTTTTGGATTTCCTATTTTTGGATTTCCTAAAAATTTAGATGCTCATTTTGCCAATGTATTTTTAAGTAATTATAGGAGTTCTATTTTAACAATGAATAAAGCACAATTTAATGAACATGTTTTATATATTGCGCATTTATACAAATTATATACAAAATATATTACAATTAGTAATGTAGATTGTAATTATAGTTTATATGTTATTAGTACTATTGTAAAAAAGGATATTGAAGAATGTCTTTATTACTATCATCATAGTGAGGAACCTTATTTATATAGTAACGAGGAATTGTTAGTGCTTCATAAGAATGTGTTTGGATTACAAAAAAATATTGGTGTTTATAATTTTGAATACGAAGACCGTTTTTGTTAGTTTATTGTGTTTATTGTGTTTATTGTGTTTATTGTGTTTATTGTTTTTAATGCTATAAAATTGAAATCTTTTTTTATTTTATTTTTAATTATTATAAATATTTTAACTATTTATAATGATTTGCGGAGTATGTTGTGAAAAATACAATAAATCTACTCACTCGAAAATTACGTGTGAATTTGCTGGTTGTGGTTATGAAGCGTGTAAAATTTGTATAAGAACATATTTGCTTGGAACAACCAATGATCCACATTGTATGAATTGTAAAAATCAATGGACAAATAAGTTTCTTGTTGAAAGTTTAAATAGGAGTTATATTGATAATGAGTATAAAAAACATCGCAAAAAGTTGTTGGTTGAACGAGAAATTAGCAGAACTTCTGAATTAATGGCTTTAGTTGAGCGAACTAAATTAATAGAAGAAGAACAAAAAGAGTTATCTGTTATGATGAAAGAATTTGATGAAATGCGAAAAATGATTAATACAATGCGAAATAAAATTGGCGAAAAACAGATGCGAATTTACCGCATTAGAAACGGCGAACACGCCGAAAAAGATGAGCGTAAAAAATTTATTATGCCTTGTCCGGGTCATGATTGTAAAGGTTATTTGTCGTCGCAATATAAATGTGAGTTATGTAAATTATATGTATGTCCCGATTGTTTTGAAATTATTGGTTATACTAAAGAAGAAGATCATATATGTAATGAAGATAATTTGAAAAGTGCTGAATTGATTAAGAAAGAAACAAAGGGTTGTCCTCAATGTGGTGTTCGTATTTTCAAGATTTCAGGATGCGACCAAATGTGGTGTACTGAATGTAAAGTTGCTTTTAGTTGGACTAGTGGAAAAGTTATTATTAATGCTGTTATTCACAATCCTCATTTTTATCAATATATGCAAAATAATAGTTCGGGTGGTCTTGCTCCAAGAAATCCAGGCGATGTGTTATGTGGTGGCTTATTAGCACATCATAATTTAAAATTTATTCAAAGTCTTTTGATTGGTATTAATAAAAAAATGGATATAATCTATGCTATGCCCATTAGATTAAATGAATTTGAAAATCAATTAAACTCTGATGTAGTTGTTAAAGACTTTGTTAATAATATAAAATCGTATTTTGATACTTCGTATCCTCATATTTTGACTTTTAATATTATTTTAAATAATCTTCATCGATTTATAAATCATATAACTAATGTAGATTTAGAGCAATGTAGGCGTAGAGTTCGCGATTTATTAAATCATGACAATCTAACCGTTCAATATATATTAAATCAAAAAACTAAGGAAGATCTTGGAAATACTATTTTTAGAAATGATAATATTAGAAAGAAAAATGTGGAATTGTTGAATGTATATGAATTATTGAGCGTTGTTGGTATTGAACGATTTAATGAATTGTTTGAATATTTTAAAACTAAGACTGGTTCAAATGACAAATTAATAGTTCAATTTTTACATCACATTGTTGTTTTCATAAATGAGTATAATCAACTTATTAAATATTGTAATAATCAACTTATATCAATTAGTTATACATATGGTATGACTGTGACTTCAATAGATTATGAGGATTATAGATATGCTACGCAAAGTCGTAAATTTACTCAAGCAGAGTTTATGAAGACTAAAGATAAAGAAAAAGGAGAAAAAGGTTTTGAAGAAAAAAGTTCTGCTAATGTTAGCGAAGCGTCGTGTAGTTATATTAATAATTAAATAGTTAAATGTTAGTGTAATGTTATTTTAGATAATAACCTTTAATATGTTTTGAAGCATAACAAGATTGAGCATAATGTCCTTTTCTACCGCATCGAAAACAAGTAATGCAATCATTATCATTATCATTATCATTATCATTATCATTATCGTTGCTTTTGTAAAGAGATTTTTTTTTATATTTTGAACTACAATATTTCTCGTGATATTCACATTTGCTTTCTTCTGTAAATTCTTCATCACAATAATCACAACACCAAACTTCCTCATCTTCGCTAAGTGTTTCCCACCCATCATCAGATTCACATAATTGACAATCTTTGGCAAAATGTCCTGACTCTCCACAAGTAAAACATTTGTCATTTGTTCCCTTGTTCATTTGTTCTAATACGTCTAATGTTGATTTGTCCAAAGTTACTTTAACAAATGACCCTCCACGAACATTAGGAACTCCATATTTATCCATATATTGTCTTGTATATTTGTCTTCGTCATAATCATCTTTATTTTTTAAAATTTTTATTACTTTTAGTGGTTTATATTTTTGTGTCCAAGCAGAACCATTGCCATTATAATGATTTTCTAATCTAAATTGTGGATTGTTTGTTTTACCTATATAATATTTACCTTGTTCTAATTTGAGAACATATATACAAACCATATTGCTATATTATTATTATTATTATTATTATTATTATTATTATTGTTTTTAAATAATAATATAAAAAATATTAAAAAACAAGTCAATTTTTTTATTACCAATTAGCGTCTAATTAGTCAATTGAATATTTTTCTAAGAAATCATCTAAGGTTATTATTTCTATTGTTCCAATTTTTTTTGCTTTTTCGGTCTTTGTTGATTTGCTTGAGTTATTTCCTGTTACTAAAATGTTTGTATTTTTATTAATATTTGTTTCTATTTGTACTCCGTATTTTAAAAGTAAGTTTTCTAATTCTTTTTTTGTATATTTTGATGTTTTCTCAAAATCCGAAAATACAATTATTTTATTGTTTAAAACATGTTCTTGTTTTACAGCTTCTTCTGTTTTTGGTTCTGTTTTGGCTTCTTTGTCTTCTGTTTTTGGTTCTGCTTTGTAAGGTTGAAGCATTGTGGGTTTTATGGACATTAGAAATTCATTGAATTCTGGTATTGCTTTTACAAATTGTGTTGCGGTTTTTTCGGCAAATCCTTCTATTGCTTTTACTTTATTTATTTTTTCTTGCGTAGATTCTTGAGATGTTAAGATTGTTGGTTCGGCTTTTAAAATTTGGGTTACGGATTTTTCCCCGAAGCCGCGTCCAAATATATTAGACGCGCCTGCTATTTTAGCAATACTTGCTTTTGCTAATTGTTTAGCAATCGATGTATGAATCTTGGTTGCCATTTTTTCTTTAAAACCTTCTACTTTCAATAGATCTTCTATTGAAGCGTTAATTATTTTTGGAATTGAATTTGCCCCACTAGCAATTATTTTTTCAACATTTGCTTCACCTAGTCCATCTACTTCTAACTCTTTAAAGAATTTAGTTAGCGCTTTAACTTCTACTCGCGGGTCTGTTTTTACATTTGTTAATACAAAGTCTACATTTGTTTCGTTCCATACATATTCGTATTCATCAACATTTGGCAATATTGGTTTTTGTGCTGGGACTATTACTTCTGTAATTTTTGGTATTACATTTCCACTTCTTGTTAGACGAACTAAAGCACCCAATCCAATATTGTTGTCTACAATATATCTTGCGTTAATACCCGTAGCATACGTAATAGTTACACCTCCTATTTGGACTGGCTCAAATTGAACGCGTGGTTTTAGTAGTCCGTCTTTTGACACTGCCCATAGCACATCTAATACTTTTGCTTCTAAAACTTGGTCTGTTAATACCATTTTAAAAGCAAATGCGTGTTCTGGGTTTTTGCTTTCACGTGGATGTAAATTATCATCAATACAAATTATACCATCAATTGTATACTCATAATTGGCTCTGAAATCAAGTAATTTATCAGATAAATAATCGTTTGTTAGTTCTGAATATGTGATTGATTGAATATTTTTAACTGTTATTGTATTTAGTTCTAGTAACTTATTATATTGTTCTGATGGTTTTAAGTTTTGGGGCATTATTACTTCGTATGCTACAAAATCTATGTCTTTTAATATTTCTTTTTCTACTTGTGTTAGTTTTTTACGATTCACTATTCCAGATATGAAATTACGTGAATTTGCGAATTTGTCTTTATATTTTAGTTCAAATGTTTCTTCTTTTATTATTAATTCACCTCTTAATGTAATGTTTTTTTCTGTTGGTAATTTTAAATATGGGATAATATGATTAATTAAGAATCCGTATTTTCCATCGCCTTTTTTATATAAATTTGGTGTCCCTGACTCGGTGCTGTAAAGGGCACTTACGCCATCTACTTTTGCCGAAATTACATATGGACCTTTGAACTTTTCTTTGAATTTAGTTAATGCGTTTGTATCTGGTTTTATTTTATCCATTGACCACATTTCATATGGAAGTTTTACTTTTGAAGTATTGTCTTTAATTTGTGTTTGTTGATCGTTTGCCAGAGTATTTGTTGGGTCTTTTTTTAAGATATGTTCGCGTAATATATCGTATTCGTTATCTGTTAATAGACTATTTTCTTTTAGATCTGAGATGTAGTAATTGTCTATTGCTTCTTGTAACATTGATGTTAATTCTTCTAACGATAGCATTTCTAAAGATGATATGCCTTGTGTTTTGAATTTATTTAGATTTTCTAAAATTGTGCTCTTGATTTTTTTGGTATATTTTTTTAATGTTTTTGCTGTTGCTATAGGTATTTTGATTTTTAAGGTTTCTTTTTGTTTGGGTTTTTTTTGTGGTTCTGGAGCTGGAGCTGGGGCTGGTTCTGGTGCTGGTTCTTGTGCTGGTTCTGGTGCTGGATCTGGGGCTGGAG
>Ga0214919_10011332_pt1 | contig 11134 bp, 9 predicted proteins | sample LL1503_MetaG_FD_177994 | JGI IMG/M metagenome (GOLD analysis project Ga0214919, IMG submission 177994) | Freshwater microbial communities from Lake Lanier, Atlanta, Georgia, United States - LL-1503 | ecosystem: Environmental > Aquatic > Freshwater > Lake | place: USA: Georgia | collected 2015-03-15
TCAAAGCGGACAGATTTTTGGGGCAAACCCTCCTCTTCCCTGAATCTCGCTCGATCATAAATTTCACAAGCGACCTTCTTAGCCCATTCAAGTTGTCTGTGCCTAGTGCTGACACATCGCCACTTGCGATCAAATAGTTTGTAACGAACCTGCCACACCTTGCTATCAGGCCGCAAGTACAAAACAACTTCACCGTCACGCATGTGGTGAGTGGTTTCTTTTCTGGCAGTTATGTGGAGCTTCTTGATTAAGGGTTCGGGTGCGATGTGATCGTTTGGTTTTTGTAGCCTGTGCGCTAGCTGCAAAAAACCTATCTGCGTTTGCTTCAACTTTTAGTCCAAAGCGTACAGCTTAATTTCTACAGTTTCGTTGAGCAACCTGAGTCCCAGCTAGCTGGTGGGGATTTTTTTAAGGGTTGTGTCTTCTTCGCGTGAGTTTAGCCAATCTCTGAAACTACGGGCTACCAGCAGCCGTGCATAGGCCGCCCAGCAATAAATTGGATAACTTATCGACGGTACCCTCCATCACATTGGCAGGCAGGGTTCTTCAGGTTTTAAGAAAAGTTAAGCCTACGCTGAAACTTCACCATCACAAAAAAATTGGGTAGCAAAAAATAGACCCAAAAACCCAACGGGCGGTATCGGAAACTCGAAAGAAATATGTCATAATCGCTGTCTTCGCAATCCGCCCGGGTGGTGAAATTGGTAGACGCAGGGGACTCAAAATCCCCCGCCGCAAGGCGTGCCGGTTCGATTCCGGCCTCGGGCACCATCGATTTGCAGCAAATCGATCTTTTATTCTTCCAGACTCTTCGCAGCCCAAAAACTGAGCCCAATGAGTGGCAAGCTCACAGCGAAGCTTGCTCGAATACCAAAGGACTCAGCCACCCAACCCAGCAAGGGTGGGCCCAGTAAAAAAACCACGAATGATATTTGCGCCAGCGCTGCAACATTGAGTGCAGCGGACCTGTCGGTGCGGCGCGCAGCAGCCGACATGGCCAAGGGAAAAATGGCGCTCGTTCCAATGCCCATGAGCGCAAATCCTAACAAGGCCATCCCTTGAGAAGTGGCCCATGTTATCAAGCAAACGCCTGTGCATAAAATAAGGCTTAAAAATCGAGCCACTTTGACAGGGCTGAAACGCTCTACCCACCTGTCGGCAAAGAAGCGTGCAAGCGCCTGCATACTGGCACCAGCTGCTACCGCCAGTCCGCCCACAAAGGGGCTGCTGTTGAAAACATCGCGCATGTAAATGGCTGACCAGTCAATGCTCGCGCCCTCCATGAGCATGGCGGCCAGAGTTGCCGTGACCAATACCATGATTGCGGGCGTGGGAGAGGCGAACTTTACTTTCGGCTGGTGCTCCATGTGAGTGGATGGCCTGAGAGGCGCAGATTCAAACTGTCCTAACAACAAGACAACCAGTATACAAACAACGCCGACCATGACCAGCATGTGAGCTTGTGGGTTGAAACCAAACTGTGCGGCCACACCGCCCAACAAACCTGCACATGAAAATCCGACACTCCAAAATCCATGTGAGCGATTCATGATGCGACGGCCAAGCACGTGCTCTAAACGATCTGCTTCAAGATTCACGATCTGCTCAATAGCGCCAACGCAAATGCCTGCGGGCACTAAGCAAAGAAACAATTGCAAGGGGTTGTCCGCATAGGATGCCATCGCATAAAAAATGGCCACCAAAGGCGGTGCACCCATGAGTACTTTTTTTGCGCCCATGCGCTCCAAAGCATCGCCCCCAAATGTGAGGCTGATCAGGGTTCCCAAAGCTGTACCCACCAATCCCATGCCCAATGCGCCTTCTGCGATACCCATGCCCTCTTGGATTTCTGCGATGCGCGGATAAATACCACCCAAGGCCAGTGCATAAAGGAAAAAGGCTGCGTAAACCCTTTGGGCTGCAGACAGCTTGAGACCCCACTTTGAAAGCATCTTCAAGCTCTTGTTAATTCTTGGAGGGCGTTGAAGATGCCAATGATTCCAAACCCTGAAGAATGGTCGGGTACCTCAATCGAATTTTGAGTTCTTTTTTAAGTCGGTTGTTTTCTAAGCGGCGAGACTCGCTCATGAAACTGAGCAGCATCAAAGGCAATGTTTCCTGTGCCTGGCTTCTGGCCACACGAGGCGGCCGCTTCATGCCCATGATATCGGCCGCTTTGTCAAAGTAGTCGCCCATTTTGAGTTGGGTGTCGTCACTGACATTAAAAACTCGCTGTGGTTTCCCGCGCCACAACGCTGCCACGCAAGCGCGCGCCAAGTCGTCGGCGTGAATGTGATTGGTATAGACATCGTCTTTTCTGAGCAGCACAGGCGTGCCCTTCATCAACCGCTCACGAGGTGTTCCATTGGGTCGGTCGGGAGCGTAGATGCCCGGGATTCGCAAAATGCTGCTTCTCACACCTGACCGTCCCAAGAAACGAATGACTTTCTCAGCGTCAACTCGCCGAATGGCACGCGGTGTATGCGGCTGAGTGGGGCGTGATTCAGACACCCAATCGCCTTTGCAATCACCATAAACGCCAGTGGTGGAGCCGTACACCAATGAAGTGGGCAAGCTTCTTTTTTTGAGGGCCCGAACCAAGTTCAAGCTTCGAGAATCGGTGGACCACTCTCCCACCCGGTCGCTCGGAGGCGGCGCCAAATGCAAGACACGTGTGGCCCAGCCCGACAAGCGCTGCAGGGTTTCGGGACTGTCCAAATTGCCCAGCACAGGTGTCATGCCCTGTGCTCTCAAAAGGGGGGCTCGCTCTGGGGACGATGTCAAAGCCAAAACCCGGGTTCGACCCACCAACTGCTTGGCCGCACGCTGTCCCACATCGCCGCAGCCAATGATCAAGACACGTTCTTTGCGAAAGCGAGCGGGCAAGGCGCCCAAAGGGGTTTGGTTTGAAGGCAAAATGGGGGGTTATTGAATTTCAGACCCCCCTAGGATAACGAAAACATGAGCTTCCAAATTACCATTCAGCCCAGTGGCCGTACTTTTCTTGCCGATAACCAAGAAACTTTGCTCAGCGCCGGCATTCGTCAAGGCATTGGTTTGCCCTATGGCTGTAAAGATGGCGCATGCGGTTCCTGCAAATGCAAAAAAATCTCTGGCACCGTGGTGCACGGCGAACACCAAAGCAAGGCTTTGAGTGCAGAGGAAGAAGCCCAAGGTTTGATCTTGACTTGCTGCGCCAAGGCCCAAACAGATTTGGTGCTGGAGTCTCGGCAAGTGACCGAAGAGGGCAGCTTCCCAGTGAAAAAAATGCCTGTGCGTGTGGTGAGCTTGGAGAAAAAATCAGACGATGTGATGTCGGTGTTTGTGCAACTCCCCGCCACCGATCTGATGCAATTTCACGCCGGCCAGTACGTCGAATTTTTGTTGCGCGATGGCGCTCGCCGAAGCTACAGCATGGCGAACGCGCCCCACACCTTAGACCCCGCAGCACCCAAAGTCGAACTTCACATTCGCCACATGCCTGGCGGCAAATTCACCGACGTGGTCTTCAGCACTTTGAAGGAAAAAGACATTTTGCGCATTGAAGGCCCTTATGGCAGTTTTTATCTGCGCGAAAAATCACAAGCACCCATGATCTTGCTGGCCTCAGGCACTGGCTTTGCGCCTATCAAAGCTTTGATAGAGCACATGCAGCACAAAAACATTCAACGTGAGGCGACCCTTTACTGGGGTGGCCGCCGTCCCTCCGACTTGTACATGAGCGAGTGGGTGGCGGCGCAAGTGAAAGCCATGCCTCACTTGAAATACATCCCTGTGGTCTCGGATGCTTTGCCAGAAGATGCATGGACGGGCCGAACTGGTTTTGTGCACCAAGCAGTTTTGCAAGATCACCCCGACTTAAGTGGCTTTCAGGTCTACGCCTGTGGGGCGCCCATTGTGGTCGATTCTGCGCGTGCCGATTACGTGGGCAAAGCAGGTTTACCTGAAGATGAATTTTTTGCAGACTCATTCACCACAGAAGCCGACAAAGCCAAGGAGGCTTCATGAATCCCCTGCTTGCATTTCTCGACACTGCAGGTATTCCCTTGTCACGCCGCATCAAGGTCTTGAGTCTTTTGGTTTTGACCAGCATGAGCTTGGCTCAGGCACAAACACCCGCCGCTAACGTCGATGCAACACCTGCCGCAACCATTTCGCCTTTGGGGCCACTGCTCAAGCCTATTCGATTGGTCGTCCCCTACGCGCCTGGCGGTCCCATCGATGTCACTGCGCGCGCTCTGGCAGAGCGCGTGAAGGACAGCTTGGGCGCTGTGATCATTGAAAACAAACCAGGCGCCGGTGGCAATCTGGGCGTCGACATTGTGGCCAAGGCCCCTGCAGATGGTTACACCATTGGTATTTCAGCGGTAGCTACACATGCCATCAACCCATGGCTGTTTGCGAAGATACCCTTCAATGCAACCACTGATTTTGCCGCCATCACACAAATGGTCCGCGTGCCCAATGTGTTGGTCATGAATGCCGAAACTGCGCAACGATTGAAAATCAACACGCTGACCGATTTGATCGCTTATGGCAAAGCCAACCCCGGCAAACTCAATATTGGCTCAGGCGGTAACGGCAGTGCAGGTCATTTGGCGGCTGAGATGTTCAAGCGAGATGCCGGCATTTATGCAGTGCATATTCCCTACAACGGCGGCAATCCTGCCCAGTTGGCTTTGCTGTCGGGACAGGTAGATTTCAACTTTGACAACTTGGCCACAGCGGCCGCCAACATCAAGGCAGGCAAGTTGAAAGCGCTGGCGGTCACCACCGCACAAAGAAGCAGCGCCTTGCCAGACATTCCCGCCATGTCAGAAACCTTGAAAGGTTTTGAAGTTGACACATGGTGGGGCTTGGTGGCGCCAGCAGGCACTCCGCCCGCCATGATTGCACGTTTACATCAAGCCTTTTCTGCGGCCCTCACAGCCCCTGAAACCAAGCTTCGATTTGGTTTGATGATGGCTGAGCCTGTGACCAGTTCACCCGAGCAATTTGCGGCCTTCATGAAACGCGAATTGTTGAAATACGAATCCGTTGTCAAAGCCAGCGGCGCCAGAGTGGACTGACTTCAAAGGGTCACAGTCCCTGACGATGCTGAAAATTCAGCACTTTCAATCTTTCCTGACTTGGGTCTGATTCATGTGACGCAAGCTTGCCATTTTTTCGGCAATTTTCAGTTCGAGGCCGCGCTGGACAGGTCGATAAAAATCGGGAGCAGGCATGCCCTCCGGCAAATAATTTTCACCTGCGGCATGGCCGCCCTCTTCGTCGTGGGCATAGCGATAGCCTTTGCCGTAATCCAGGTTTTTCATGAGTTGTGTCGGCGCATTTCGCAGGTGCAGGGGTACCGGCCGGGTGCCATCTTTCTTGACCCACGCTTTGGCTTCATTGAAAGCTTTGTAAACAGCATTTGATTTAGCTGCCACTGCCAAATAAATAACACATTCTGCCAAAGCCAATTCTCCTTCGGGGCTGCCGAGTCGTTCATACACCTCCGCCGCATCCAATGCCAACCTGAGGGCTCTGGGGTCTGCCAAGCCAATGTCTTCAGCTGCCATGCGAATCAATCGGCGTGCCATATAGCGCGGATCGGCACCACCATCCAACATGCGAGTGAACCAATACAGCGCGGCATCGGGATCTGAGCCACGAACTGATTTGTGCAAGGCGCTGATGGTGTCGTAGAACTGTTCGCCGCCTTTGTCGTAGCGGCGCATGCGCTCGCCCAACACCTTCAACAGCCAGGTATCTGAAATGCATTCCAACTTCTCGCTTTTGGCTGCCACCGCCAGTGTTTCAAGGGTGTTGAGCAAGCGCCGCGCATCCCCATCTGCATAAGCGATGAGGCGTTGTTGTGCAGCGATCTCTAGGGGAGCAATGGCGCCAATTTCCAATGCACGCTGAATGATTTGTGTCAGGTCCTCTTCACCTAAAGCTTGAAGCACATAAACAGCCGCTCGAGAAAGCAACGCGGAGTTCACTTCAAAAGAAGGATTCTCCGTGGTGGCACCAATGAACGTGAAGAGTCCACTTTCGACATGCGGCAAGAAGGCGTCTTGCTGGCTTTTATTAAAACGATGCACCTCATCTACAAAAACGATGGTGCGTTGGGGTTGCAGACCATCTAAAGCAGCCTGTGCTTTTTCTACCGCGTCACGGATGTCCTTCACGCCCCCCAAAACAGCACTGATGCTGATGAACTGCGCATCAAACGAATCGGCCATCAATCGTGCAATGGTCGTTTTACCGACACCGGGCGGGCCCCACAGGATACAACTGTGCGGCTGTCCTGATTCAAAGGCCAGTCTGAGCGCAAGGCCCTCACCAATGAGGTGCTGTTGCCCGATGACCTGGCCTAAATGCTTCGGCCTCAAACGTTCCGCCAAGGGTTGATGCAAATGAAGTTTTGCATTCATGGGCGAATGACCTGCACACCTGCAGGCGTTTTAAATTGAAAAGTATCAGGGGGAAACTTGATGTTGATTTCAAAATTCTGAAAACTCAAACGCGATGTTTGCCCAAGACCATCCACTATTTCCAACACCGACAAAACAGGTATGACACCATTGGAAGGCGGCGCCGAAGGCACTGACTTCAATCCAACTCGAATCAGTTGCACGGCCCCATCTGTTTGCTTGGGCGTCGCTCTCACCCACTTGAGTCCTTCCGCATCGGGTTCAACTTGCAGATTGAACTCAGCCTGAAGGGATTTCAAATCAGCATTGGCAGAGATCAATGCAACCGGTGTTTGCCCCAAGGACTGACTTTGTTTTCTGACCGTGACTTGGTTCAAGTCAGCGTCATAAAGCCAAAGCGATTGACCATCAGACACCATGCTTTGCACAAAGGGCTTTTGGTAAGCAAAATGAAATTGAAGGGGTCTTTGAAATTCGAAAGACCCTGACGAGGTTTTTCGACGCGAGGGTTGATCCGCCCTGACGGGTGATGTCACAACTTGCGTGAACTGCGCACGACCACTTTGCACTTGCTTGAGAAATTGACTCAGAGACTCTAAGGCGTTCGCTGAATTTTGGGCTTGCGCAAGATTGCTGATTAAAAAGCAGCTCATGCTCAACAGCAAAGAACGAAGCATCTGTTTCATGGCGGGAATCTGGTCAGCAGGTCATTGTTCGGCGCGTGCTGGCACCAAAATTTCACGCTGCCCACTGCTGCTCATTGAACTGACCAAGCCAGCCTTTTCCATTTCCTCTACCAAGCGTGCCGCTCGGTTGTAGCCAATTTTCAAATGCCGCTGGACCAAGGAGATGCTGGCTTTGCGATTTTTCAACACAACTTCGACGGCTTGGTCGTACATCGGGTCTTTTTCAGCATCAGAGTTGTCGCCGTAGCCTGTATCTTCGCCGTCGGTGGTCCCGCCTTCCAAAACGCCCTCAATGTAATCTGGATCCCCTTGTGTTTTCAAATAACTCACCACACGGTGAACTTCTTCGTCACTCACAAAGGCGCCGTGAACACGAATGGGGAAGCCGGTGCCCGATGGCATGTAAAGCATGTCGCCCATGCCCAACAAAGCCTCAGCACCCATTTGGTCTAGGATGGTGCGACTGTCAATTTTGCTAGAGACTTGGAATGCAATGCGGGTTGGAATGTTGGCCTTGATCAAACCTGTGATCACATCCACACTGGGGCGCTGTGTGGCCAAGATCAAATGGATGCCAGCGGCACGCGCCTTCTGCGCCAAACGAGCGATGAGCTCCTCAATTTTCTTGCCCACAACCATCATGAGGTCAGCCAATTCGTCAATCACGACGACGATGTGAGGCAAGCGTTTCAGTGGCTCTGGGTCATCAGGGGTCAGGCTGAAGGGATTCAAAATAAATTCTTCGCGCTTGGTTGCATCGTCAATTTTGGTGTTGTAGCCTGCCAAATTGCGAACGCCCATTTTGCTCATCAACTTGTAACGGCGCTCCATTTCGCCCACACACCAGTTGAGGCCGTGCGCGGCTTGACGCATATCGGTGACCACGGGCGCCAACAAATGAGGGATGCCTTCGTAAACCGACATCTCCAACATCTTGGGATCGATCATGAGCAATCGCACATCACGCGCCTCGGCTTTGTAAAGCAATGACAAGATCATGGCGTTGATGCCCACCGACTTGCCTGAGCCCGTGGTACCCGCAACCAAGACGTGAGGCATTTTGGCCAGGTCAACCACCACAGGATTGCCCACAATGTCCTTGCCCAAGCCCATGGTGAGCATGGATTTGGCTTCGTTGTAAACCTGCGATCCTAAAATTTCACTGAGCTTGATAGACTGCCGTTTGGCGTTTGGCAATTCAAGCGCCATGTAGTTTTTACCAGGAATGGTTTCCACCACGCGAATAGAAATGAGGCTAAGGGAGCGTGCCAAGTCTTTGGCCAAGTTCACCACCTGGGAACCCTTCACACCCGTCGCGGGTTCAATTTCATAGCGCGTGATCACTGGGCCGGGAGCCGCCGCCACCACACGCACTTCAACGCCGAAATCTTTCAAGCGTTTTTCAATCATGCGGCTGGTCATCTCCAGTGTTTCAGCTGCCACGCCCTCTTGCCGGAGTGTGAGACTGTCAAGCAAATCAACTTGGGGCAGTTTGCTGTCCGGCAGTTCATTGAACAAGGGCTTTTGGCGCTCTTTGACCACGCGCTCGCTGCGCGGCACTGACGTCACTGGCGCCTCAATGACCATGGGGGCAATGGGTACAGCAAAAACTGGCGCAGCCACACCTGCTGCTGCAAACAAAGGCTTCTCTTCAAAGTCATTTTCGAAGGGATGAAGCGCTGGCTCCGCGGGCGCATGCGCCTGGAGTTGTTCCCGTTCTCGCAAAGCTTGTTGGCCCATTGCCAGGTCCTCTGCCATTTCGCGCTTGACTTGGCGTGATTGCATGAGGCCATCAATTTTGCCACCCAGAGATTCACACACTTGACCCCAAGAAAATCCGAAAGTCCAACCCATGCCCAATGCCACACTCACAATTTCAATGAGTGAAGAACCGGTAAAACCCAACCACTTCAAAGAAAAGTGACCCACGGCGTAACCCAACGCACCACCGCTGGTGCCTGGCAAGATAGCATCCCATCGCGTTAAGCGAGCCCATTCAAGTGCGCTGCTTGAAGACATGAGAACAAACAGGCCCATGCAAAAAACCAAACGGGTTTTCCAATTGGCTTCTTTGTCACGGCCCAGTGCATTGCGAGAGGCATCGCCGCTGCGCAACCAATCGGCCCAGGCAATGAGCCAAAAACGTCCCACGATAGCCACCAGCCACCAAGTGGAATAACCGAAACAGAAATACAAGGCGTCAGCCAACCAAGCGCCCAAGACTCCCATCCAATTTGAGACGGGACCTCCCAAACCAGAACCCGACCAAGCCGGATCTTTTGGACTGAAACTGAACAGCGCCAAAACCAAAAGAAGTAAAACAGCTGCGCCTAAAAATAAAATGATTTCTTGCGTAAATCGCAGCATCCCCGCGTTCGCTGGCAACTCGCCACGCGAGCCAGATTCTGGGTCGCCAGATGCGTTGGTTAAGGTGCGAAGTGAATAGGTCATGGTCTAACCCTTAAGCTTACCCGATAGACTTCCCCAAACAGGTGTTTCCCAAGCTTCTTACAATGGGGGTTTAGTGTTTACCCGAATTCCGCAAGATTGCCCAAAAATGTCCAACACCCCTCCCACCCAACACGCCCAAGTTTTGATTTTGGGCTCAGGCCCCGCCGGCTATACGGCAGCCGTTTATGCGGCCCGAGCCAACCTGAAGCCTCTGCTCATTACCGGCATTGCCCAAGGCGGCCAATTGATGACCACCACGGAGGTGGACAACTGGCCCGCAGATGTGCATGGCGTGCAAGGTCCCGACCTCATGCAACGATTTTTGGAGCATGCAGAGCGATTCAACACGCAAATCGTTTTCGACCACATCAACAAGGTTGATTTCAGCAAGCGCCCTTTTACATTAACGGGTGACAGCGGTGTTTACACCTGCGATGCCTTGATCATTGCAACCGGCGCCTCTGCCAAATACCTCGGTATTGACTCAGAAACCGCCTTCATGGGACGCGGCGTGTCAGGCTGCGCCACCTGCGATGGTTTCTTTTACAAAGAGCAAGTTTGCTGCGTGGTGGGTGGCGGCAATACGGCTGTGGAAGAAGCCTTGTACTTGTCCAATATTGCCAGCAAGGTTTACCTCATTCACCGCCGTGACAAATTCAAAGCCGAGCCCATCTTGGTCGACAAACTGATGGACAAAGTGGCAGCAGGCAAAATTGTTTTGCAAACCTTCCAAACCTTGGAAGAGGTTTTGGGCGACAACACAGGCGTCACAGGTGTGCGCCTGAAGTCAACCAAGAACGGATCGTTGCAAGACTTGGAACTCAAGGGCTGCTTCATTGCCATTGGCCATTCGCCCAATACTGACATTTTCCAAGACCAACTGCGCATGGAAAACGGCTACATCGTGACCCAAAGCGGGCTGAAAGGTTTTGCCACCATGACCAGCGTGCCAGGCGTATTTGCCGCTGGCGATGTACAGGATCACGTCTACCGTCAGGCCATTACAAGCGCCGGCACTGGCTGCATGGCGGCTCTGGATGCCCAACGCTTTTTGGAGCAAGAAGGGGGCTAAAACCCCTTTTCTTGGGTTGGTTTTGCACGACCCCGCGGCAGATTGACTGCGGCCAGTCGATTTTTTAGCTCTTGGCTCTTGGCTCCGTCCCAAAAAGCTAGCTATAATCCAAGGCTCTGCTGAGCATTCCGCATGGGAGGCTCATCAAAATGGGTTACCGCCACCCTTCTGGCGAGGTGAGGCTGGAGCGCCTTTAGTTTTGCAAGCAAAGTCCACACAGGTTGCATGAATGCAACCCTGCGGCGGCAAAGGCAAAGCTGATCAGGCACCAGCTGTTTATAAAAGTATCGGAGTGTCCACATGGCACGCGTCTGCGACGTAACGGGCAAAGGTCCCATGGTCGGAAACAATGTTTCCCACGCCAACAACAAAACCAAGCGCCGGTTCCTGCCGAACCTGCAATATCGCCGTTTCTGGGTAGAGAGCGAAAACCGTTGGGTGCGCCTGCGCGTTTCCAGCGCCGCTTTGCGCCTGATCGACAAAAATGGCATTGATGCCGTTCTCGC
>Ga0214919_10011333_pt1 | contig 11134 bp, 12 predicted proteins | sample LL1503_MetaG_FD_177994 | JGI IMG/M metagenome (GOLD analysis project Ga0214919, IMG submission 177994) | Freshwater microbial communities from Lake Lanier, Atlanta, Georgia, United States - LL-1503 | ecosystem: Environmental > Aquatic > Freshwater > Lake | place: USA: Georgia | collected...
TAAACAATATAATAAGAGTCTTGTGCTCCTGTAACTGGAATAATGCAGTCATAATTTTTTCCATCTTTATTACGATAAGGCTTAACTAAGCTTTCAAGCTTTTCCCATCGCTTAATCCAATCGAGCCTATCCTTTTCCTCATGAATTCGACAACCAGAGCAGATGCTTTCATCATCTAAAGCTAGTCCCAAAGGGTGTGAAGTTGCATATAAACAGCGCTTACAAAATTTAATTTTGGACATCAGTATTTGCAATCAATGAAAATTTTGACTCGTAGCTTGCGAGTCTTATTGGCATGCCTATCAAGGCTTCCTTATATTTTTGAATACTATGTTCATGGTAGGATAAAAAGTTACCTATAGCTACAGCGACTATCTCAGAATATTCCAACAAAACTCTCATCTGATCTGATTGGCTAATACCGCCAAATGCGATTATTGAGATATTTTTCAAGGGAAATTTCTCAATAAGTTTTGAGTCAAAACTACCTGGCATTCCTTCGTGCTCCCAATCCGAAATTAAGATTTCAGAAATTATGCCGGACTGGATAAGCTCTAAGATCCCATCTGAAATTGATACTAAATCTTTAGATTGGTAATTTAATAATTGTATTTCGTTATTCTTCCAAGAAAGAGGTAAAGAACCAATTACAGCCTGCGCACCCAATTTCTCTGAAATATCTCGAATGATATCTAAATCCTTATGAAGCAAAGAATCAACAATGATGCGGTCAGCGCCCAACTGAATTAATTTCATTCCATCTGCTACCGAGCGAACTCCTCCCGAATAAATTAATGGTGTTTCTAAACCAAGCTTACCTAGTGTTTCAAGTAACTGAAAATCAGGTCCAGATTCATTTTTTGATCGATCAATAACTTGAACCAATATCTCGTCTGCGCCCCAACGATCAAGATTTTCTACCAAGCATTCTGGCTTTCCTAAAGGCAAATAACGATGATAGCCAAATGATTGAACGGCCCATCCATCTTTAACTGTAACCACACCAACTAAACGTTTTTTAAGCATCTACCAGACCTTCAATCAGATTTTTTAGTAAGGCCTTACCAGCTAACTGACTTTTCTCTGGATGAAACTGCAGCCCAATCACACTCCCTCGCTTTATTATTGAGGGGAATGGTATTAAGTGTTGCGTTATTGCTACCTGATACTCGGAAGGCCCTTGATAACAAAATGAGTGATTGAAATAAAAAGCTGCTCCATCACTTTTCGACCATAGTGAGTTATTCTGTGAAAATTCAAGTGTATTCCAACCAATATGACTGTCATGATTTTCAAAAGGCACGATATCCCCGGGAATTAAACCCAGGCCAACTGTATGTTTATGCTCATAAGAAGCATTGGCGAGCAGTTGCATTCCCAAGCAAATTCCAATTAATGGACGTCCTAAATTAGCTTGCTGGTGCAAATAATCAACCATACCTCGTTCGTGCAATGTTGCCATCGCTGAGGGGAATGCGCCAACACCAGGCAACATCAAAACATCGGTCTCATCTAAATCAGCAGCATTATTACTAACCCTAACTCTAAAACCTATATCTCGTAAACTATGAACAACAGAAGCGTGATTACCCATGCCGTAATCAATAATTCCAACGGAATAAATTTTCATAGGCCGATACCTACCTTGAATTTCTGACTTATAGTTCCATCAGATTCAATTGTAAATAAATCACGGTTAATTGAAGCGTATACCTTTTCCCAGAATTGCTTTACGGGTATATCAATATATCTACAGAAACTTTCAATGTACTCTTCACTGCATGAGTCATCATATTGCTTAACCAAATCTATTGCTCGCTCGCGAGTCAAGTGCCCCAACCTAATCTCTTCATTTACATAGTCAGTAACTCGACCAAACCCAAATTTATAATATTTAATCATCTGATTTAGCGTTACCCAATCTTCATCTAGCGAAGTAATTCCAAGCAAATCGCCTGTATTCTGCACACCATCCTCCCTAATCTCCAGACCATTAGTGCATGCATACATCCCATTATTTATAAGTGACCAATCACCAAGAAACCAACCTAAATAAACAATTTGCAAGGAATGTGCATCGAATGCTTCAGGGGTTGGATACTTATAAGGAATGAGCTCTTTCTGCTCAAAACCTTCTTCGATCATCCAGCCAGAAGCACCTCCTGAAAGTGTATTCATATGGCGTAAATTATTTCCATCATAACCGTTACGCCCTAAGGTTTTAAGATCTCCCAATTGCAAGCCAGGATTCTCTCCCCAAAGAATTAGAGGAATGTCATAGTGAATTGCTATTTGCGGCACAGAGCTAAATAAAGCCAACTCTGTGGATCTAGCCCAATTAGTGAATCGATCAAACGACTCTTTCATTAGACTTTGCCAAACACCAGGTGCAGGTGCAGACATGACAACATCAAATCCCAATTCAATTAAATTAGATATATTTGCTACACCTCGCTCGGTAACCTGTTGAGGGGGATAACTTAAACATACCAACAATGGTTTAAGTCCAAGCTTATCTCTAACCCAAAGGGCTTGCCGAGAGCTATCTTTTCCTCCGCTTACGCCGATAATGCAGTCAAAGTACTGTCCAGGCTTACGTGGAAATTGCACCAACAAATCTTTAAGAATATCAAATCGCTCCTGCCAATCCACATGCTGAAGCCGTTCAAAATAATCACAAGCGGGGCAGATGCCTTCGTCAGTAAATATTGTATTTGGCCGCGTATCTGGCTGCAGGCAAAGATTACAATATTTCATATCTATTTACTTAGCTCTCTTAATTGAATGAGCCCACTGTGGGGAAGTCGGCATATAGGTGCCCAAGGAGGCAATGTGCAATAAACTGTTCTCCCAGCCATCAAAGCAAGCACTAATACAAATGATTCACACCCTGCAACCCATGCGGCGCGACCCAAAGACTCGGTTATACTAATTGAATCATCTACCTTAATATTCATATTTGAATGCAACTTAATCCAATCATTATATTTTCCTTCTAAATCTGATGGATGAGGTCTTAAACAAATGACTGTTTCTTCCGGTATTCCAAGCTGTGGAAATTTACTAATAAAATAGTCTAACGCCTGAAATTCACCAGGAATATTACGACCCCATTTAGAACGAATTGGCTCAAGAATATATAACAATTTAGGATTAGTTGGCTTATCTAATAAGGCGATATCCCTTAGTTGCTTTTCTAAATAATAATTAGGGACCTGTAATACAAACTTGCCTGGGAAAGCATCTAATGCAAGTTCTAAAGCATACTCATCTGTTACCCAGATTTCATCGGGTAGAACTTGCTCACCATTCCTAACAAATCTTTCTGCATAATTAACCCAGTGATCGATAACGGCAATAGATTTAACAATTTTTCTTTGCGCAATACGGCGTGCTTCATCCTCAACATCACTAGCCCAACCAGTCCCTGAAATTAATAATTCTGATCCTTCTATTGCTTGCTCAATAGAATCATATAAAATCACTTCAGGAAAAGCAGATTCCCATATTTTTTTAGCGGGGCCTTGCATATATGCGCGCCAGTCTTTTCTACCCGTTTCCAACAATGTAGCTACCACCACATTGGCAGCACCAGCATCATGACAAACTATTGCCGTTCTAATTGGCAGTTCAATTGCCATTGAATTTTGCGTAATACAGCATATCTACAGGACATTTTTCAACAATCTCTTGTGACTTTCGTGTAGCTTCTAAAACCATACCTGAACGCTCCATTAGCTTAATCATCCCTGAATTGCATGCTAACGTACCAGCAGTCAATTTTCGAATATCCTTACGCGCTAAAAGCCAATTGGTCATGGTAATCCATGCGTCTAGCCCGTACCCCATTCCCCACACAGAGCAATCTCCAATCATAATACCAACATCAACCGTGCCGTGATTACTGGCGACATAAGCGGTTAAAGTGCCAATCAATTTATCATCCAACAATCGGCGAATACCCATAAATAAGTTGTCAGTTCCTTCAAAGGATGCTTGATAGCGTAAACAACTCTCCATGTTATGCGCAAAAAAGCGCTGGTTACTATATTTCACAACGTTTTGGTCATTCAACCAACCGATGTAGACGTCATTAATATCGGCAACTAAGAAAGGTTTAAGCACAATCGTATTTCCTCTCAGAGGAAAAGAGTTCTCAGCCATTTTTTTTAATTTCTTCAATGTTGGACCAAACTTTTTTAAATGCTTTAATGATTAAGTCAATATCCTCATTGCTTAAATCATATACACACATACCAAATCCCAGATAAGTTGAATCATTCAATTCCTCTGCTACGGGACAAATGCCCTTCTTATAGTTCACATCGCGATGACAAATATCAGAAGTCCAGGGAAACCCGTTCGACCCATAAGCAACCTTTTGCTGATACATAGGCAACAAGTGAATATTTTGATAACGCTTACTTACGGCAACACCTTCAGCTTGAAGTGCTGCATGAATTTTATCTCGGCTGACATCAAGTTCTTCAAGGTCTAATATGAGAGGGTACACATAGTAAACATGGGTTCTATCCGCTTTCACTACTGGTGTGCGTAAGCCAGGTAAGCCTTTCAATCCCTCAGTTAGTCTATTTGCCAAACTCTGGCGCGAGTCAACAAAACCACCTAATTTTTTAAGTTGCTCAATACCCATTGCACACTCAATTTCACCCAAGCGGAAATTATGGCCAACCATATTGGAAAGATTGGTTACGCCTTTATCACCCACAACTACTTCAGCATGATTACGGATTAACTCTAAACGCTCTGCAATCTCATCATCATTCGTGACTATAATCCCGCCCTCACCCGTATGAATATGTTTATGATAATTAAGGCTATAGCCACCTACGTGTGCAAGCGTCCCAGCGTACTTACCTTTATAAAACGCTCCCGGCGCTTGTGCAGTATCGGAAATTACTTTTAGTCCATACTTTTCTGCAATCGCCATCAACTCATCCATATCTGCAGACTGGCCAAAAATATCAACTACCATAATCGCTTTGGTATAAGGCGTAATGTTAGCTTCTACTGACTTAGGACATAAATTAAAGGTTTCTGGATCGATATCTGCAAATACAGGAATTGCATTCCAATGTAAAATTGCAGTGGCAGTTGCGCACATCGTCCAGGGAGTTACAATAACCTCATCTCCTGGCTCTATACCAATAGCACCTACAGCTGCTATTAAGCCAGAAGTCCATGAGTTAACAGTAACAGCATGCTTCACACCATAATATGACTCGCACCGTCTCTCAAATTCCTTAACTTTTGGGCCTCCAAAAAAATCTTCGTGCCATGCTCCTAAAAATTGAGAAAGTATGCCGCTCTCGATAACTTCTTTAGCAGCTTGTGCTTCCTCGATACCAATTGAGTTATACCGTTTAAATTCAGTTTGAATGGTTTTTGGCCCACCAAACAATGCTAATTTTTGACTTTTCATTCAATTTCCCTTAAATCCTAAATATTTATTTCAAAGGCTTATTGTGAGATTGCCAACTCTTTAATTATTTCACACATTTTTTGAGCCAACAGTGCAGTTTCACCAGTACTAGCAAGCGGCACAGATTTTGTTATTGCGCCATAAATATTATCTATTGCCTCTATCATAGCCCTTGGGTATTCACCCGCTCTGCGCACCCCTTCATTAAGCACTCGGTAACCTTTAAAAGTATCGCTATCCACAACACGACGTTCTCGCCAAAAAAGCCCTCCATCTTCCATGGTTAAAATACCTAGAGAGAATATAAACTGAATTTCAAAAACTGCATAATCTGCTGCATGCGCGCAAGCTAGATGAATCGGGATGCCTTGCTCATTTTCTAGCCAAACAGGAATGGTTGGATCGTTTTGAAAAAAATCTTTTACAGGTTTGCCAACTTTAACTATTTTCATAGGGCCTAAAAGAAGCTGCAAAAGATCTAGCATGTGTGAACCATTGTTAAGAATACCCTTGTTATAGCAACCCACTACAGATCTCAACTTACCCCAATTACCTTCTTGTATATGAGCTTTCAATATTTTGATATCAGGATCAAAACGTCTAGAATAATTCACTCCTAGCAAAATCTTGCTATTAAGACACGCTTCAACCAGCCTTTCGGTATCTATGATCGATGCTGTAACAGGCTTCTCACAAAAAATTAACTTTGGCTTTAAACGCAAACAAACATCAAGATCATAAGCATGTGAACTAGTTGGAGAGCAGATGCTTATGACATCAAACAGTAAACTGGTATCAAGAACATCGTCAATTTTATGAAATCCATTGGGTATATCCCAAAAATCCATGAATCTGGATCGACTATTGTCATCTGGATCTACACATGCAACTATACTAAAGCGCTCATCGCGGCAATATGCACCAGCATGTGTATATGGAAAATTGCTTTTAACCTGCTCTTGGTCAAAAAAGCCTGCTATGTTTCCACAGCCTACGACCAAAACGCTTAATGGATGGCTATTCATTTCACGCACCAAGTTGAAAGTAGCATTGCACGAATTATTTTGCAATTAGCCGAAAACATTTGTCCGAATCTTGATTCGCCATTGCGCTCTCTAACATTAAAAGCTATTTGCCTCATATGATAATTTTTCTTAGCAGCAAAAATTGTCAACTCCGTACCAATCGAACCATAGGAATCAAAGTGCCCTAGTGCTTTATAAACACTTAATTTGTAGGCTTTCATTCCACATAAAGGATCATTTACCCCAAAACGTAAACAGGTATACCAAGCAAATAAATGCTCTGCAAAACGTTGTCGACGACTACGAATACCAACAACAATATCAGCACCTGAATCAATAGCGTCAATAAACTGCTGAATGAGAAATGGATCATGCTGTCCATCTGCATCTAATGTAATAATAATTTTTAATCCCAACTCAGCGGCTTTTATAAATCCAGAATTGAGTGACATATCATATCCTCGATTTACTTCATGGACGACAACAACTGCCCCAGACCCCAGTGCCAATGAAGCAGTATTATCTGAGGATCCATCGTCAACCACAATTGGTAGACCATACTTCCCAGCAACCTCAACAATACTAGTGATTGTTACCGACTCATTAAATGCGGGGATAACAATGCCTACTCGACATCTATCCATCGAAGATGCTCTCCCGCCTTGATGTTATATCGAAGTTGCTTACCAATTAGTTCATCAAGCCGATATGGCTGCAAACCATCTTCCGGACATGGTCGTAATACTGTTATGTGATTGCGAGTTAATATTGTTCCGGCATTGAGGTCAGTAGATGCACGAATCGCTCGGCGCTGGATAACAACTGTTTCTTTCTCGTTATCCTCAATCTTTTTAATTCCACAACCTAAAGCATTCTCCAACTCACGAGTGCGTTCAACCATATCAAGCCATGATGTTGGATTCATTGAAAATTTATGATCTGGGCCGATGCGACTAGTATCATCGGTAAAATGCTTTTCGATCATACGAGCACCTAACGATACTGCGCCAAGTGTAGTAGCCAATCCTGGTGTATGGTCACTTAATCCCAACACAAGATCAGGAAACATTTTGCGATAAACTTTTAGTACATTAAGCTGAATAAATTTAAAATTTTCTAAACTTGCAGTGTAATTAGTATTGCACTGCATTAAGCAAAGCATAGGATTAATCTCTAAACCAGCTTGCACCGCACGCAATACATCATCCATATTTGATGCACCAGTTGCCATAATGTAAGGCTTTTGCTTTGATGCGATATGCTGAACCATTTCAATCCAAGTTATATCCCCCGAACCTATTTTATAAGCAGGTACGAAAGTATCAATATGCTCCACAATATCAAGTGAATAAGGGCTAGTAAAGAATGCAATACCAGCTTTTTCGGAAGTTTCTTTTAATGTTAACGTCCAATCCAAACTAACACTTGAATCTTTATAAACTTCAAATACAGATTTTTTCCAGTTTGCTTGGTGAGATTGTTGCCCCCCCATAGTTTTAAATCCAAAATCACTAACAATGGTTTCAGCTTTGAAATGCTGAAACTTTGCAGCATCAGCTCCAGCTTCAGCGGCTAAATGAATCAAGTCCTTAGCTCGCTCCAAATCACCATCGTGATTAGCAGCTATGTCTGCTATAAAATATGTAGGATAATCATGGCCGATTTTTTTACCTTGAATATTCAGAATAGGATTAGCTGATTTCATTATATTCCTTTGCTAATGGTTGAATTAGATCAGTTAAATTAGGCAATTTAATTCCTAATACATTTTCAAATTTAGAGCTGTCCATGCGCATATCCTTCGGGCGATAAGCTCTAAAAAACTTAGCTTCGCTGCTCTGGACTCTAGTCATGGTGTTTGTTGGCAATTTTAAACATTCTGCAAAAGCAAAAGCAAAATCAGCTTTACTCATGCCAATATGTGAGCCAAGATTATAAGTACCAATTGGTTTTTTTTGCACGACAAGCTCTATCATTTGAACCAGCGCTGAAATAGATAGCGGACTGAAATAGACGTCATTCAGCACTTGCACTTGCTTGCTTGCTATCATGGATTTATAAAGCCAGTCAGTCAAACTTTCTCGATAACTTACTTGGCTAAGCCCAACAAAATTGGTTCGGAGTATTGAGCTATTTACTCTAAGCGCCGCCATCTCGCCAGCGTACTTTGAAAAAGCATAATTATTAGTAATATTAACGTTATCTTCAGTGTGAAGCCACATTCCGTCATAAACATGATCAGTAGAAATCTGCACAAGATGGCAGTCTTTCTTTGCAGATTGTATCCAATGCGCAAGATTCTCAACCGTACTTGAGTTTGCTAGATAAGCTAAATTAACTTGATCTTCACATAATTCAACATTGGTTAAACCAACCAGATTAACAATAACATCGGGCTGTATTTGTTCAAGAATTTCATGAGTTTTGACCCTGTTAGTAATATCAAACATAACATCGGCTTGCGTTTTATGCGCATGCGTCACGACCATATAGCCAATTTTTTTAAGATATGGCACCAAGCTTGACCCAAGCAAACCAGTAGCGCCCGTAACTAGAATTTTATTCATATGATTTGGCAAACAACCATCAGGCTTTAAGATTACGCACTTTATATATATCCTCAGCACGCTTCCAATCGTCCATTGAATCAATATCTACTACGCGCCAACTAGGTATTGTCATACCTAAACCATCTGTATGCATTCTTCTGTGTTCTAGCCAAGCTGATGCTCTTCCCCAATAAAACTGGCCTGAATCATGATACGATTTTTCCAAATCCTGCGTTCTTGTTAACTCATTTTCTGGACTAATAAACTGCATTTGACCACTTTGCAGTTGCCGCATTGCACGTTGTATAGGGTGTGCATACTCAGTCACAGGATATACAAAATCAGCATTATTTTTCTGCAACAAATCAAAAGCTGTAATTAAATCATCTGCTTGCAAAAATGGTGTGCAAGGGTAAATACAACAGGCAGATTTAACTTCCCATGCATTATCAAGACAGGCTTTAACTGCATGAGCAATGACAGGTACGGTTGGAGTAAGGTCATCGGCCAATTCAGCAGGTCTAGAAAATGGCGTTTCCGCCCCCCACTTCATAGAAATAGCTGCAATTTCTTCATCGTCGGTTGACACAATAACGTGATCAAACAATTCAGATTCTAAGGCTGTTGTAATAGCCCAAGCAATCATAGGTTTTCCACAAAACTCTTTAATATTTTTACGTGGAATTCGCTTACTTCCACCCCTTGCGGGTATTACAGCTATTCTCATGCTTTTAAACTCATTTATAAAAATTTGGATTAATAACTTTGTAGAATTTGTGGTTTTAGTTAAACACAGTAACTACTTCAAATTTTACCTATATGCGCACGATTTTGGTCTATCCATGACTGCAAAGTGGCTATACTCATCCACTCCGAGTTATTATCTGAACAATAAGTAAAATCAGGTGCAACCAAAGCACCACCTTTAATACGAGCGGGGTCTAGACTCCAATCATGAATTGCTGGTAACACTTTATAATGCTCCGCATATTCATAGGTGTGGGGAGCATCTTCTAGGCCTACCATCTGCTCATGCAACTTTTCACCGGGTCGGATACCAATAATGTTATGAGTTGCATTAGGTACAGCGGCCAATGCGACGTCTGTCATTTTCATAGAGGGAATTTTTTTAACATAAATCTCGCCGCCAACCATGTCCTCAAAGGCATACCACACTAAATCAATACCTTGCTCTAATGTAATCATAAAGCGGGTCATGCGCACATCAGTAATAGGTAATACACCCTTACCAGCTTGACTGAGAAAAAATGGAATGACTGAGCCCCGTGAACCCATTACGTTGCCATAACGTACCACAGCAAAGCGAGTGTCGTTATTGCCGGAATAAGAGTTCCCCGCAATAAATAACTTATCTGATGTAAGTTTTGTAGCGCCATACAAATTAGCTGGACTGCTAGCCTTATCAGTGGACAATGCAACCACACGTTTAACTCCTTGGTCGATACATGCATCAATCAGGTTCATGGCACCAAATACATTTGTTTTAACGCATTCAAACGGATTGTATTCTGCCGTAGGAACAATTTTGGTTGCGGCGGCATGAACCACATAATCAATACCATTTAATGCTCTTGATAAGCGATCTTTATCTCGCACATCACCAATGAAAAATCGCACCCGCTTGTCATCAACATAAAGCTTAGCCATTTCCCACTGCTTCATTTCGTCACGCGAATATATAACCAAGCGTCGTGGATTGTATTTAGCAAGTGTCATCGACACAAAAGTGTGGCCAAAAGAACCTGTGCCACCGGTGACAAGGATAGATGAATTAGACAGCATAAAGTTAGCTTTCCTTGTTCTTTTGTATTGTAATTAGTGAATCAATCTCTTTTTTTAAAGCATGGTATTCAACCATTTTGCCCTTTAAAAAACCTGCGGTGAGTTTGGTTTTTTCCGCAATCCCTTTAGGTGTAAGTAAATATAAATACATTGATTTATTGGGATTCTTACTAAAATTACCGACTTTAATATGCCCAATATCAACCAAAGCTTTTAGGCAATAATTAACCCCGCCTAAACTAATCCCTAATTTTTGGGCAAGTTCGCGCTGAGTCGACTTGGGCTTCTCATCGAGCAAATGAAGAACTCTAAAG
>Ga0214919_10011334_pt1 | contig 11133 bp, 9 predicted proteins | sample LL1503_MetaG_FD_177994 | JGI IMG/M metagenome (GOLD analysis project Ga0214919, IMG submission 177994) | Freshwater microbial communities from Lake Lanier, Atlanta, Georgia, United States - LL-1503 | ecosystem: Environmental > Aquatic > Freshwater > Lake | place: USA: Georgia | collected 2015-03-15
GAGATCATCAAACACTACATCCAGAATCAGGCCGGCGCGGATTGACCCCGCCTAAGACCCCTCGTCTTTAGGCCGGGGCTTGCTCCGCGTCTTAGGTCAAGTAGGGGCCAACCACTCCGGTATTCGCCGTGGCACCGGCGATCTCTCCCCGTTGCGTGCCGCTGGGGAACGACCCGAGGAAACGCTCGCCGCAATATTGAGCGGGATGCTGCACGGCGATTGGGTCGAATTGGCGCGTTTCCAAGACGACCAGATTCGGCACAAAACTATGCTCAACGATTTACGCGACGTTCACTCCCTCGTAAATCGTTGATCCGATCTTCCGTGGGCCGGCTTGTGCCAAAAACGTACGGTGTCAGAGACAGTAGTGGTTTTTCTACAATGAGTCCGCCTTCTCGACTTGACGCGATAGCAGGCCATGATAGATTAAGCTCTCATGACCAGTAAAACCGCAACAGTGGCTGACCTTCGCAATAATTTCCGACGAGTGTCGGCGTGGCTCGAAAACGGAGAGTCAGTCGAAATTATCAAGCGAGGGCGGCGCTTTGCCCGTTTGACGCCAGCTGCAGCCGCGCCCAGCAAGCCCGTGAAGATCGACTTCGCTGGGCAGTTGCGTGCGGTCTGGGGCCAAAAGATATTTGCTGCGGGTGAAGTCCAGGCGATGCGTGACGCAGAGTTGGGTGGCCTGTCGTGATCGCATATCCGGATACTTCCTTTCTTTGCGCGCTCTATGTGGCGCAAAGCACTTCCGCCGCCGCCATTGCCCACTATCAGCGGATGAAGGAACCGTTGCATGTCTCGGCGTTGTTGCTCGGCGAATTTCGCCAGTCGGTGCGATTTCAAATATTCCGTCACAGCCGGGACGCTAATCAGGGCTATGGTCGCAAGACCGGTTTGGGCGCCTTGGCTAAGCTGCAGTCGAATATCGATGACGGTGCTCTTGTCGTCGTGCCAGCCGACTGGGCTGAAGTGATCAATATTGCTGAGCGAGTCTCCGCTCAGCATACGATGGGCAGCGGTCACCGGTTTCTAGATGTGCTGCACGTCGCCACAGCAAAATATCTCGGCGCCACCGAATTTCTCTCTTTCGATGCCAACCAGCGATTGCTCGCCATTACCGAGGGCATCGCTGCGAAGCCGTAAGGCGCTACGTGGGGTTGTCCCAATTTCCTTCCATTTTGAAACGATGGAATTTGCAAGCGCCGGCTCACCGGAAACGATGAACTCGCCAGCCCCGGCGGATCGGTCAGTCGCGAGTGCACCTTTCTGTGGGCAACGGGGTGTTTAAGGGTTTCGGACGGGCGGATCGGGGCGGAGGCGGGGGCGCCAACTTGCGGCATCGCCGCACTCAAACCTATAGGCAACTTGGTCTCTTATTGCAGGTGGTCCAAGAGTGCGAGTCCGGTCAGTGCGAAAGCGGAGTTATCGAATGATGACGGTGGCCCCGGCCAAAAAAATGCCGCCAAGAGTATTCTTGGCGGCTCGGTCATAAACCCAATGGAAAGGTTAGAAGGAATAGCGGGCCGACAGATAGGCGGTCAGCGGATTCGAGCGCAGGAACACTCCAGGGTTATACACCTCGCTGGTCAGGTTGCGCAGGTTGAGCTGAACGATCACCTTTCCTTTGCGCGCCTTTATCTCGGCTAGCAACGGCCATCAGCTGGTTCTTTTTTCAGGCCAGTTTCAGGAAAGTCTGCTTCTCTTTACTGCCAAGTTGATGTCCGGTCTGCACGACCGCGTTGCGGCCGCGCTTAACCAGCTTGTCGAGCACGGCGGCTTGCGACCGTAGCGGAAATCGGTTCAGCTCCGATGACCCCTCCCCCTTTTTTTCTTTTCCCCATGAAATCAACCCTGCTCCGTCTCCTGCCCCTGCTCGCCCTCTTCACCGCCGCGATCCATGCGGCCGACGACAAACTCATCGCCGCGGTGCGCGCCGCGGATGACGAACGCATCGCCGCCACCCAGGCCGCCGACGCCAAGCGGCTCGATGCCATCTACTCCGACGCGCTGCACTACGCGCACTCCAGCGGCAAGATCGACACCAAGGCCACGCAAATCAAGGGCATCACCACCAGCGGGAACACGTATGAGAAGTTTGAACACAAGGAGCAGACGTTCATCCCCGCCGGTCCCGGTATCGTATTGATGACGGGCCGAATCCTGATCCACATGAGCAGCAAGACCGGCAAGGTCGTGAACGATATCAACTACCTCGCCGTGTGGCGCGAGGAACAGGGCAAGTGGCGCTTCCTCGCTTGGCAGTCTTGCAAGAACCCGCCGGCCGTCGAAGCTCCGGTTAACGTCATGGGGAAGTAAGGGCCACCTCGGTCAGATCACCGATTTCATCCATAGGTGCGGACTTAAACAGTCGCTTCACGATTGTAGAGCGTTGGGCGGTGCTGAAGAGGAGCGCCATATCGATAGGATTAGCTACGAACAAAGGGTGCGGCGAGCGATTTCAATGCTGTTAAACCATTATTTTCGACATTTCTATTCAATTAAATCACCTGAATAGGCATGAAGGGGAATAGAAATTTTCCTTTGATTTGCCGCGAATCCAATTGAAAAACAACGATTTCGATTAGATTAGCGATCCATTCCGACTCTTTTAACGTAATATCGCTACCGATGCAAGGTAATGACCGCCTTAAAGCGAACGCTGTTTGTCGCCGAGATACGCCGCCCAATCAAGGTTTGCTAAGGGAGCAGCTTGAACCGCGGCTAATAATCCAAAAAAAAAGAAAAAAGATTAGCCGTTGGGTAGTCACGATTTGATAATATGGGTAAATGGAGGTGGGGAATCCAGCTTCCTAACTGTCGATTTTAGTTCAAGTTGGCCGAGGCTGGAACCACGCGCTCTTATCCGTGGCGATCCGACGGGGCGCTGCGCCGCACAACCGCTCGGAATATCTGGCTATTTTCAAGGACGTCGAGGTGAGGCTGTTCCCTTGGCAACCTTAGTATCAGATTGCCAGCATCGTCCGTAGCCCCAGCCTCTAGCCATGGTCACTACCACCACTATTCCGAACGAACGACTCGCGGGCCTCGACGTTCATCAGGGTGATATTCTCCAGATCCTAGCCTCGGGAGAGCGGGAATTCGTGGTGCGGATCGAGCGGTCTGACCGGACCGCGCCACCCGACAAGGGATCGGCGGCGGCATGGGTGCGGTCGGCCAGAGGATCGGTTCCATTCACGTTCGGCGTGACTCCGGACGAAGTCAGGATGGATTTTTACGCGTCCAAATTTCACTTGCCCCGGTAAGTGCAGATGAAAGTCGTGCTCGACACCAATATCTTGCTCGACGTTCTGCTGAACCGAGCCCCGTTAGTCGCCACCAGCGAATCGGTTATTATTCGGTGCGAAGAGTTAGGCTTCGAAATGCTAGTCGCGGCACATGGTTTGGCGACCGCCTATTATCTCTTGCGCCGGGGCCGCACGGAAACTGAGGCTTTGCTGGAGGTGGATAAGATTTTGGCCTGGGCTCGCGTGGCAGGCACCTCAGATTCGGCAGTTCGACATGTCAGAAACCTCGGATTCACCGACTTCCAGGACGCCTTGCAAGCCGCGGCCGCTGAGACTTGTGCCGCGGATTGGATCGTCACCCGCAACGTGCGTGACTTTGGCCGCAGCCGCGTCAGCGCTCTCAGTCCGGAAGATTTCTTGAAGCGATTTCCTCCGCCCGCATTGACCCCGGTGTAGGTAGCTTTTCGGGTATACGCTTTCCGGGCTTCCAATCTATCAGCGCCGCTCGCCGGGCTCGACTCCGACCCTGAAACCGTGGGTGAAGCGGCGACCCACCAGCTCGTCGGCCAGCTTCAGGCGAATGAATTCGGCATACCGAAATACGAGAAGATTGTGGCCGTGCGCGGTCACTGGGTGCCGGGCAGTTCGGTGAAACAGTGCTGATTCTTAGAAGCACCTGATCTGGTCCCGGAAAATCCATTTTACTGGAAACCGGAATGAGCGTCGTCGTGATGATTGAAGACGCCAAATGCTGCTCCGCTGACCGGTTAACCCCAGCTCGACCTGAAGCTGGACCGGCCCCAGCAACCCCGTGGCCGGCGGCACGCAATCCTGGGCCGAAATTGAGGCGAGTAGCCTCTTAAAGTTCTAACTTGTAATCAGTACACCAAGGCTCTATAGTGTAAGCCATGAATTATTCCGTTTCCACTCCCGCGCAGCTGCGAGCCGTGCTGCGAGCTATGCGGAATTCCCGAAGTCTGAGCCAGGCCCAACTGGGCGACCTCATTGGCGTCAGCCAACGCCGCATCGCGACCATCGAAGCCGCGCCAGCTCGGGCCAGCTTCGATCAACTTTCGCGTATCGTGGCTGCGCTCGGCGGACGCCTCGTGATTGACGATCCGTCGACCCAGGTCCCGGCGGCTGGACAGAAGAAGCCCGTGAAAACCGCTCTTTCGGAGAAAGCAGACTGGTAATATGGCCGCCACTTCGACGCTTACGATTTGGATGAATGGTATCCGGGTGGGGACATGGTCCGTGCGCCGGGGTCAGCACGTTTTGGAGTATGATCCTGCCTGGATCGAGTCCGCAGCCGGCCGGCCTCTTTCGCTCTCGCTGCCCTTCACGCCCCAAAATGAGCAGATTTGCGGCAAAAAGGTGGAGCACTACTTCGACAATCTCCTCCCCGACTCGGCTCCAATCCGCAGCCGGATTCGCGCGAAATTCGCCACCGGTTCCACCGAGGCCTTCGATCTGTTGGAGGCCATCGGCCGCGATTGCGTCGGAGCGGTTCAACTCTTACCCGAGGGCGCGATACCCACAGGATTTGACCGTATTGAGGCCCAACCACTAAGTGAGCGTGGCATTGAGGAACTGATCGCCCGGAGCCTCTCTCCTGCGCGGGTTCTCGGACAAAAGCAGGAGAGCGATTTTCGAATCTCGCTGGCCGGCGCGCAGGAAAAAACTGCCCTGCTCTTTCACGCAGGCCGATGGTGCCGCCCAATGGGCGCAACACCGACCACGCATATTTTGAAGCTGCCACTCGGGCTCATCGGACATCTGCAAATGGATATGCAAGGTTCAGTGGAGAACGAATGGCTTTGCTCCCGCCTGATGCAACGCTTGGGCCTCAACACCGCACGCTGCGAAATTCTGGAATTCGGGAAACGAAAGGTGCTGGCGGTCGAGCGTTTTGATCGGCGGCTGCAACCCGCCGGCTGGATTGCCCGTCTCCCCCAAGAGGATTTTTGTCAGGCGCTTGGCCTGCCCAGCACCATGAAATACGAAAGCGACGGCGGGCCGGGGATGCGCGATATCCTGCGCGTCCTCGACGCGAGCCTCGCTCCACTCGCGGACAAGCGGGCCTTCCTCAAGGCGCAGATGGTTTTCTGGTTGCTGGCTGCAACCGACGGTCACGCGAAAAACTTTTCCATCTTTATGGAGCGAGCCGGTGGTCACCGCCTCACGCCCTTCTACGATGTTCTATCCGCGTGGCCGATCGTCGGTCGGGGACCCAATCACCTGGAATGGCGCAAAGCCAAACTCGCGATGGCGGTGCGCAGTAAAAGCGCCCACTGGAAAATGAGCGAACTCAGGTCAAAGAGCTGGGATGCGACCGCGAAATTTGCCGGCCTTGGCGCAAGCACTGAGCTGTGGGCTGAAATTGCTGCCGCCGCGCCCGGCGCGGTGGAGGCCGTGAGCCGCGAAATCCAACCCAAATTTCCCGCAGAAATCCGCGATAGGATTTTCGACGGATTTCTGAATTCAGTCCACTCGCTCTGAATGCGTCTAGCACCCGTATGGTCCAAAAATTTTATTTAGGAATTTTCACGGATTGACCCCTCGACCAAAAGGTTGCGCGGAGGCCGTTACCGGGGGCGATTCTACGCGATGAATTGGCAACGACTGCTCGCCTGCCGGGGTTTCCACCTAGAGGTAGTAGCGGGTGCCCATGATCACAAACGCGTGCAGCACCCAACCCGACTTCGCGCCCGCCTCAAAAAATTTCTTTTTGGTAAGGCTGCATAGCCGATTACATCGGTGGTTCAGATGCGAGCGAGCCGGGCCTCGTAGTTGCGCTGGGCGTTGTTCCAAAACGTGGCGGACACGCCGAGCGCTCGCTCGAGTTGAAGCGCCGTATCGGCGTGGATGGCGGCCTTGCCTAGGACGATTTCGTTGATGGTTTTGAGGGGGCAACCCGTGCGCTCGGCGAGTTCCTCTTGGGTTATTCCAAGAGTTTCGAGCGTTTCAAGTAGGGTCTCGCCTGGATGAATAGCGAAATCGGGCTCGTAGGTATGTTCGTCGCTCCTGTTAGTGGGGTGCTTCGCTTTTTAAATCAAAGGGTCATGATAGAAAATCAGGACTTAGCGGTGACAAACGTTCTAGATTCTTTTCTTGAAGCCCTCTTAGCCGCCTTTGTCTCTTCCACGCGCTGAACCACCTCGTCGGGTATGATCGTGGGCAAGGTGAGGCGACGTCCCTGGAACATGCCCGTCATGCCGCCCAAGATGCCACGGAAGGTGCTGTAGAGAATACTCACTCCATTCAGACGGATGAGCTTTTCGCGTGTGTCCTTTTCACAGGTCTCCCCAAAGGCAAAGAGGCCAACTAGGTCGGCCTCGACCACGTAGCCGACATCCTTCTGTTCCTTGCCGGTCTCCGTCAGGCGGATGCGTAGGTCGAGTTTGTAGCGGTGATTCTCTTTCGCGTGGATGGCGACATCGTAATCTAAACCGGTTTTGATTTCCTCGACATTAACCTCGGACTTGGACGGTGCCCGCCAATCAATGTGGAGCTTGGTGAGGTAGTAATCCTCAAGCTGCAATGGATTCGACATGGTGAGTTTCTTTACGAGTTGGATTTCTGAAGGGAGTTGCGGATTCGATGAAACGCTCCGCCCCTGGATCGGGGAGAATCGTTTCGGCAGGTCGACCCCATGATTGAGAGTAAATCAAGATCGGCGTGCGCGGTCGCGTGATAATGACCGGCTGTTCGTGTTCACGGGATATGCGCAAATGCACGCGGCGGCCCAGCGCGTGCGCCACGGCGCAGAGCGTATCCATGGTAAAGTTAACTCGTTTGTCTTCGCTGAAAAGTTTTTGAATGTATTGGCGAGTTTTTCCGAGACGCTCGGCGAGCGTTGCTTTGGTTTCATGCCGCTCTTCGAGAGCGGAGTACATCGTTTCGACGAAGACCGATTTTAGGTAATCAGCCTGGAAAGCAGGATCGGCCTCAAGAGCGTGGTTGGCAGCAGCCACCCGTGCAGCCATTTCAGGCGTAGCAGGCGGCACCGACTCCAAATATGCCAGTACGTCAGCAGGTCGGTCGTCGGGAAGTGTATTTTTGTTCATTTTTTTGATTCCTGTAGAGATCGCGGAAACACGCGCATCGCGCGAAGGCGGCGTCTTGGTCGCCCCCGCTTTTTTAAATTCATTGGTGCAGATTAGTGAATTCTTCTTCCAGACCGCTTGAACGGAGTGATCGAGTCCGGGAATTTCTGCTAGCGCTAGTTTTATGTCAACTTAAAGGTTTACTTTTACGCGTGGCAATTTGCTCTATTGATGTCCGGCCTGGGTGGGAATCACCGGGGTTCATCAGTACGTTTTAGGTCTGCAATTCCCTTGTTTTACGTGTGTTGGCCTGGATTTTTGGGGATACGGCATTCGAGTCCTTTTTAAAGCTAGACTCCTACTATACTTTAAAATTAGTAACATACGAAATGCAAGTAAAGACCCCTACTCCCTTCACTCTTGCGTGCTTTTTTCTCATCGGCGTTTCCACGCTATGCCTCTCTGCCGCACCTACTAAAAAATGGAACCAGGGCGATCCCTCGGACGAAGAACAATACGCCCTAGAACGCCTTAACCTCGCTCGGAAAGACCCCATCGCCTACGACAAGGCTTTTTACGACGCCTACAACGCGGATCCTATCGCCACCGGCATTATCAATGATGAAATCGGCGGCGCCTACGCGATTGCCCAGCGGTTTGCTGACACTCAAGTAGCCTATGCTAATAAGCAGGCCGATTTTGCCAAATATGGGGCCATCTCGCGGATCAGTAATGCGCCCTTTGTTCTGTATCCCGCGCTCACGGAACAGGCCTCCCGCTGGAATCTCGCCTGCGTCGCCAACTACACCCCAAATCCGAACAAGCCTTATCCTCAATACGTTTCCGTGCCTTGGGGGATTCCTGAATTAAACGGTACAGTAGCTTACGTTAAAGATTTCAAATACAGCGTACCTTTTACTGGCTCCAATGCGACCGGTGGTATCGCTAATTACGGACCGTATGGGAATACGTATTACGATCTGTATTGCCTGAATTTTTACGCGCCGTACATCGGTGCCCGGGAGGCTTTTTTTGGCTCGGCTCGTGATAATCGTAATCTTTTTAAAGACAGCGCCGGGTTGCCTACGAACAACGATTATTCGCACATGCGGATGGTCGGACTCAGCGTTCGTAATGGGGATGCGAATAACCGCATTTTTTCTCTGTTCCGCGGCGGGGATGGGTTTTTCACTCAACACGATTTACCTTACGGCACCGAGAACACCGTTTTTATAACTGGCGTCCTCTACCAGGACAGAAACAAAAACCGCCAATACGATATCGGCGAAGGGTTGGGCGGCGCTTCCATTCTCGCGGATAAGGGCGACTGGTACGCTGTCGCCTCCGCTTCCGGCGGCTTCGCCTTTCCGGTCCCGGCGAATTCTGGCGCGTATATTCTGACGGTTTCTTCCGGACCTTTGCAGGGCCAGACGATCACTGTGAATGTCGCAGGTGAAAGTGTTAAAGCCGATTGGGTGTTGCCGGCCGATCCCCTCGTGTTGCCGACTCAAGTGCCTGTTGCCGATTCTTCCGGGTCCACTCAACTCACCGGACTTTCGACTCGCGGCTTAGTTGAGGTCGGCGCCAATGCGCTCTTCGGCGGGTTTGTGATTTCAGGTAATTCTACCGCTAAAAAACGAGTCCTCATTCGTGGCGTCGGTCCGACGCTTAATTTTTCATTTAAGATCGGTGAAGCTATTCTCGGTACGACCCTCGACGTTTACAACAGCAGCGGCCTTAAAATTGCCTCGAATACTTACTGGAAGACCAACGCGGACAAAGGCTCAGCCGTCAAAACAGCTGCGGCCAGTGCAGGCGATTTTCCTCTGGTCTCAGATTACGACAGCGCCCTCGTGCTCGATCTTCCGCCAGGTGGCTATACGGCCGTAGTTCGACCGCCAGATGATTTCCCAGTTTCCGACCAAACGAAGCAAATCGGTTTACTGGAAGTCTATGACCTAACACCCACCGTCGGCGGGCGGTTCGTGAATGTCGCCACGCGCGGCCGCGTCGATGTGGGCATTCGGCAGATGATCGTCGGCTGCACCGTCTCCGGTTCTGGTCTAAAGCGCGTGCTGATTCGTGGAGTGGGCTCTGAGCTCGGTAAGTTCGGTGTGGCCGGCGTCCTACCCAATCCTCTCCTCACCCTCTACAATAATGACGGATCAGCGATGGATACGAATGATGATTGGAGTAACAGCGCTCAAACGACTCAGATCCGTTCACTCGCTATAGGTAGCGGCGCCTTTGCGCTCACTGAGGGTAGTCCGGACTCTTCTATTATTCGCTTACTCGCTCCCGGTAATTACACGGCCGCAGTGGTTGGCCAAACCGGCTCGCTTAATAACGGCGTCGCCATCGTCGAACTCTACGAAACGCCCTGAGTGGAGGATTCCGATCGCTCGTTATGCTTCGCGTTTTCCGCTTCTTGGTTAGTTTTTGCGGCGGTCTCTTGGCCGCGCTGAGCCTGTGGGCGGGTGATCCGGGCAATGGTATCCTGACCGCGCGCGATGGACGTGATTTTAAGGCGCCGCAAACTGTCGGCGGGCAATTCCCCGATAGCGTTTACGGCATCGGGCACACGGGGAGTAATTTTTGGTTCTCCCCGGTCCTCGGGCCTTACGGCAATCTGGATTATTCTAGGGGTTCGTTTCATTATTCTTCGGCCCCGTTTTTTCCGCGGAATTCAGAAGGCGTTTACGGCGCTATCGTTTGGCTCGAAAAACTCGATGCGAGTGGAGAATGGAATCCAATCGAAGGGAAAAATAAACTGCTCTCGACGGACTACCAGGATCTCAACACCCCAAACCCAGGACCTAGCAGAAGTTTCTCCGCCGAGTGGGCTTTCGATCCGATCGAACCGAATCAAAACTACCGAGTTTTTGGTTACGTCTACATGTATAACCAAGGCGGGGGTGACCAGGGCGCGTTCGCGCTTTCAAGCACGATGGGACCTCTGAATACCGGTCCAGCCAATGATGCGCCGCGGGTGAAGTTTTCGAATTCTCTTTCAGAACGAAACCCAACTCAAATTCGCCTAAGCCAAGTTTATAAAATCAAAGCCGAGGCGGAGGACGATAATTCTAACTTGTCGGTCGTACGCATTTGGAAAGATGGCGCCCCTTTTGCCTTTGGTGACGCTTCGGGTTCGGCCGGAGGTTCAGAAAACACCACCTCGGACACTACTCCGGGATTCGTTATATTCTCCGCGCAAGCCGAGGATCTGCGCGGCGCTACATCCGACACCAAAACTTGGTCCGTCGAAATCCTCGATCGATCCGATCAGCCTGCCGTATCTTCCGAAAATGCCGGCCTAGCACTCGGGCTATCGTTCACCCCAACCTATACCGGGGGCGCCGGTTCCGGAGGCTGGCAATTCGCGGTGGCCGGCTCCACCGGTTGGGACGGCAGCGCCTCCAACAATACCGGCACGCAATTATCGGGCAATGTGTGGTCCCCTGCTTGGACTCCTCCTGCGGCCGGCACTTACTCCTTTTACGTCTCCCGCAACGGTGATGATTCTTACAAATCCTCCGGTATCGCCGGGCCTTATACGCTGACTGTTTACGGTACCCCTAGCGTTGCTTGGATTTCTACCCCAACCGCTCAGGTCACCCCGGGCACCGCCTTACAATGGTCCGCTCAGGCCTCTTCTCCTAACGTCGCCCTGGGTTCAATTGAACTGCATTTTGATCTTTCGACTGACGGCGGAAATTCCTGGGCGGGCAACGCGTACCAATACGCCAGTAATCCGTTCTCCAACGTCGTCACCGCTGGAGCGCCAGGCACCACTTACACCCTGCGCGCTACCGTGAACGATGGCACGCTCGGCTCCAACGGGT
>Ga0214919_10011335_pt1 | contig 11132 bp, 13 predicted proteins | sample LL1503_MetaG_FD_177994 | JGI IMG/M metagenome (GOLD analysis project Ga0214919, IMG submission 177994) | Freshwater microbial communities from Lake Lanier, Atlanta, Georgia, United States - LL-1503 | ecosystem: Environmental > Aquatic > Freshwater > Lake | place: USA: Georgia | collected...
CAATTTTCATATTTTAAATCTGTTTATAGACGTTATACTAATTTTGCAATTGAACCAATTCGTCAAATATTTACAGAATCCCCTAATTTTGGTAAAAGAGTAACTTGTATAATTGATAAAAAAGGTGATTTGTTAAGTGACATTTTAATAGAAATTGATCTTCCTGCATTAAAACCATATGTTAGTTGGTCTAATGGTGTTGGTGCTTTTATGATTGAATGGGTTGAAATACAATTAGGTGGAGAGCCTATAGATCGTGTTACAGGTGAAATGCTTGATGCATGGTTTGAGGTAAGTACGCAATTAGGAATTAAAAATTCACTATATAATATGATTGGTAAAAATATTACATTTAATAATACTTCGCAAAATGGTGAATTAAAAATGCTTGTACCATTACCATTTTGGTTTTGTCGTAGTGTTGAACGCGCATTACCTTTAATATCCATGCAATATACAGATGTAAAAATAGTAGTTCAATTTAAACAATTCGATCAATGTTGGTATAAATTATCAAATAATTTTACTCCAGATGGTGTATCGATGATTAGTAAAGCAAGTTTAATATGTAATTATATTTATTTAGATGTATTTGAAAGAACTAAATTTGCAAAACAAGATAGTTTTGATTTTTTAATAGAACAATTTCAACAAGCTAGTTCATATCAAGTACCTGCTAATATAATAAATATTACTTCTAGAGTTTTTTTTAATCATCCAGTAAAAGAAATATTTTGGTTTTATAGAAGTACTCTAGCGTTAAATGCGAACGATTACTATAATTATGGAAGTGTTGCAAATTATGGAACATCATCTTTAGTAGTATCAGAACCATTCGACGAAATACAATTAAGATATAACGGAAATGACAGATTTGAACCATTGCCTTCAACATTATTTAGATTATATGAACCTTATAGACATCATTCTTGTGGAACTACTCAATATATATATATGTATTCATTTGCAATAGATCCAGAAAGTATGCAACCTAGTGGTACTTGTAATTTTAGTAAAATAGATAACGCAACATTGAATTTTACTTGTAATCAAAGTATATCTGAAGGTATGATAAGTATTTATGCTACAAATTATAATATATTAAGAATTAAAAATGGTATGGCAGGAATAATGTTTTCCTAAGTGGCTTTTTCTAAAAGCTTTACCAAAACTCTAGAAAGGCTAAAGCCTCTCAGTTCAAAAACATATTTATGAATTTTATAGTAAATTTATGAGGTAATAAGATAATAAAAAAATATTAAAAATTAAAAATTCTTGTATATTTAATAACAAGGGATCGCGAGGGACTGATGCCCTTGCTTCAGATTTCGTCAATAATATTAATGCTAGTTAACATAATTTTACGACAACATATTCTAATTAGTCCCAATTCATCCATAATTTCACCTGCAATAGTTTTAGTTATATTTGTTGCATTTATATTAATTATTAAAGGATCTTCAGTAGTATTCATTGCAAGTTTTTTACGAAGTAATTCACTTTCATAATATTCATATTTATCTGCAAGTAATTTACTGCAAGTATAGCATCTAATAGGTATTAACATTTTATATTATATTTATTATATATTCTAGAATATTATATTATAGTTTATATTTATTTTTAAATCAATTTTATTTCTAAGAATATATTAAATAGGTAATATTATAGTTTATATTTATTTTTAAATCAATTTTATATTCTAAGAATATATTACACCTTCGCACATTTAAAATGTTTAATATTCTTCTAGAATTTTTTTTAGTACTTTCCACAATTATTTAGTCAATTTGGTTGGTTAAAAGTATTGGTAATATTAATTATAATTGTATCTATTTTTTTAGTACTATATTTTTATGTAATACCTAACGCTAAACATAAAGAATCATTTTATATTGTTGATACGTCTGATATTGATATAAATTCATTACAATAAAATATTTAAAAAATTAAAATACAATATAATTATTAATATATTAGTGTAATAAAATATTAACTAATCTCAATTATTTAATGATAAAATCATTATATTTTTATTTATAATTTCTAACATAAAAGTAATAAAATTATAAATATGTATATTCATACAACTGGTAACTTTGGAGTAGATATTATCATATCTATTGTAATGTTTGTATATGATTTATATAAAATGTCTCCTTTATATATAAAAATATTATTTTGGATTCTTATATTAGCATTAATTATTTGGATTACAATAATTTTCATTAAAAAAAATAATCCAATAACTACAAATCCTAAAAATTAAACTAATGTAATAAATTATACTAATTATTTATAATCTAATATCATAATCTAATGTACTTAAGCCTTGTGGTTCATCATTTTGAGGTAAGAAACTAGTTGTTATATTATAATCATTTGGAGAAATATCATTTACTTTTTCTATTACAAATTCATTCAATTTTGTATTTAATTTTTTAAATTCTTTTTGAAGATCGTCTAGATTATTACTATCATATTGATTCATTCCTAAAAATACAAATATATTTAGTGTATCATTAAATTCTCTTTCAGCATAAATTAATTCATTATATGTATTAATAGAATATTGTTTAACAGTTACAGTATTATATGCACTATAAAATATTTTTGTCATTTTATTACATATTTTTCTAGCTAAAAAGTCTTTTTGTATATTATCATCTGTTTCTATTAATATTATATATTTAATTAATTTATCTAAATAAAATTTGTGATCTATTAATGGCGGTACAGCTTCAATAATTTCATCAATTGTAATAATATCAATGCCGAATTTAAGACGTCTATCAATATGATAATCTTCTGGTTTTAATTTAATAGAATCAATAGAATTCATCTTATTAGTTGGAGGTGCACTTCTCATTATTTCTGGAAGAAATGTCATATTACTATTAGTTGTATCTGTACCACAATACGAAAGATTGCCACTATTACAAGGCTCAAAAGATTCAATTACTTTAGTTTTCATAAATTCAATAAAATCTTTTGGATTTGTAAATCTTTGTTTATATAAACAGTAAAATATTGTAATTAAAGCTATAATACATATTAAATAGGGTTGTTTATATATTATAAATACAATAAAAATAGTTACTAAAGATACGAATATTAAATTTTCATCAATTAACATTTTGATTATTATATATACTTTATAGTTATATTTAGATTAAAATAAAAAACATTTAAAAAATATAAAATCTGTTAAAATTATAAAATATGTGTTTTAACATCTTTATATATTTTTTCTAATTGCTTTGATAAATCATCTGTTAACTTTGATGTATATATAACACTTTCTATATATTTTTTTATTATTTCTTCATCTTTATTTATAATAATATCAATATTATTTTTAATTTTATTTAAATTACTTGGTAAAACCATATTTATTTTTTTTAAATCATTTTTAATAGAATCACTCATTTTTATAGATTTATAATTTTATAGATTATAGAATAATTTTATGTTTTTTCTTATTTAATATTATTTTTTTATTATTAATAATAGTTTTGCGAATATTTAATTCAATTTTATTTTCAATAGGTATTTCTGATCTAAGTATTTCAGGAATAGGTATTTCTATTTCATGAATATTTATTTCTATTTCATGCATAGGTATTTCTATTTCACGAATAGGTATTTCTATTTCAGGAATAGGTATTTCTATTTCACTAACAGGTATTTCTATTTCACTAACAGGTATTTCTATTTCACTAACAGGTATTTCTATTTCAGGAATAGTTATTGCTATTTCAGGAATAGAAATTTCTATTTCATGAATAGGTATTTCTATTTCAGGAATAGGTATTTCTATTTCAGGAATAGGTATTTCTATTTCAGAAATAGGTATTTCTATTTCAGAAATAGGTATTTCTAGGATAGGTATTTCATGAATAGATGGTTCTATAATATGTTCTTCTTTTTTTGGTAAAATTTTATTAAGTATTTTAATAATATCAAGTTTATTAAATACATCTTTTTTACCTATATATTGAGGAGTTTGCAAGTCATATGCATAAATATTATTATTACTATCAACTAATACTTTTTCACCATTAATTATATCTTCCCATAATGTTATATATTCATTATCATATTGTCTAGGATCAAATTCCACTTTCCTTTTGCGTCCTCTTTTATTTCTTAAAGTTACTTGATTTGGTTGATCAATTCTCCCATTAGATAATTTAATAAAATGACTTTTGCAAAAATCAGAATCATTATGTTTTTTACGAGTACATTGTTTGTTATCAAGTTTTCTACCAATGCATATCATATCTAAATTAATAACTTTTTTACATCTTTTTTTAAGATTACCTGTATAATCTTTTATAATATTTGGTATAATAGATATAGTTTGATTATCAATAAAATCTTTTGGTATTATAATATTGTAAGTATTTTGTAGTGATGTTACGAATGCATTTATAGATTTATAACATACGTAAAACATTGATTTCTGAATTTTATTTTCAAATTTAACTAGTCCGTTATTTAATATATTATCAATATCATTAGAGAATTTATCACTCTTAGAATTATTCGTTTTACAATCAGTTTTATTTATTGAATTTTTAGTTTTGTATTTTTTAGTAGAAGTAATATTAGTATTATTAACATTTTGTATTTCTGTATTTTTATCAATATTTTCATCAATATTTTCATTAATATTTTCATTAATATTTTCATTAATATTTTCATTAATATTATATATTTTTTTATTATTACCAAATATATCATCTAATGTAATTGTTGTTTTCAACATTTTATAAATTGCAAATTATTTATATAAAATAGTTTTCTTTAAATATAATAGTTTTGTAATTTTTAAATCAATTTTTAAAAAACATTTTTTTATATTTTTAAGGTACTTAAAAAGAATAATTATTTTTTAATGTCATAATCTATAATGTCTTGTTTTATAATGTCATGTTCTATTAGTTCATTTTGATTTTCATTATTATTTTTAATAAGTACACACCATTCAGTAATAGTATATCTATTACCCATACTAAGATTACAATTTCCACAAATTGGTTTTAGATTATCTATATCTATAGTACCACCTTTTGATTCTGGAATATCATGACCTACTTGAAAATTAAATACATTAATATTATTATTACACCATGTTACAAAACATTTATACGTAAAAGTTTCACCATTATATGTAGTCCATACTAGTTCTCTAATGCGTTTAGGAATTGTTTCTTTATGATTAATATTATTAATATTTTGTGAATTTTTTTTATTTTGTGAGTCCAGAATAGATGTTATATTTGTTATTGTTTTTTTATCATTATTTTTATTATAATTGTTTTTTATTTTCTTATTTTTATTAATTAATTTATTTATTATTTTCATATTTATAATTTTAGATATTTATAATTTATATTTATCTAGATATATAAAATAAAATATTATAAAAAGAAAAATTAAAATACTAAAATAAAAAATATCTAATTCAATATTAAGAAATAAATATTTAAAATATAAATAATTAAAATCATTAATTAAAATGCCTTCTAATAATAATAATTTTAGTAAAAGTTCTATGTCTTTTGGCAAAGGTAAAAATGGTATGGCTATAATTGTACTATTTTTACTTATTGCTGCAATGTGTATTGCTTATTATTTTGTATATAAATCTAACTATGATGGATTTACTGGAGATTCAACTAATCTTATACCTAAATCAGGTGAAGTAATTGTTGCGTTATTTTATGCCCCTTGGTGCGGTCATTGTAAAACTTTTAAGCCTCATTTTGAAAAGGCTATGGGTGAATTAGATGGTAAAAAAGCTAGTAAAAGTGAAATTAAAGGAAAAATAGTGCGTTTTGCTAAAATTAATTGTGATGAAGAACAAAATAAACCTTTGGCTAAAAAATATAGCATTAATGGTTATCCTACTGTTAAAATTCTTAGTGATGATGGTTCTGCTATTGAATATGATGGTGAACGTAGTACAGATGGTATGCGTCAATATTTAATAGTTGACAATTAATTCAGTTTTTTTAGAAGCACGATTTAGAAAATTCCGTAAACAAAATTAGCCAAACCTATTGAGAGTATAAAAGACTATTAGTTCAAGAAAAAGATTCAATGCTTGTATTGTAAGCAATATTTATAATATTATCAATATCTTCATGAGATGATTTAATTTTAAGAAATGTCATAATATCACAAGGTATTTTAAAAATTATAATTTTATATTTTTCATCATTATTATTAATTATATTATTTAATTGTATTTTTTTATTTATAAATTCAGATGACAATGTATATAAAAGGTTACTCATATAATTTGAAAGAGGTATAGTTTGATAATTATCTTTATTTATCGAATCTATTTTATTTATTAAATAACAACCTAAAATAAATTCTTCTATTAATGTTTCATCTTTCTTAGTTTCATCTTTCTTAGTTTCATCTTTCTTAGTTTCATCTTTTTTAGTTTCATCTTTCTTAGTTTCATCTTTCTTAGTTTCATCTTTCTTAGTTTTATCTTTTTTTTGATCTTTACTTTCTTCATTTTTATATTCAAAAATAGTTTCAATTGGTAAATTATTTAATATTCCTCCATCACAAAAAATATCATCACCAATGACTATTGGTTCAAATACAAATGGTATTGCAATAGATGCGCTAATTGCTTTATGAATTGGTATATCTGGTGTTTTAACTGAATTCATTAATTCAAATATAGATTTACTTAAATTAGTTACACCTATTTGTAATTCTATATTATATTTATCTTTAATTTCTTTGAATGTAATGTTTTCATTATTAGTTTTTTCTTTAATAATATTTTTAATAAAATTAATTAAAGTTTTACCTGATTCTAGACCTTTAACTCTCATAAAATTTATAATTGATTCTGCATTAATATTCATATATTCTTTAAAATTCATTGTTTTAATAATAGTAATTAATTCCTTATAAGTGCATCCAATTGCAATTAGAGATCCAAACATTGCACCTGCACTACATCCTGTAATACTTAATAAATTATTTTGTAGTGATGTTTGTAAATTTTCTTCTAGATATTTAATTAGACCTATATAACTTATACCTAACATACCACCTCCAGATAATACTAAATGTTTAATGCTTGATACCTGCATAATGTAAATAATTTTTTATATTTGTATATTTATTTCTAGATACTAAATATAGTTTTATATTTATAATTATTCTATAAAAAAATATGTTAATGCAACAAATATAAATATTATTAATTATAAATATTAAATCTCATTTTTTTGATAGGTTGTTTTACAGATTCTTCACTATCACTATCACTATCACTATCACTATCACTATCACTATCACTATCACTATCACTATCAGAATCATTATCTGCATCATACTCATTATTATCTTTTTTATATAATCTTTTTTTTATAAAATTTTCATTTTCATTTTCATTTTCATTTTCATTTTCATTTTTATTTTCATTTTTATTTTTATTTTTATTTTTTAGTATTGTCAATTCTTCTATTTTTTTTTTCTTACAAAAATTACATAACGCATAACAAATGCATTCATAAACTTCATGATCACAATCAGGGTTATCGCAAAGTTGTTTACAACACCCACCTAAACATTTACATATATCCAAAAAACTACAACTGATATCCATTATAAAAACTAATAATATATCTTAATTATAGTTGCTTTTCAAAATATTATTAAAATTTTTATTTATACTTAAAATATTCAATTTTTAATTAAAAAATATATAAAATTTTGAAAAATATGTGTTTATATATATGGGTTTTTGTTTATGTATGTGTTTTCATGTCTTTTTATTGAGACATAACTTCTCCTCCTCCAGGAACAGCTTGACGCATACCAGTAGGTGTTGGTTGAATGTCTCCCAAATAATTAAATCTATCCATAGGTGAAGCACATTGATTGATACCTTGATCTATAGGCCATGCACTTGGAAGATTAGAACAATTTTCATCAGGACGACCAAATGTATAGTATTTACGACCAGTTCCTAGACCATTAACATCATTAAGAACCATTTTACCTGTTCGACCATCAGTTACAAACATATATTGTTCTGGAAGCATTGTTGTATTATTAAAACTTTCTTTACCTGTAGTAGGACAAGGTCCACAGCAATTTGCCATACAAGCAACCTGACGATGTCTATCCATAAGAGCATTGGCGTTATTTTGAAGGAATACCCGATAATGAAGGGAATTACTAATATTATTATCTGCACGAATTAAATCGTCAACGTAGGTGCTGCTTCTAAAATCACAGAAAGCTCGACCACCATCTGACATTCTAGCTGGACACCCCTTGTCTTTGTTGTATGAAGTTTTAAAGCATGATTCATTTCCAATATTCATTTTTTATAAAATATTTTTTATATAATTATTATTATTTACTTATATATTAAATTATATTTTTATTTTAACTTTATACACAAACTAAATCTGTAATTTTTTTTCTTTTAAATTTTTATATAATTCACTTTTCAATTTCATTTTATGTAAAATTATTTATATAAAAATTTTTTAAGTTATAAATCTTCAAGAGTATAAATATAAAAAATACAAAATACAAAAAATTAAACAAAAATACTAATAATTGTTATTATTATTGAGACTAACATCAGCTATTGGAGCAGCTTGACCCATTTCAGCAGCTTGTTGTGCAGCAGCTTGTTCTTGTGATGCTTGAGCTTGAAGATGTCTTTGCTTTTTCAATTGTCGTATAATAAAAGAATTAAGTATATCATTTTGAACTATAACTTTTGCTAATTTAATAGCAACATATACCATCATAATTAAAACAACAGTAATAATAATACCTTTAATATAATATATATTTTTTTTTAACCATGAGGTTGATCCTAGAGCATTCATAGGTTTAATATTTGAAGTAGGTGTAGTAGCTTTTTTAATAGATTCATCACTAACATCTTGAGTTCCATCAAAATATGTATTAGAATTATAAAAAATAGTTGTACCTCTGGGTGTTTTTTGAACCGGTCTTATGTTTTTATTACCTATACCTATCATATATTTAACATTATCAATAATATTTTGTGAAACAGGTACACTTTCTTCAAATATTATAAAAGTCCAATTGGGATTACATGGCGGATACGGTAATGCACCATCATAATAAAAAAAAGACTTGGATTCTGGAAATAATAATTCTGGATTCCAAAAATCACTTACAGGAATATCTTGTTCTATTTTCATTTCATTAGAAGGCATTTTAAAAATAAATTCGTTCAAAAAAATATTTGGAATTGCATTATCTGGTCCACTTTTCATTAAAATTGATATTATTATACCTCCATCTGAATCATTTATAGGATTTCTATTATGATATAACATTAATTCTAGATCTGCATGTGACTCATTTATTGTATGCATACTAGTATAATGAATAGTCATTTTGCGAAGATATAAAAAATCGTTTTGAAATTTTATAATACAATTAGGAGAAAATGTTACTGTTGGTATACTATTAATCATACTAATGCTACAAGTTGTAGACTTATAATTAACAGACAATCTACACAATGCACTACAAGGAGCAACCTTATTTGTATCAATATTTAATGGTGATATACGATTAGATTTTTGATTACATGCTGGATAGTTATACAAAGATGATGAAGCCCATTCACCACTACGGTCAAATACCCAAAGTCCTTCAGTTTTTTTATCATTTTCTTTTAATCTTGGTGCTGTCATTTTTTATTTTATTATTTATTACTATTTATTATTCTATAAATATTTACTAGATTAACTAATAAATATTCCTATTTTATTCTATCAATATTTTACTATAAAATACATAAAATTATAGATAAAAATCAAATTAAAAAATCAAGTAATATATTAGATAAAAGTATTAAATAATTATTAAATAATTATAATAAAAATGTTAATTAAATCTTTATTATTTATTATTGTATGTATATTTGTATATGAAACATTTAATACATTTAATAAAATGACTGACGAATATTTTACTAGTCTAGAACATCAAGAAAAATTTATCTCTTTAGGAACTGATCCAATACAAAATGATATAGCTAAAACAATTGCAATTAATTGTAAAAATTATCCAAGTAAGGAAAATGCTATTATGTTATTTAAACCAGAAACAGATGATTCTCTAGATACACCATTTTACGCACAATTAAAACCATTGCAATATAATCCTAAAAGAAAATATTATTGGAAAAATAATGAACTTATTACAGAAGGTAAAAGACGTTCAATTGATGATAAAGATGAAATTTCAAAAGTACAAAGTTTATTAGATAATGAAACTGATCCAGATAAACAAAAAATTTATCAAGAAGAATTAAGTTTATTCAATTGGAGGCAAAACATTTTATCTAATACAGATTCAGTTACTGGTTTAGATAGAAGTATGCGTGATATTACTACTGATTATTTTTTAGAAGAAATAGGAATGAGTCGACCTTGGATAGAAAGACATTCTCATATTCCAGATTATAGTTATTGATATAATTATTGATATAATTATTGATATAATTATTGATATAATTATTGATAAGCTATTGTTGATATAGGATTTAACGGTACTATTTGAGGTTGAATATTAAAATTACTGTCAAATCCTAATTTATAAAAATTAGTTAAAGATATATCATTTGGAACTGCAACATATACATTATCTATATATGTATTTATTTTTTTTAGAACTTTATTATCAAAATAAGTACTTTGATTAATAGTAGGAGTAGGCATTTTATATAATACAATATTAAACCCGTTTATAAAAACTTTAAAATTATTATCTGCAACTAATTGTAATGCTAATTTTTCAGTATCTGTTGAATTTGGTTCATCATTTTTAGTTTCTATAGAATTTGGTTCTACAATAAAAAATGTAACATTTAATGATCCTGATGAAATATCTCCAGAATATTTTAAATTATTAACTCTTCTAGGTGATACATTTAATACTCTTGCAATTTCTGAGTATAATTGAGAGCTTATTGTTGAATTAGTAGGTGGAATTGCAAATGATTCTATTTTAATATATAAATATAAAAAAACAAATATTAACATGAAACAAATAAAACATATTTTATTTAGCATTTTAAATATTTATTA
>Ga0214919_10011336_pt1 | contig 11132 bp, 8 predicted proteins | sample LL1503_MetaG_FD_177994 | JGI IMG/M metagenome (GOLD analysis project Ga0214919, IMG submission 177994) | Freshwater microbial communities from Lake Lanier, Atlanta, Georgia, United States - LL-1503 | ecosystem: Environmental > Aquatic > Freshwater > Lake | place: USA: Georgia | collected 2015-03-15
TGCGCCGCTGGCGGCGCTGGCAGCACTGCAAACGCTTGTCGGAGATTTCGGCCTGCACCAAGATGCCGTCGATCTGTAGCAAGGCGCCGCCACCCATGTTCGAACTGCAACTGACAGAAATCAGCCACATCATTCAGCAGGTGTTCGCGCCCGCCTTGCTGCTGGCCGGCATCGGCAGCTTTCTGAATGTGATGGCACATCGTCTGTCGCGGGTTATCGACCGAGCCCGGCAAATTGAAAGCGAAGTGGCGGCGGGCACAGAAGACGATGAGCCTCTGAACAGCGCACGCAATATCTTGTCGTTGCGCGCCAGGCTGATCAGTCTGGCCATGGGCTTGGCCACTGCTACAGCGGTGATCATCTGCGGACTCATCGCTATGATGTTCGTGGACGCGCTCCTTAAAATTAGCCTGATGCCATTGATCGCAGTGGTATTCATTGCCGCGATGCTGACGCTGATGGCATCGCTGATCATCTTGATACGCGAAGTATTCATCGCCACCGCCGCCATTCGTCGGCGTGGCAAACCTGCTGCAGGCCGCAGCGCGGCCTGACACTCACCCAAGGATTTATTCATGAGCTCATTGCTGACGCCGGTGCGTATCGGCGACCTGGACCTGCCCAACCGAATTGTCATGGCACCGCTGACGCGCACCCGCTCGGACGCCGCGCGCATGCCCAACGCACTGATGGCCACCTATTACGCGCAGCGTGCAAGTGCCGGCTTAATTATCAGCGAGGCCACCGTGGTCTGTGCACGCGGCGCCGGCTATGCCAACACTCCGGGTATCTGGTCCAGCGAACAGGCCCAAGCGTGGCAACTAATCACGCGTGCCGTGCATGAGGCCGGTGGTCGCATCTTCCTGCAGTTGTGGCATGTGGGTCGCATCTCGCATTCGAGTCTCAACGGCGGTTGGGTACCCTTGGCGCCCAGCGCTATCGCACCCGCCGGCCGCGTGGCCCTGCTGCGGCCGGAAACAGACTATGAACTACCCGAGGCGGCCAGCACAGAACAACTGCTGGAGGTGGTTGAGCTATTTCGCAATGGCGCCCGCAATGCGCAGGCGGCAGGCTTTGATGGCGTCGAGCTGCACGGTGCCAACGGCTATCTGCTGGACCAGTTTCTGCACGACCACAGCAACCACCGTGACGATGACTACGGCGGCAGCATCGCCAACCGTGCGCGCCTGCTGCTGCAATGCACCGATGCGGCGATATCGGTGTGGGGCGCTGGTCGTGTGGGCGTGCACCTGTCGCCGCGCTGCGATGTGCATGACGTAGCGGACAGCACGCGCGAGCAGACCTTTGTCCATGTGGCGCAGCAACTGGGGCAACGTGGCATCGCCTTTCTGTGCGCGCGTGAGCACACCGGCGAGGGCCGTATCGGACCGCAGCTCAAAGCCGCGTTTGGTGTCAGCTACATCGCCAATGAAGGTTTTGATCAAGCCAGTGGAGAGAAAGCTCTGGATGCAGGCGAAGCAGATGCTGTGGCCTATGGCCGCACGTTCATTGCCAACCCGGATCTGCCCGAGCGTATTGCACAGGGCGCTGCGCTAAACGCTCCGGACCCGTCCACGTTCTATGGCACGGGCGCTGGCGGCTACACCGATTACCCGGCGCTGAGCTGATACGTTAGCCCGGCCGCCACGTGCGCCTCCAAGCGCGCGAGGTCGGGAACCAGCGAGCTGTCGTCTAGTAGCCTGACTTGGCAGATGACCAAGCTATCGTCAGCAAAGCTGCGCGTCGGGTCGGTGCGCAGTAGATCTGCGCTGACGCGTACCAGCTGCGGAAACCCCTGCGCCACCAAGGCTATGGCACCGGCGTGCAGCTGCAGCGAGAGTGTGCGCAACACGACCAGTCGCGTGCGACTAGAGATTGCCGGCACCGGCTGGCCACTCAAGCCCTCAAACGACACCACTGGCACCTGCCGTCCTTCCCACGTAATGCTGCCCAAGCACCAGTCAGGCGCCTGCTCAAACTCCACCGGTGTCTGCCAGATGATTACCTCGGCGACGCAGCTGCGGGGAATGATCAGTTGCTCCTCGATCAGCTGAATGCGCAGGCAATAGATCTCGCCATCGTTGTCACTCATGTCTGCACCCGGACCAACTGCGCAAGCGACTCGAGCAGCTGGCTCTCTTGGTAAGGCTTACCCAGGTAGTCACTGACACCCAGTTCTAGTGCTCGCGCGCGATGTTTTTCGCCCACGCGCGAGGTGATCATGATGACTGGCAGCGCTCTCGTGCGGCCGTCGGCCCGGAGCCTTTCGACCAGCTCATAGCCATCCATGCGCGGCATCTCGACATCCAGCAACACCACATCGGGCAGCAGCTCTTCCATCACTGTCAGCGCATCGAGACCATCGCGCGCAGTAATGACGCGCATGCCGTTGCGCTCCAGCAGTCGCTGAGTCACACGGCGCACGGTGATCGAATCATCAACCACCAGGATGACTGGTCGCACATCCGTCTGCACCGGTTGCAAGGCGAAGCTGCTTCGAGCTAACCATTCGGTACGCAGCAACGTGACGACGTCCAAGATGATGGCAATACGACCATCACCCAAGAGAGTGGCGCCGGAAATACCGCGGATCGATGACAGTTGCGGACCGATGTTCTTGAGCACAATCTCGCGAGTACCCAACAGCTCATCGACCACCAAACCTGTGGAATAGTCCCCCGCGCGCACCAACACTACCTGTACAGCGGGTTCAGCCTTAGGCAAAGGCGGGGATTCGAGCCCGACGAATGCACCCAGATGTTGGATGCGGTAGCGATGGCCGGCGTGTACGAAGGCCGGCGCATTGGCAGTCATATGCGTAGCGATCTCTGCGCCTGTCTGCCGCACGACACCATCGACCACTGGCAGCGGCAAGGCATAGCACTCGTCGCCAATGCGCACCATCAAGGCCTGAGTGACAGCCATGGTAAACGGCAGACGCAGCGTAATGCTGGCGCCGCTGCCTGGCGCACTGTGCAATTGCACTGTACCACCGAGTTTGCGCAATTCAGTGGCCACCACGTCCATGCCGATCCCGCGTCCGGCATGTTGGGTGAGCGTGCCGGCGGTGGAGAAGCCTGGCTCAAGAATCAATTGCAGCAAATCGTCTTCGGCCATGTCGCGGCCCGGTGCCAGCAGACCATCAGCTCTGGCGCGCGAACGAATAGCGTCAAGGTCCATGCCGTTGCCATCATCTGCAACGACCAGCACGATCTCGGCCCCTTCCCGACGCAAGGTCAATCGAACCGTTCCGACTGCAGCCTTGTTGCGTGAAGCGCGCAGCGACGCAGCCTCGATGCCATGCACCACTGCATTGCGCAACAGATGCTCCAACGGCGGCAGCAAGCGGTCGAGCACTTGCCTATCGAGTTCGCCACTGGCGCCCTCCACCAGCAACTCGGCTGGTTTTCCAAGCTCAGCAGCCGTCTGACGCACAATGCGCGCCAATCGCGGCACATGCCGCTGGAACGAGACCATGCGAGTCCGCAGCAGTCCGTTTTGTAATTCACTAACCACTCGCGACTGTTGCTGTAACAGTGCCTGCGCGTCGGTGGTTTGGGTCTCCAGCAGCTGCTGCAAGCTGGCAACGTCGCTGGCGGTTTCGGCCAAGGCGCGCGAGTACTGCTGAATGGCCGAGTAGCGGTCGAGCTCCAACGGATCGAAGTCGGATCGATTACTGCCAGCATCATCGTGGCCGTGCCTGATCTGCGCTTCGGTCTCGACTTCCAGACTGCCCAACTGCTGTTTGAGGCGCGTAACGGTGCGCGACAACTCGGACAAATTGCCGGAGACCAGTTCCAACTGCTGCTCGACGCGGGCGCGGGCAATGCTGACTTCGCCAGCGGTGTTGAGCAGCGTATCGAGCAGGTCCGCATCAACGCGTGCCAACTCCGGCCGGTCTGCGGCAAGCGCCGCCTCGCGACTCGGCACTGCCAGTGACGTCTGCGCCAACATCGTGTCTTGGGGCCGTGGCGACTCGAGCTGCTGTACCGGCAGTGATGCAGCACGCTCAACAGCCAAGGGCATCGGCTGCGGCGTATGAACTGGCGGCGTGTGTAAATCCGCGACTGGTGCGGGCGGCGTCGCAACCGGTTGCACAATCACGGGGGGCGGCAGGGGAATGAGCGGCATGACTGGCATAGCCGGCGCAGTCACCGGTCGACCGGCCGACAGCAGATCCCGCATGCGCGCCAACTCATCTAGCGCCGTCTGCACGACCGCCTGAGTGTTGGCGTCCCAGGGCGCCAACTGCAGATCAACACGGGTGATTAGGGTTTCCATATCGTGGGCCAAATCGCCCATCGGGAACACACCAGCCATGCGCGCCCCACCCTTGAGGGTGTGCAAAGGACGTTTGAGACCGGTCAGATCCGGCGCCGCACCACTGGCCAGAGTGAGGGGCACTTGTGCCAGCGCAGACTCTGCGGCCTCCAGCAACTCACTGGCCTCATCACTGAAGATCGCTGCGATCTCTGGATCATAGCTGGGCGCAGCCATAACCGGCTGGGCCCGCGTCTCCATCGCCTGCAAGGCCGTCTGGATACGACTGCGCAGATGATCATGATTGGCAAAGAATTCGGTGGACTCATCGAGATGACGACTGATGCGCTCCATCTCGTGCATGCACTCGCCCAGCAGCACCACATCGTGCTGGTTGAGCGGCCAACCCGACTCAAAGGCTTTGCGCAACCAGGTATCGAGTGACTGCGCCAGCCGGATGCCGTGGCGAGCCTGCGCCATGCGCGAACTGCCCAACAAAGTATGGCAAGCGCGATAGACCGCTTCAGGCAACACCTGCGGCGCGGCCTGTTCGAGTGCACGGCGCAGAAACTCGCGCACGACGCTGACGTGGCTGTCGGTTTCTCGCGCATAGATATCACGCAAGGTGGCATCTGCTTCGAACAGCGGGTCTTCATCGACAAACAGCAATAGGTCTACGCCATCGCTCTGATCTGCCAGCCCATCAACTACCACCGGCAGCTCTTGCGTCGATACCGATTCGTCGAGCACTGGCGCAACCGGTGCCGATAACGGCTGCGTGCGCTCGAACATCACATCGGGATCAAAATCCACTTCAGTCACTGCGAGCGTCGGTGTAACGGGGGCAACCAGCGCAGTACGGCCGGCGATGCAGTCCTGGGCTGCTGCCACGATGGCAGCGATGTCCGCCTGCGGCGCAACACCGCCTGCCAACTGCTCAATGAACTGCGGCAGCACTCGCACCGCGTCACGCAACACTTTCATGAGCGCCGGTGAGCGCAGCAAAGTCCCTTCGGTTAATTTGTTGAACAGCGACTCGATGGACCAGCAGAAATCGGCCACAGCAGTGGCGCCGACCATGCGACCACTGCCCTTGAGCGTGTGAAAGGCGCGACGTAGACCAGCCAGCGCTTCGCGATCTGCTGCATCGCGATCCCACGCGGGGAACAGATGCTCGATACGCGCCAGTTCTTCGCGCGCTTCCTCCAAGTACAAGGCCTGCAGATCTGCATCGGCGCTGAGCAGCGCCGGCACTGCAGGCGGCATGACCGGTAGCGGCGTTGGTGGACGGATCGGCACCAGTTGCACAACCGTGGCCTGCGGATCTGCCAGCGCTTCGGCCAGCGTGCGTGGCGGCACGATTTGCGTTGGCTCGTGCGGATCAGCGCGCTCTGCAGCGCGTCGGCGCGTTGCCACAGTCGCTTCGACTGCCGACAACGCCACATCGGCGTTATCCAGCATGTACCAAGCATCGCCACGGCCGGCCTGCAAGGTCTCGAGGTAATACTCCAGGCTGACAATGGCATCGGCCAGACGTTCCAAATGCGCCTCGGTCAGCGTTGCGCTGCCCTGCAGCAGGTTGCGTACATGGCCCTTGATGCGTTGCAGCACCTGCGCAGCACGCGGCTTTTCGAGCATGTGCAGCGCCGCATCGATGCCACGCAGCAATTCTGGCCAGCCATCAAAACCGGCGGCATCAAGCGTACCGGCAACGTACTGCGCAACAGCATCCTTGATGCGCACTAAGTTGACCAAACATTCACGCAACACCGCAGCCTGAACCTGTTGAAAATCCGGATCCAGTGGCTGCTGTGTGGTGTCGATGGTGCGCGGTCGGATTACACCGACCATGTCTGCGTCCAGATGATCTTCGACGCGTATCAAAGTGGCAGCAACATCGACCAGCACATTGGTATCGATGGAATCACCGGACTGCTCCAGTGTCTGTAGCCGCGCCATCGCAATCTGCACACTGGCGCGATGCTCGCCCAGTCCCAACACGCCTAGCGTATCGGCCATTTTGGTCAGCAGTTGCACCTGTGGCTGCAACTGGCCCGGCTGGACACTGCCGCGCAACATAAAATCTTCAAGGGCGATCTTGATGCGGCCTAGATCCTCGCGGATGGCGGCAGCCACGGTCTGCATCATCTTGACCGAGGGCGCAGAGAGATTTTCACGCTCCTGCTCAACCGCTTCATCTGCGGATAACACTTCACCCAAGCGGAACGAAGCGCGTACCGCTGTCACACGCGGACCTTGACTGCTAGCGCGCGCAACGTAATAGAGCAGGTTGTTGAGCAGCTCCACCGGCGGGCCCTGCGCATAGCGCGCCTCGCCTTCTTCGTACAAGCGCCGCAGCTCCCGATCAGCCATACCCATCAAGCGTTTGATAGATACGCCGGCATCAAGACCTTGCTCGCTAAGCGCTTCGATCACAGCACCAGTCACCCACCACAACTGGAACACGGACTGCTCGGTGGCCACTTCCTCGAGTTGTCGCGCAACGCTGCTGAGGGTTTCGAGATTTTGCTGCACTTGATCGCCGCGGATCCAACCGACCAGACCCATCTGGAAGCGGGCGCGCAGCCGACGCGCCCAATGCGCCACAGCCTTGTCTTCGGTAATGCCGCCCAGTGCGGTCGCCACGGCTTGCCGATCGGATTTGAGGTTCAGTAGCAGCAGCGTGCCTTCAGACAACAAGGCGTGACCGCGCACGGCACGCAGATCATTGAGCAACGGCAGCAGTACCAGCGCCATATCCCGACCACCACCGACTACACGCTCCAGATACCCTGGTAGCTGCGCTATGGCTCGCAACAAGGCATCGAGTGACTCGCCGCGATTGCGAGCCTGACTGCCCGCCGCTTGCAAGTGATCGATGACCTCGCAGGACTCTTCGGCCAACAACGCGCCTGCATGGATCTCGAGCATGCGCAGCACACCGCGCACCAGCGCCAGCTGCACCCGCGCTTGCGCCAGCGCCTCCAAGTCGTCGGGCTGCGCAGCATGCGCATCCAATGCCACACGAGCCTCGGCCAGTGCCACTGCGATTTCGCGCAGCACAGCATCGAGCGTCTGCAGTGCAACAGCAGGGGGAGTATCAGCGTCCTCGGGCTGGCTCATGTGCCAGCATCCGGCGGCGGCAACACAAAGCCAGACACCGAGCGCTGCAGGCTTGCAGACAGATCCGCCAGCTTCGCAACGGCTTGCGAGGTGCTTTGCGTTGCGTCGGCCGTCTGCCCGCTGATCTCGCGCAGCACCTGCATGTTGCGCGCAATGCTTTGGCCGGCCTGCGACTGGTCACGGGCGCTGGAGGAGATGTTCGACACCAGACTTGCGATCTGCTGCGACACGGATTCGATTTCAACCAAGGCGTCGCCGGCGTTTTGTGCAAGCTGCGCACCCGCAACAACCTCGGTGGTACTGCGCTCCATCGACTGCACCGCACCATGTGTATCGGTTTGGATGCTGCGCACCAGCGCGTCGATCTGCCGCGTGGCCTGCGCTGCGCGCTCGGCCAGACGCTGAACTTCATCGGCAACAATGGCAAAACCGCGGCCGGCCTCGCCGGCCATGGAGGCCTGTATGGACGCGTTGAGCGCTAGAATTTGCGTCTGCTCGGCAATGTCGTTGATGAGTTCGACGATGTTGCCGATCTCTTGCGAGCTCTCGCCCAGCCGCTTGATACGCTTGGCAGTGTCTTGAATGGTTTCGCGCAGGCTGTCCATGCCTTCGATGCTGCGACGCACTGCACCGCCGCCCTTGCCGGCCACTTCAACCGAATAACGCGCGACATCGGCAGCACGCTCGGCGTTGCCACTGACCTCTTCGATAGACCCTGCCATGGTGCCGATCGACTCGGTGGCTGATCCGATCTGGCGTGACTGCGCCGTACTGGCCTTGGCCAAATGCTGCGCTAAGGCCTGGGTTTGACGCGCGGCATCATCCAGCTGCACCGACGAGTGATTAATCGTGCCGACCAACGTGCGCAGAGATTCAATTGCCACGTTGACTGAATCGGCAATGGCGCCGGTCATATCTTCAGTGACCGTGGCCGTGACTGTCAGATTGCCCTGCGACAGACCGGAAATTTCGTCGAGCAATCGCAAGATGGCTTGCTGATTGCGCTCGTTCTCTTCTTGCTGGGCTTGCGAGTGCAGAGCCTGCAATTGGCTCCAGCGTGCTTGCGCTCGCAGCTTCAGCGCCAGCAACAGCAATGGCAGCAGCGCCAGCACTGCCAGACCCGCCGACACCATCTGCGCTGGGGGTTGGCGTGGCGCCCACAGCAGTGCGGCACCGGCACTGGCTACACACAACAGCGAGGCGGCCAGCAGCGCCAGACCGCCGCCGCGCACTGGAGCCGACTCAGGCTGCTGCATGCAGGAACTCCGGACTGTCGAGCAACAGTCGCAGACTCAGCACCGGCCACAGCTCGGTGCCGCGTTGATATGCACCAGCCAGGTAGGCACTACAGGGCAACGCGACCGGCGGTGCAACAGCAATAAACTCGCTGTCCTGAAACCGCCGAAAGCCCAACACTTCATCGACCAGCAAACCGGCCGGAACATCACGGTGATTGGCCACCAGCACGCGCGACGTACGACCCAGCCGCGCAACACCAGCACCAAACAACTGTCGCAGGTCAGTGACTGGCACCAACGCACCATGCACATTGGCCAAGCCGCGCACCCAAGGCTTGGCACCGGGCACTCTCGCCAACTGTGCGGGCACTCCTAATACCTCGCGTGTCTCCTCACGCGCGACGACAAAGCTTTCGCCTGCCAGGCGCAGCGCCACACCCACCCATTCAATGGAGGCGGGTTGCACCGGGCTTACAGTGATAGCGCGATTGCGACGCTCGAGCGCAGCCAGCAGCTCAAAAGGTCGGTCACGCAAGGCGCGCAGGGCGAGGCTTTCGTCCATGGAGAGTGTGCGCAGGATCAGGCCGCGAGCAGCGCCTGAGCCTTTTCGACCAGCTCTTGGGCTGACACCGGCTTGACCAAATAATCGACTGCGCCCTGCCGCAATCCCCAGATGAGGTCGGTGGGCTGCCCCTTGGAGCTGACCAAGATCACCGGGATGCCGCGCGTGTCCGGATCGCTGATGAGCGCACGCGTTGCCTGATAGCCGTTCATACCTGGCATGACGATGTCCATGAAGATGAGATCGGGCCGCATCTCTCGCGCCAGTCGCAAGCCTTCCCGACCGTCGCTGGCCACAGCAGTGCGGTAGCCGCTGCGCTCCAGCGCACGCTGCATCACATGCACCTCTGTGGGCGAGTCATCGACGATGAGGATCAGTGCCACGCCGGTTACCGCGAGATGTGGGTGTGAATGGCATCAAGCAGTTCTTCTTTGGTGAACGGCTTGGTGAGGTAGTGTTCTGAGCCGACAATGCGGCCCCGTGCGCGATCGAACAGTCCGTCCTTAGAAGAGAGCATGATCACCGGGATATGCCTGAACGCCTTGTTGTGCTTGATGAGCGAACAGGCCTGATAGCCATCGAGCCGCGGCATCATGATGTCGACAAAGATGATATCGGGCGCAGTGTCAGCAATGCGGGCCAGCGCATCAAACCCATCGAGGGCCGTGAACACATCGCAGCCTTCCTTGGCCAGCAGAGTTTCTGCCGTCCGCCGGATGGTCTTGCTGTCATCGATGACCAGGACCTTGAGGCCCTTGAGGCCGGGACTCTCGCCAGTCACGTACACCGCCCTCTTTCGCTGAATCTTGGCATGAAAATCAGCCTTTCTTTTAACATACGCCCCTGACACCCGCCACGCGGCACATCACAAGTTGATACCGGAGCCCACTGCCACCATGACCAGACAAACACGACTTGCGGTGGTGATGGATCCCATCGAGGACATCAAGTACGCCAAAGACACCTCGCTAGCCATGCTGCAAGCAGCCCAGGCGCGCGGTTGGTCGCTCACGTATCTCACGCTGGCAGATCTGCATCTGCGCGATGGCGTGGCGCTGGGCCGCGGCCGCGCATTAACCGTGCACGCCAACCCGGAGCACTGGTTTGATCTAGCCGAGCCGGTGGTTGAGCCACTGGGTAATTTTGACGTCATCCTGATGCGCAAAGACCCGCCCTTTGACGTCGAGTTCATCTACGCCACCTACATTCTGGAGCGCGCAGAGCTGGCCGGAGCGTTGGTAGTCAACCGCCCGGCGGGACTGCGTGACATGAACGAGAAGGTGTACACCGCGTGGTTCCCCGACTGCTGTGCGCCAACCCTCATTACGCGCGACATGAACGACATGGCTGCCTTCGCCGCCGAACACGGGCGCATCGTCTGCAAGCCCCTGCATGGCATGGGCGGCCGCTCCATCTTTGTGGTCGACCCGACCGACAAGAACATGCGGGTGGTTTTCGAGACGTTGACCGATTACGGCAATCGCTTTGCCATCGTGCAACGCTACCTGCCGCAAATCACCAGCAGCGGCGACACGCGCGTCATCATCATCGATGGCAAAGCCGCCCCCTACGCGCTGGCGCGCATGCCCTCGGCCACCGACCATCGCGGCAACTTGGCCGCCGGCGGCACCGGTGTGGCGCGTGCGCTGACACCCCGTGAGCAACACCTGGTGGCGCGTATCGGCCCCGAATTGGCCGCGCGCGGCATGCTGTTCGTCGGCCTGGATGTGATCGGGGACTATGTCACCGAGATCAACGTCACCAGCCCGACCGGCGTGCGCGAAATAGACAAGCAGTTCGGCACCGATCTTGCCGGCCTGCTGATGGATGCGATCCAACAGCGACTGGCGGCACGCTAACCCGCCGTGGCGCTGGCCTCCCATACCCTGCGCGCGCCCAACACCGCACGGCTGCGGCGGCGCGATGACCAGGATCTGGGGTCGCGGGCA
>Ga0214919_10011337_pt1 | contig 11131 bp, 10 predicted proteins | sample LL1503_MetaG_FD_177994 | JGI IMG/M metagenome (GOLD analysis project Ga0214919, IMG submission 177994) | Freshwater microbial communities from Lake Lanier, Atlanta, Georgia, United States - LL-1503 | ecosystem: Environmental > Aquatic > Freshwater > Lake | place: USA: Georgia | collected...
GTTTCTGATCCCCATGAAATTGCTAATGTTTTAGGCGTGGCTGGGGTCAATTACATGATCCGCGATGGGGCGCGGACGCCGTTTAAATTTAATTTTGGCGCGCCCTCCTGTGTGCCCGCGACAACTTTTGAGACCGCCGGAGCGCGGTTGGGCGTCACCGCAGTGACCCGATTGCTAGCGCGGCGAGAGATTAAATTTCTCAGTGAGGTCATGAATTTTCCCGGGGTACTGGCGCGCGATCCTGCGCTGCTGGCGATGATCGCGGCCGCTGAACGCAGGGGTAAAAAAATCGATGGGCATGCACCGGGGTTGCGCGGTAAACTTGCCGCAAGTTATGCAGCTGCGGGAATTACGACGGATCATGAATGTTTCACGCTCCCGGAGGCATTGGATAAATTAGCGGCGGGCATGAAGATTTTAATGCGGGAAGGTTCGGCGGCGCGCAATTTGTCGGCGCTCATCTCACTGCTGAAAACCCATCCAGAGCACGTGATGTTCTGTTGTGACGACCTGCATCCTGATTTGCTCATGCAGCGCCATCTGGATGAGCACGTGCGGCGGGCCTTACAGTCCGGCGCGGATCGCTTTGATGTGCTCCGCGCGGCCTCGGTTAATCCGGTCGAACACTATGGGCTGGAGGTGGGGTTGCTACGAGTGGGTGAGGCGGCTGACTTTATTGTTTTCACCGGCTGGAAGAATTTCCGGGTGCGGCGCACCTATTTGCGCGGCGAATTAGTGGCGAGTCAGAGGCGCAGTCGCTTGCCGCGCCAGCCTTCCCCTCAGCCCAATAAATTTAAAGCGACGGCCAGAAAACCAGCCGATTTCGTGGTGCCGGCCGCACGCGAGGTGCCGACGGGGTCACGGGCTAAAACTAAAAATCGGCCCGTCTTGCAGGTGATCGAGGCGATTAATGGGCAGCTCATCACGCGGCACCGGCGCGAAATTCCCGCGATCATCAATGGCGCGGTGGTGACTGATCTTGAGCGCGACATCCTCAAAATTGCCGTAGTCAATCGTTACAAGGCTCAGGCGCCCATCGCCCTCGGGTTTATTCATGGCTTTGGGCTTAAAGCTGGGGCCTTGGCATCCTCCGTGGCGCACGATTCGCACAACGTAGTCGCGGTGGGGGTGGACGATGTGGCCTTGTGTGCGGCGATCAATCTCGTGCTCAAAGCGCGGGGCGGCCTCAGCGTAGTCGGGCGTGGCGGGTCGGCGGTTTTGCCGTTGCCGATCGCCGGTCTGATGTCGGGCCTCGATGGCCGCACGGTGGCTCGGCGCTACACGCAGCTCGATCAGCAGGCGAAGCGCCTCGGCTCCAAACTTGATGCGCCGTTCATGACATTGTCCTTCATGGCGCTCTTGGTTATCCCTGATCTTAAAATGAGTGACCAAGGTTTATTTTCGGCGCGTCGCTGGGCTTTCACGCCCGTGCTCGCTCCCTAAATAGACGAATGGAGCGGGACTCGCTCTCGCTCTTTTAAAATACTTGTGGGGTCGCCCCGAACGATGTGCGGTGCCACTCCTGCCAACGTTCATGCCCCGCAAAAAGAGGCAGCGAATCAGCCACCGGAATGTCCTTCCCCAGTAGAAAATAGCGGGCAAATAATTCATCGGCCGTACCCCAAGCAAAACCAAAGGGTGGGCCCGCTTGGAGATTAGGGGTCTGATAATAAAAATAACCGAGCAAGGCGCCGCGATATTTCAACAAGGCCGCGATGCGGTCGCGATAAGCGTTCCGTTGTTCCGGTAATAAGGCGCAGATAAAGGTCCGCTCGTAGACGACATCAAATTGGGTGGACCCAAAGTCGTGCTGAAAGAAATCACCAGCGAAGATATTAGTTGCAGAATCTGGGCCGACCAACTGCCGCGCCCGAGCAACGGCCACCGGAGAAAGATCGAGGGCGGTGACGGTGTAACCAGCCTCGATAAAGGCTTTGATTTCATAACCCGAGCCGCAGCCCGGAATGAGCACGCGCCCGCCCCGTGGGTGGATTTTAAGGTAGGCCTTTAAATCAGCCGGCACCCCGCCAAAATCCCACGGCGTCTGGTTGCTCAGATAACGTGAGTTCCAGAAATCTGGGGTGGTGGACGGAAGGGAATCCATAGATAGAAAGTTAAGCGTCTCTTAATCGAAACGATTGAGCCGCACATTCCTTAGTTCAAAAGGAACTCCTTCCAACTGAAATCCGATCCGACCTTCCGCTGGGTTAAGTTGCGTGACTTTATTTTGGAGGACCCCGTTGATGGTGACTTGGATTTGGCCGTCGCGACAGGTGAGATCGCAGCTGTTCCAGGCGCCCACGGGATTTTCGCTGTCGGCCGCTCCGTGCGACACGAGGGCTGGTTTCGTTCCGGGCGCGGTGGAGAGTTTTTCCGCAAAGGCGGCGCCAGCCATGGGCAGCAGATCGCCGGCATTTTTATTTTTTAATTGGACTTGGAGGCAGCGAGGCCAGGCACGATCGAGTGGGCCGGAACTAATGTGGACTAGAATTCCACTGTTGCCGGGCTGATTCGGCCAGCGCCACTCCGCGTGCAGCCGGTAATTTTTGTAGCTCGTCGTGGTTACAAGATAACCTACGGGTCGCCCCGCGATGGCGAGGCTGCCGTCCGGCTGCCAGTGGCAGACGGTGGTAATTGCGGTAGTGGGACTGGCGATAAATTCCCAGCCAGCAAAATTAGGACTGCTGAAAAGCTCGTCTGCCGTCGCGGCCCTCCCAGCCAGCAAGGCTAACAGGCTTAAAATCGCGCGGGCGGAGTTCATGAACAGCGCTAGCCTAGATCAGCCCGAGCTTCATTTTACCTTCTTCTGAAATCATCGATTGATTCCACGCTGGCTCCCAGGTGATGCGAACATCGGCAGCGCTAACGCCAGGCACGAGCAGGATTTTCCCTTTAGCGTCTTCCGCGATGGCTGGCCCCATTCCGCAACCCGGGGCGGTGAGAGTCATGGCAACGTCGACCTGAAAGCCGCCTTCGGGCGTCTGGGCCACATCCATGGTGTAGACAAGGCCGAGGTCGACGATGTTAACCGGAATCTCTGGATCAAAAACTTTGCGCAGTTGGTCCCAGATAGCGGCCGGATCAGGCGCTCCATCGGCCAGCGTAGCGGCGGTGACCGTTTGAACAGTGACCGTTTCGCCAATGGCATCGGCGTCCTTGGCGTCGATCCGATAAAGTCCGGTCGAGGTCTGCACGGTGAAGCTACCGCCAAGGACCTGATGGATGAAAACGGTATCACCAATAAACAGCGTGTGCTTATCACCGCTGGGGATTTGCGTGACGATGATTTCTCGAGAGAGGATGCGGTCGCGTTTATCGGTCATGGGGAAATTTTAAAGGGTTATCAGGTTAAAGCTTAGGCTTTAAATTTCTCACGAATGATCTCGGCAAGCGAGTCGTGGAGTTGGGGGTTCTCTATTTTGCCTAATACTTCCTCAAAAAACCCGAACACCAAGAGTTCCTGTGCCTGCGTAGGATTGATGCCGCGGGATTCGAGATAAAACTCTTGTTCAGCATCGATGCGCGCCGAGGTGGCGCCGTGCGTGCAGCGCACGTCGTTCGCTTGAATCTCGAGGCCGGGCAGCGAATTGGCTTCCGCTTCATCACTGAGCATCAAGTTGCGGTTACTCTGGTAGGCGTCGGTTTTTTGAGCGTCAGGATCAACCACGATCAGACCGGAGAAGATGGTCTTCGCTTGGTCGAGCAGCGCATTTTTATACAGCAGGTTGGAGCTGGTGTTGGGCGCTTGATGAATCTGGAGGGTGCGTTGATCAAATTCCTGCGAGCCGTGCGCAATCGTCAGGGCGAGCATCTCGGAATGGGCTCCGGGGGCTTGGAGTTGGGAAAAACTTTCGTGACGGGCTTGGCGCGCGCCGGCGTGAAGATTGATTGAAAGTACGCGGGTATCGCGTCGCGCCACGGTGGCGTTAAATTGAAACGACAAGGTTTCGCGGCTCCAATCCTGCATCGCGAGGTAAGTGACTTGGGCGCCATGGCCCGCGTAGAGATCGTTGCCCCCGCAGGCGAATTGGGCCCCGGCGCCGGTCGAGGAGCGAAAGAAATCCGCGATGGTGACCTTCGCATTTTCCTCAGCGACGACCAAGGTATGAGGAAAGAGTGCCGTGCCAGTGCCGGAGGCGTAGTGGAATACGCCCAAGGGCAGGTCGACTGTGACATTGCGGGGCACGTAGATGAAGGCACCGTTTTCCAAGAAGGCTTCATGGAGGGCGACAAATTTTTCGGACCCTAATTTAGAAGGTTGGGCGAGAAGGTGCGGCCGTACGAGGTCGCTATGCTTGAGCAAAGCTTCTTGGAGCGTGGTAAAAATGACTCCCTGCTGGGCGAATTTCGCCGCGAGCGGTTCCGCGTAGACGAGTTGGTGGTTGGCGAGCAGCAGGGTGCCGGCGCCGGGCGCCCCGAGGTCTTGTTTGGTGACTTGCTGATGATTGATTGGGTCAGCCAATTTGTAACCATCAAGGGAGAGGCCTTTCAAATGAGAGAAACGCCAGCCCTCATCCGTGCGTTTAGGCAACGGCAGAGCGGCGAAGCGGGCGTAGGCGGTGCGTTTGCGGTCCAGCCACCAAGCGGGCAGGTGTTGAACGCGCGCCAGATGTGCGGCAAAAACTTCGGCGGTGAAGGCACCGACGGTAGTAGCAGAAAGAGAGGTGAGAGAGGCCATGGGATTGCTGGTGGTCGGGGAGGGTTTAGGCCGCGCTCAAAATCGTGGCGGCGTAAAGCGGCTCCTCCTCGTCGGGATTAATTAACCGACGGAGCCCTCCATTTCGAGGTCGATGAGGCGTTTGAGTTCGACGGAATATTCCATCGGAAATTGGCGGGCGAGGTCATTGATGAAACCATTGACCGCGAGGCTCATCGCCTGGGCCTCTGTGAGGCCGCGCGATTGCATGTAGAAGATCATATCTTCGCTGACCTTCGAAACGCTCGCCTCATGCTGCGTGGCGTTGCGATCGCCGCGCACTGAGATGGCGGGATAAGTGTCAGTCCGGCTATTTGTATTAATCAGCAGGGCATCGCACTCGGTATTATTTTTGCAGCCCTTGAGGTGCTTAGGAATATGCACCACGCCGCGGTAAGTGGAGCGGCCTTGGCCGACCGAGATAGATTTGGCGATGATGTTCGACGTCGTGTTGTTGGCCGCGTGGACCATTTTGGCGCCGGTGTCCTGATGTTGGCCGTCGTTGGCGAGAGCGATGGAGAGGACTTCGCCGCGGGCCCGTTCGCCCTTTAGGACCACGCCGGGGTATTTCATCGTGAGGCGACTGCCGATATTGCAGTCGATCCATTTAATTTCGGCATCCTCGTGGGCGACGCCGCGTTTGGTGACCAAATTAAAAACATTATTGGCCCAATTCTGGACGGTGATGTATTGAATTTTTGCGCCCTTGAGGGCGACGAGTTCTACGACGGCGCTGTGCAGAGTGGAGGTGGAGAATTTAGGTGCGGTGCAGCCCTCCATGTAAACCACTTCAGCGCCTTCGTCCGCGATGATGAGGGTGCGCTCGAATTGGCCGAAATTTTCGGCGTTAATGCGGAAGTAAGCTTGCAGCGGCTGGGCGACTTTAACGCCGGGCGGCACATAGATGAAGGAACCACCGGAGAACACCGCGCTGTTTAAGGCAGAGAATTTATTGTCACCTGTGGGAATAACCTTGCCGAAGAATTTCTTAAAAATCTCCGGATGTTCGCGGAGACCCTCGGTGGAATTAACAAAGATGACGCCCTGTTTGGCGACGATGTCTTTGATGTTGGAGTAAGCGGCCTCGGAATCAAATTGCGCTTCGACTCCCGCTAAAAATTTCCGCTCCTGCTCGGGGATGCCGAGGCGCTCGAAGGTTTTCTTGATGTCATCCGGCACTTCATCCCAGGTGCGTTTCGGCTTTTGGCCTTGCGAGAGATAGTAGCGGATTTTTTGAAAATCGATATTCTCCAGATCCTTGGTCGCCCAATGGGTGGGCATGGGTTTATCCCAAAAGGTTTTGAGGGCCTTGAGGCGGAATTCCAGAATCCACGGCGCCTCTTTTTTGACGGAGCTGATGTAGCGGACGGTGTCTTCGCTCAGGCCGGTGCCGGCGTCGAAGGCGTAGTCGACCTTGTAGCTAAAGTTGCCGGCAGTTTGATCGATGCCGACGACGGGGCTGGCGGAGGCGGGCGCGCCGTCGATTTCAGTGATTGGTTTCATGGTCAAAAAGTGAGGCGGTGTGGCGCAACGAAGAGCGGGGTGAATTAAATTTAGGCATTCGCGGCGGCGAATTCCTGTTTGACCCAATCATAGCCCTTGGCCTCGAGTTCCAGGGCGAGGGATTTATTGCCGCTCTTGACGATGCGGCCGTCATACATGACGTGCACAAAATCGGGCACGATGTAGTCAAGCAGGCGCTGGTAATGCGTGATGAGCAAGATGCCGAGCGGGCCGCTGCGGAGCGTATTGACGCCGTCGGCTACGATGCGCAGGGCATCGATATCGAGACCGGAGTCCGTTTCATCCATGAGCGCAAAGTGCGGCTCGAGCATGGCCATTTGCAGAATTTCGCAGCGCTTTTTCTCGCCGCCGGAGAAGCCATCATTGACGGCCCGCGAAGTGAATTTCCGATCGATCTTCAGCAGGTCCATTTTGCTGTAGAGCTTTTTGTAATAACCGGACGCATCGAGCTCTTCGCCTTCGGCCATGCGGGCTTGCACGGCGGCACGGAGAAAATTGGCGATGGAGACGCCGGGGATTTCACTCGGATATTGGAAGGCGAGGAACAAGCCGCTGCGCGCCCGTTCGTCGGGCTGCATCGCTAAGATGGACTTGCCGTCGAGGATCACGTCGCCCCCGGTGATGGTGTAGCTCGGGTGGCCGGCGATCGCTTTGGCGAGGGTGCTTTTGCCGGTACCGTTGGGCCCCATAATGGCATGCACTTCGCCCGGCTTGATGGTGAGATTAAAGCCTTTAACAATGGCTTTATCCCCGATGCTGATGTGCAGGTTTTTGATTTCTAGTAGGCTCATGGGAAATAGTCAGGCTCAGTTGGTGCCGTGCGGGTTGTTAAGCGTCGGCGCACAATCTGCGGTGACGGTGGGCTGCGCGGTACCGGCGGCGGCGCCGCGGAAAGTGAGCTCAACGCTGGAGGCGATAAAACCCGCCGGTAGGACGTGGTGCAGTTGAGCTACGAGTTCGATCGGCAGGTCGATGTCATGGATTTGCCCCGTCGTCTCATCATGAAAATGGGCGTGCTGATGGAGATTCGGGCAGTAGCGGGTGGGGGCCCGCTCGAGGTTGACCTGACGGATCAGCTGGCACTGCACCAAGGTCTCGAGACAGTTGTAGACCGTCGCGAGCGAGATGGTCGGCATCTGCGATTTTACTCGGGCAAAAATCTCATCGGCCGTCGGATGGTCGCGCTTTTCTAGAATGACTTTGAACACCACTTCGCGCTGGGCGGTGGGCCGAAGCCCGCTGTCGATGAGACGCTTGGTAAGGGTGGCGGAATTTTCGCTGGGGGTATTCATGAGATGATTATTTCAAAACGAATTGGAATAAGACTGAATTGCAACAAGGATTTAGAATAATTCTAAACTCTTTTCATGATAATTATATAATATTGTTAATAAGTTACTTATAAAATATAATATTATTTAATAACCCGACAATTGGCTCCCCCAGCCAATATTTTGCTAGATCAGCTGTTCAGCTACTCACCTGATTTTAGTTAAAGTTCAGCTCACTAGGTTAGACCGAGGTGGGTCTTAACCCCCATCACTTACACCATTTTTAGGGTTCACCGCACCCGTTGGCGCGGATGAAGTTTTTTTACCTGTTCGGGCGCGCGACTGGGAATCACATCGTCGGCGGGACGCGCAAGAGAGGAGACGCCGGCTTACGATTCTGTCTGGCGTGGCTCCGCTTATTTGAGCCCATCCGTGAATCAGTCGAAAGAGGGAGTAGCCCTGCCGCCGTCGGTGTTAGCTGATACTGCCAGGGGGCCGCTGGCAAAACTGGCACGGTCGATTGCGTAGATGACATGGCGGACCATCGTGCCAGCCATTTCGGCGAAGTGCTCGCGGTTAGTTAGTTGGCCGCCGATTTTTTCCAGGGCGCGCCGCGACCGGAGGTTGGTTTCGCCCACCAGAAAAATGACTCGATCGAACTGGGTAAGGGCATGACCGACCATCAGGAATTTCAGGGCGGCGTTGGTCGGGCCACCCCAATAGCGGCGAGCGAGGAAGGTCCAGCCGATCTCGATCTCGCCGAGTTCGGCCCGCGTCCGATCAAAGCGTGACGAGCCGATGAGATTATTCGTCGCGGGATCGATGGCGACCAAGGCGCCGCCGCTGGCCAACGCCTCGTCGAAGAAGCGGCGGAATACCGGTTCCTGCCAGCGATCATGTGCCGGATGGACGGCCCAGATCAGCGGGTCGCTCGCGACGGCGTAGAGCGCTACCCAGTCGTCCACGTGAAGTGGGCGCAGCTTAACGAGGGGGTGCAGGAGGGTAGGCTGTAGTGTTTGCACGAGGTCGATATGAAGGGATAAAGCGCGGGCTCCCGGACTTCTGCTGAAAATTTTAAACGCTGCAAGAAACTATTAAGCAGGATCAGGACGTCGGCGGCCGGTGGGGCGCCAGCACCAGTGCCAGGGTTCGTAGCCGATGCGGTGGCGGTTGCGGCGGGGGTAACTGAGATGAAAACCAAATTGGCCGGCGTTCTTTTTTAACCAGCGGAATGCTGGGGTGCGGGCGAAATGTTCTTCCAGGCTGGGATCCTCGGGGGTGCTGATATCGATCGCACAGCCGGTGTGATGTTCACTGCAACCGGGGGCCGCGACTAGTCTTAAGATCTCGGCCAGTGGATTACCCGCGGCCAATTTCCGCCGAATGATGGCTGTTTGCCGCGCGATGCTGCGAAAACCCGAGATGGGGCGCAGCGCGATGTCAGCGCGCGCCGCCGCCGCGTGGAGGCGGCGCCAAGCCGCGGCCGCGCTGGGGGTGAGTTTAATTAAGCGGCGGTCAACGGTGCGCCCAATCGTGATCAACGCTTGCGCCTCGCGCTGGATCGGCAACTGGCGCGCTTCGGCGTAATCCGCGGGAATCCCGAGGCTCGCCCAAATAGTCGGGAGGGAATCAGGCACCTTTCTCAGCCAACCAGCGTTCTGCTTCAATGGCCGCTTGGCAACCCATGCCGGCGGCGGTGATGGCCTGACGATAATGGTGATCGGCGCAATCCCCCGCTACGTACACGCCGGGGGTCTTGGTCTTCACTTGGCTGTGACCGGTCGGGACAAAATAGCCCTGCTCATCGGTGTCGACCGCATCCTTAAAGGGCGCGGTGTTGGGCACGTGACCGATCGCCACAAAAACACCTTTCACGGGGAGCACGCTCTCGATACCCGTTTTAATATTTTTAATTTTTAAACCACTGACGGCGCCAGCGGCGACGCCTTCCACCGCGACGGGCACGCTGTCCCACACGCATTGAATTTTCGGATGCGAGGTCGCCCGATCAGACATAATTTTCGAGGCGCGGAGAGCGTCGCGGCGATGCACCAAGTAAACCTTGCTGGCAAAACGGGTGAGGAAGAGGGCTTCCTCCGCGGCGCTATCGCCGCCGCCGATGACCACGACATCCATGTTGCGATAAAAAGCTCCGTCGCAAGTGGCGCAGGTGGTTACGCCTTTGCCGCCGTAAAGTTCTGCTTCGCCGGGAATGCCGGTGAGCCGGGGGGAGGCCCCCGTGGCGACAATGATGATTTTTGCCTTAATCGTACGATCGGCGAGTTTAAGGGTGTAGGGCCACTGCGCCGTGTCGAGACCTTGGACGGTGCCACTTTCGTAATGCGTCCCAAATTTCTCCGCCTGCTTGCGGAGATTTTGCATCAGTTGATAACCATCGATGCCCTCAGGGAAGCCGGGGAAATTCTCCACTTCCGAAGTAGTGGTGAGTTGGCCGCCGGGCAAAATGCCCTCAATGACGAGAGGCTGGAGATTAGCGCGGCCAGTATAAATGGCAGCGGTGAGACCGGCACAGCCGGTACCGACGATCACGACATTTTCAATTTTCTCGGACATATAATAGAGGGCTCCAAATGAGCGCAACATTTCGGCCAGCGCAACCCCCGAGATGGGGCTAGGCAAATAAGCGCTGGCTGATTTTTCGCCGGCCCGCGGGCTGAGCCCCGAGTTTCACCCCAGTAAATGATGGAGTAGGCCGAGGCTGACGCTGGCAATAATCACCGGGAAAAGCGCGGATGGGAAACGCCGCAGCGCCCACCAGGCCAGTCCCGCGACGATAATAATAAACCAATCCGGGTGGCCCGCTTGGGGGAAAATCACGTGCTGGCCAAACCAGAGCGCGAGGTTGAGCACTACGCCCACCACGGCGGCGGTGACGGCGGTGAGCGCGCACGTCAGGCGCGTTTGGCGTCGCAATTGCTCGATAAAAGGTGCCCCGAGTAAAATCCAAATGAAGCAAGGGACAAAAGTTACCCACGTCGTCAGGGCGGCCCCGAGGGTGGCGGCGAGGAGCGGGGATAAATTTCCGGGCTGCTGCCAGCCGCCGAGGAAGCCCACAAATTGGAGCACCATGATCAGCGGTCCGGGCGTGGTTTCCGCTAGGCCAAGCCCATCGAGCATCTGCGGGGCGGTGAGCCAGTGGAAATGCTCGACCGCTTGTTGCGCCACATAAGGGAGCACGGCGTAGGCGCCGCCAAAAGTGACTAAGGCGGCTTTGCTAAAAAAAATCCCCTCTTGCGTGAGCGTGGCCCCCGTCCCTTGCCAGAGCCCCATCAGTAACACCGGGGTCCACCAGGCGGCCAAGCCCACCAAGAGAACTTGGCCGGCGCGGGTCCAGGAAGGGCGCGTATGGGCCGGCGCCGCTTGGGCATCATCGATGACGGCAGAAGGGGTGGCGGTCGTGGGGCTCCCGTGGCCCGCGGTCACATTGAAAATTTTCTCCCAGCGGAGTCCGCCGAAGTAGCCGATGACAGCGGCACTGCTGATGATGAGCGGGAAGGGCGTGTGAAAAAAGTACAGCGCGACAAAAGCGAGGGCCGCGATCGAAACAAGGATCGAGTTTTTCAGCACCTTAGTCCCGAGACGGATTCCGGCTGTAGCGACGAGGGCGAGGACCGCCGGG
>Ga0214919_10011338_pt1 | contig 11129 bp, 11 predicted proteins | sample LL1503_MetaG_FD_177994 | JGI IMG/M metagenome (GOLD analysis project Ga0214919, IMG submission 177994) | Freshwater microbial communities from Lake Lanier, Atlanta, Georgia, United States - LL-1503 | ecosystem: Environmental > Aquatic > Freshwater > Lake | place: USA: Georgia | collected...
GTGCCACAAGACATTGCCGACAGAGCGCGACTTTCGGTTGAGCGCATGATTGCGATCGGGACACCGTCAAGGACAAAGGAATAGCGATAGTCGTGACGGCACGCGAAGTTTCACTGCCTGCGACATTGAGCGCACCAGAGGTTTCGTGGACACGAGATACCGATGTTGTGGTACTTGGTTCTGGCGCTGCCGGCTTGGCTGCCGCACTTGCCGCACGGCCAGTGCGCGATGTATTGATCGTTACTAAGGACACACTCGATGCGGGATCAACTGCGTGGGCGCAGGGCGGATTGGCTGCAGTGTTTGACCCAGCCGACACGTTTGCCGAACACGTGCGCGACACGTTGGATGCGGGCGGTGGTCTGTGCGATGAAAGTGCAGTGACGTCTTTGGTGCGCGATGCTCCAACCGCAATTGATTATCTAGAAAAAATGGGTGCAGCGTTTGATCCAAGCGCAGATGGATCTCGTGCGTTGACCCGTGAGGGCGGGCACTCGAGATCGCGCATTGTTCATGCCGGCGGTGATCAGTCAGGTGCCGAAATTCAGCGCACACTGGATGAAAATGCGATCAACGCAGGCGTAGAAGTTTTAGAAAATGCTTTTGCTCTCGACTTGGTATTCGGACCAGATCTTCCGTCGGGTAAACGTCAAGTTGCAGGGATTCGTATTGCATTGCTCAACGGTGATGGAACAGTGAAAAGTGTTGGAGTAGTTACTGCGCGCGCAATCGTGATTGCGACAGGCGGCTATGGCCAAGTGTTTGCAAGCACATCAAACCCGCCAGCAGTTACTGGCGATGGTCATGCACTTGCGTTGCGCGCAGGACTCACATTGCGCGATCTGGAGTTTGTGCAATTTCACCCAACCGTCTTATGGCAAGAGGTCGGATCGACAAAACAACAAGTATTGATTTCAGAAGCAGTGCGTGGTGAGGGTGCGGTGTTGTTTGATGCTGCCGGCGAAAGAATTATGAAAGGCGTGCATCCACAAGAAGACTTAGCGCCGCGAGATGTGGTGGCCGCAGCAATCAGTGCGCGAATGACCCAAAACATTAATGGCGTTGATGATCATGTGTATTTGGATGCAACACATATTGGTGAACGATTTGCAACTCGGTTTCCCTTCATTACCAAAGCCTGCAACGCGGCTGGCATTGACCCACAACACGATCGCATTCCGGTTGCGCCGGCCGCTCACTACACATGTGGTGGTATCGACTCAAACATGGACGGCACAACTGAGGTTGAGGGGTTATATGCCGTTGGCGAAGTGGCTTACACCGGTGTTCACGGCGCCAATCGATTGGCATCAAACAGCTTGACCGAAAGCCTTGTAGTCGGCACGCGTGTTGGGCGTAACTTGGCGTGGAAAATGCCAACTCGAGTTGAGCCAGTAATTAAAGCGATTGATCCGGAGGCAAAAAACACAGTTGGATTGTTGGATGACTCATTGCGCGCTCATGTGCGTGTGACGATGTCGAAGCACGTTGGTGTTTTGCGTCAACCGGAAGGGCTGCAAGCCACGATGGATTCGTTGGCAGTGACGGCCGAAAAGATTGATGCCAAGACTCCAGCATCGCGACGCAATTTTGAAGCAACGAATATTTTGACAGTAGCCACAGCAGTTGCTGCTTCGGCATTGGCTCGAACTGAGAGCAGAGGATGTCACAGGCGCACTGACACCGTTGAAGCACGTGAAATTTGGTTGCGACATCTGCAAGTTTCGTTGAGCAACAATCAGCTGATTATTGACAACTTGCCGACAGAGAGTGCATAGCGATGCAATACCACCAGCTCTCTGATGCAACTGCCAGGCAATTGTTGGCAAACAATCTTGTACTTGATGACGTGCGTCGGCTTATTGCCGTGGCACTCGATGAAGATTTAAAGAATGGTCACGACGTGACGACTCATTCGACAGTGCCGGCAAGTCAGCGAAGTACCGGAATATTCGCTACTCGCATGAATGGTTGCATTGCAGGTTTGGACGTGGCAATTGCGGTGCTCGAGATGGTGTGTGGAAGCGAAAACATCAGTGCGACGAAACACGTTGACGATTGTGCTCGAGTAAAGCCGGGCGACAAATTGATGAGCGTTGAAGCACCAACACGCGGATTGCTGACCGCCGAACGCACAGCGCTCAATTTGCTTTGTCATTTGAGTGGAGTTGCAACCGCGACGAGTCAATGGGCCGATGCTCTTGCCAATACTGGCGCACAAGTGCGCGACACTCGCAAAACAACACCTGGTATGCGGGCACTGGAGAAATATGCAGTGCGCTGTGGTGGAGGTGTCAACCATCGAATGTCGTTGTCGGACGCCGCGCTCGTGAAAGACAATCACATTGCTGCAGCAGGTGGGGTGGCTGAAGCTTTTGCATTGGTACGCGCTGGTGCACCAAATATCGCAATTGAAATTGAGGTTGACACGCTCGATCAATTGCACATTGCGCTAGCCGCAGGTGCCGATTTGGTTTTGCTCGACAACATGGCTCCCGCTGTATTGAAAGAAGCAGTAGACATCGCCACAAAACATCAAAATGCAACTGGCAAAGATGTGATTTTGGAAGCGAGTGGTGGACTTACGCTGGAATCAGTGGCGGCTGTTGGTGCCACTGGTGTGCGTTACATCTCGGTTGGCGCACTTACGCACTCTGCCAAAGTGCTCGACATCGGTCTAGATCTATAGCAGTTTTTACAGCAAAGACTTTGAGCGTTGGTGAACGCTCGTGATTGCCGCGAGCAACATGGGTACATACGTACGGTGATCGGTGTAGACGGCGTTATGTGCGCCATCAATAAAGTGTGCATCCACATCGTCAAGTAAATCGATAAGTCGTTGCTGGCGATCAACTGCAACAACCTGATCCTTGGTGGTGATGACTACCGACGCAGGTACATCGACGTCTTTGAGCCATGACGTTGAATCGAAGTTGCCGATCGCACTACCTGCTTCAATGATCTTGCGCCAGTCATGCGAAGCCATTTGCTCAATGGCCCATGGTTCGAGACCTTCACCTTTGCGTTGCATATACAACTGTTCGGTAAGCCATTCAATTGTCTGTTTTGGAGTCAGACGCGCAAGTGCTGCCAGCCCTGTGAGACCTAGGAACGAAAGTCGCTCCTCGCGCGACACCGCAAAACTTGCTGCTGTGGAGCAGAGCACGAGTCCACGCACTCGAGATTCATGACGCTTCCAGACCAACTGGGCAATGGTGCCACCCATGGAATAGCCGACAGGAATAAATGTATTAATGCCGAGCACATCGGCAATCGCCGCAACGTCATCAGCGCAGTCCTCTAAACGGAACGGACTTTTTGAATTAATTCCTTTGCCATGACCGCGATGATCTGGTGCAATGATTCGAAAATGTTCGCCGAGAGTGTCGAATGCTGTGAACCAATTGAGATCTGCAGTTGCTGTCCAGCCGTGCAAGAGGAAAATTGTTGGAGCACCAGGTGGACCCTGCACCTCACGAATAAAAGTTTGACCACGGCCCGGTAACTCGAGCGCACGACCTGGAGGGAGTGACATTGTGTGTGAGTTAAAACTTTCTACTGTGCTGATTCTGTATCGAGCACTTTGACTTTAAGTTTGCCGTTTGGTGCGTCGTAAGAAACAGTTGCACCTTTTTTTGATCCGAGCAAACTTGAACCGAGAGGCGAGCTCGGGCTCATCACGCTGACATCGCCAGCCTCTGGTCGCTCTTCAACATGACCGATCAAATAACGCTCTGCATCGGAGTCTGCATCACCGTCGTACACGATTGTGACGATGGTGCCAAGACCAACTACACCGTCCGGTGCTGGCGGAATGATTTCGGCATCCTCAAGAAATGATTCGATCTGGCGAATTCGACCCTCCATGTGGCCCTGCTCGTCTTTGGCTGCGTGGTAGTCACCATTTTCTTTAAGGTCGCCCATTTCTCGGGCTCGCTCAATTTTGTCTGCAACTTGAATGCGCCCACGAGTGGTGAGATCGGTGAATTCAGCAGTTAAGCGGTCATGGGCCGCCTGAGAAAGTTGGTGCTTTGCCATGCGCACAAAGGTTAGCGGTGCGTATTGCGCCCTACGATATAGGGGGTATGGCGACCTCAAAAACAACAACATCATCTGGCAAGAAGCATCGCATTGCAGTCATTGGTGGTGACGGCATTGGCCCAGAAGTCGTGATTGAGGCGCTCAAAGTATTGCGTGCTGCAGGTGCGCAACTTGAGACAACTGATTTTGATTTGGGTGGCGCGCGGTATTTGCGCGACGGCGAAGTGTTGTCGGACGAGACACTCGCACAGTTGCGTAATTTTGATGCCATCTTGCTTGGTGCTGTCGGCACACCTGGTGTGCCACCTGGCGTAATTGAGCGTGGGCTGTTACTCAAGATGCGTTTCGAGTTGGACTTGTATATCAATCGTCGACCATTTGCCGGCACCGCACCTGGACACAACACCCCACATGACTTCATTGTGATTCGTGAAAATACCGAAGGTCCATACGTCGGTGAAGGTGGCGTGTTGCGCAAAGGTACGCCTCATGAAGTGGCAACACAGGGAAGCGTAAATACCGCACACGGTGTAGAGCGCTGCGTGCGCTACGCATTTGAGTTGGCTGCAACACGTACTCGCAAACATCTCACGCTCGTACACAAGACAAACGTTCTTACCTTCGCTGGTGATTTGTGGCAGCGCACCTTTGATCGTGTTGCAAAAGAGTTTCCTCAAGTTGCTACCGCGTACAACCACGTTGATGCTGCTTGCATTTATTTCGTGCAGGATCCACATCGTTACGACGTGATTGTTACCGACAACTTGTTCGGCGACATTCTCACCGACTTGGGTGGAGCAGTGAGTGGCGGCATCGGTATCGCATCGTCTGCAAATCTCAATCCAGCCGGTACAGGGCCATCGATGTTTGAGCCCGTGCACGGCTCAGCACCCGACATCGTTGGCACGGGCAAAGCCAACCCGGTTGCGGCAATTCTGTCGGCTGCACACATGCTTGAATTTTTAGGCGAAAACGCAATGGCTGAGCGAGTGCGTGCTGCTTGCCAAGCACCAGCAAATGGCTCAACGAGTCAAATGGGTGACGAAATTAGTGCCAGAGTGGCCAAATAAGAGCGATAGTTTAGAACGCAATTCGAATTCAGTATTCACGCAACACATCAACACCGAGGAAAACATGCCAATTACGACAACACCAAAAATCTGGATGAACGGCAAGCTTGTCGATTGGGACAAAGCACAAGTACATGTGTTGACGCACACATTGCATTACGGCACCGGAGTATTCGAAGGTATTCGTGCATACGAGACAAAGAATGGTCCAGCAATTTTCCGACTCACCGACCACATCAAGCGTTTGTACAACTCGGCGAAGATCATGGGCATGGACATGCCATACTCCGTTGAAGAAATCGTTCAAGCAACAAAAGACACCGTGAAGTCGACTGGATTGCCAGCCTGCTACATCCGCCCACTTGCGTATTACGGATATGGCGAAATGGGATTGAATACGTTGCCTTGCAAAGTCGACATTGCTATTGCCTGCTGGCCGTGGGGTGCCTACTTGGGTGATGATGCAGTGGAAAAAGGTGTGCGCATGAAAGTTTCTTCATGGACACGCCACGATCACAACACAATGCCACCTGCTGCAAAAACTGTGGGCAACTACGTCAACTCGACTTTGGCAAAAGTAGAAGCGCTTAAGGCTGGATACGACGAGGCGATCATGCTTGCACCAAACGGCTTGATTGCTGAGTGCACAGGCGAGAATATTTTCTGTGTGCGCGACGGCATCATTTTGACTCCGCCAACATCGGCTGGTGCGCTTGAGGGCATTACCCAAAACAGCGTGATGCGCATTGCACGTGATCTGGGCTACGACATTCGTGTTGACAACATCGCACGAAGCGACCTCTACATCGCCGACGAAATCTTTGCCTGCGGTACTGCAGCCGAAGTTGGCTCGGTAAGCATGGTGGATGAACGCCTGATTCCTTGTCCTGGCCCTAAGACTCGAGCCATTGCTGCGGCATATGCCAAGGCTGTGCGTGGCCAAGACGAGCGTTATATCGACTGGTGTGAACTGGCCTAAATCACAAGCTTGTGAGTAAATAGGGGATATCCCCACGATGTTCCACAGACTTGTCCCCAGATCTATTCACAGGCAGGGTATGGCTTCTAGGCCATTGTCCCCAATGTTTTCCACAAAGCCTGACGGGTGATGTTGGCGAACCACTATCTACGGGGTGATACTGGTATTTGTGAATTACATCGGAGCAGCCTCACCAAGTATCGCGATCATCATTATTAGTTAGGCGTTCGTCTTTCGACGTTCGCCCAAGCCGCCCTCAAGGGCGGCTTTTTTAATCCCTGAAAAAAGCGAAAACTTTGAAAAGAGAAAATATGAATGCATCACAGAAAAACACCACAGTCGAAGTGTTTGACACAACCCTGCGTGACGGCATGCAGGTGGAAGGCGTGTCGGCAAGCGTCGTTGACAAACTGCGTATCGCGGAGCAACTCGATTATCTAGGTGTGCACTTCATTGAAGGTGGATGGCCAGGTGCGAACCCAAAGGACATTGAGTTCTTTGCCCGAGCCCAAACAGAATTGAAACTGACGACATCGACGCTGGTTGCTTTTGGCTCGACACGGCGTCCGCTCGGAAAAGTAGACGATGATCCAACTCTTCGCAACTTGATCGAGTCGAATACCCCTGCGGTATGCATCGTTGCTAAGTCATCTGACTATCACGTTGAGCAGGCATTGCAGACAACGCTCGACGAAGGCTTGGCGATGATTGGTGACTCTGTGAAGTTTTTGCACGGTGCTGGTCGCCAAGTGCTTGTCGATATGGAGCATTTCTTCGACGGTTTTAAGAGCAACCCTGAGTTTTCTATGCGAGCTCTTGAGTCTGCAATCATCAATGGTGCAACTCACTTGGTGTTGTGCGACACAAATGGTGGCTCGTTGCCGTTTGAAGTGCAAGACATTGTTGGAGCGGTTCATCGACACGTTGGTAATGACGTGATCATCGGCATTCATTGCCACGACGACACAGGTTGTGCGGTCGCCAACTCACTTGCTGCAGTACACAGTGGCGCACGCCATGTTCAGGGAACTTTGAATGGTCTTGGTGAGCGCACTGGCAATACCAACTTGACTACGGTGATTCCAAACCTGCAACTCAAGCTTGGATACACATGTTTGCCAGAAGGCAGACTCGAGCGAATCACTGCAGTGAGTAACTATGTTGCAGAAGTTTTGAATCGTCCGCTTAATCCGCAAGCGCCGTATGTTGGTTCGGGTGCATTTGCACACAAAGCTGGTTTGCATGTGTCAGCAATTGCTCGCGCAAAAGATGCATACGAGCATGTGTCACCAGAACTGGTTGGCAACGGAACGAGATTCCTAGTTTCGGAAATGGCCGGCAGGGCAACAATCACGATGAAGGCTGAAGAGCTGGGCCTTGCAATGGACGGACCAGCAGTGAACCAAGTAATTGATGACTTGAAGCGCCTTGAGCACGAGGGCTATCACTTCGAAGCAGCCGATGCATCGCTCGAATTGTTGATGCGCCGTGCCGCGGGATGGGAACAGAATTTCTTCAAGGTGGATTCGATGCGAGTGATCACAGACGAATCATCAATGGGCGACTTCACTACCGAAGCAACTGTCAAAGTGTGGATCGGGGATGCACGAGAAGTATTTACCGCAGAGGGAAATGGTCCGGTCAATGCGATTGATACGGCGCTTCGCGCAGCACTTGCAAAGAGTTTCCCGCAGCTCTCCAAAGTGCACCTAACCGACTACAAAGTGCGCATCCTGGATTCTGGATCGGCGACCGGAGCAGTAACACGAGTGCTTATCGATGCAACAAACGGTGACCGCACGTGGACAACTATCGGCGTGTCGGCAAACATCATCGAAGCATCGTGGCGAGCACTCGAAGAGTCGCTCGTATTCGGCCTGCTGCACTCGACCAACAACTAGGATCGTGGCCGTATGGCTGCTCCAAAACACACTCCGGTTCTTCCAACCAATAATCCACGTATCTACACATCACCAGAACATGTGCCTGGTAGTTGGACAGTTGATCGACCGGGAATGTTGGACGGACGTCAACCGCGCGGCGCAAGCCTTGGAAATCAGGGACCCGACCAGGGATATGTGTTGACACTTGCACGTCGTGTTCGTAAAAATGTGCGAGTTAAAGAAGGCGAATCAGTTGATGATGCAATTCAGGGGACTATTGCAATTGCGCTGAGAAGGGCTTCACAGTTTGGCCGCGCTCCCGTCATGCACGACCTGACATTTGCGCTCACCATCTGGGGATGGTTGCTGGATGCTCCGCCAGCGGACTTGTTGGCAAAGCGTCGTGAAGTATTTAGTGGGCTCGGACACGCAGCGCATCACTACGCCGAGATTCGCGCGCTCGTAGGTATGGTTCCAGAAACTACCTATCAGTTATCAATTGACCAATTGACGAAGTCAATGCCAATGTCGTGGCGCGCGCTCACCGGCGCCTGATTTTGCGCTAGTTAAACAGCAAATTTTTCTAGATCAGCCAAGTCAACAAACTCAAGCGTGCGCACGTGTGTTGCGCGCAAATTGACTCGAGGCGCGTGGCCGGCTTCAAATGCTTCTTGCCACCTGCTTGCGCAGAGACACCACTGATCGCCCGCTTTGAGCCCAGCAAAACCGTATTGAGGCATTGGCGTTGAAAGGTCGTTACCTGCCGACTTTGAAAAATCCAAAAACTCAGTTGTCATAATTGCACACACCGTGTGGACACCAACATCGTCGCCACTTGTTTCGCAGCAGCCCGTGCGAAAGAAACCAGTCATTGGAGAGGTGCAGCAGCTGTCGAGTGCTTCACCGTAAACATTGGTTTGATTAGTGCGAGTTGTGTCGGCCATTGTGAGAAGGGTAGTGGACGCCATCGCGGATCAACACGCCGAGATAACCTGTTGAGAGATGTCAACTGCCACACCGCGTTATCGATTCGCTCCATCACCAACCGGATATTTTCATGTGGGTGGTGCACGCACAGCCTTGTACAACTGGTTGCTGGCACTTAAAAACAACGGCACATTTGTTTTGCGCATCGAAGACACCGATGAGTCGCGAAACGAACCGCAGTGGACACAAGGAATTATCGATGCTCTTGCTTGGATCGGTATTGACAGCAACGACCCACATTTCGAAGGACCGTATTTTCAGTCGACTTACGCCGCTGAGCATGTAGCTGCTGCTCAGAAGTTGTTTGATTCGGGTAACGCTTATTACTGCGACCAGACATCGGAGCAGATTCAAGAGCGCGCCAAAGCCGCGGGTCTGAACGGATACGACGGATACTCGCGCGATCGGGGCCTCGCGCCTGGCCCGGGCCATGTATTGCGCTTCAAAGTGCCGGCTGGAAAAACCATCGTGCACGACACGGTTCGCGGCGAAGTTGAGTTTGAGAACTCGACTATCGAGGATTTTGTGTTGTTGCGCGGCAACGGAACGCCAGTGTTTTTGTTGGCCAACGTCGTTGACGACATCACGATGAATATTTCCCATGTTCTGCGAGCCGAAGAACATTTGCCAAACACTCCAAAGCAGCAGATGCTGTGGAATGCGCTTGGCGTAACCCCACCGGTGTGGGCGCACGTGCCTGTGTTGGTGAATGAGCAGCGCAAGAAGTTGTCAAAGCGTCGCGACAAAGTGGCCGTTGAGCAATATCGCGAAGAAGGCATCTTGCCTCAGGCAATGGTCAACTACTTAATGACTCTCGGATGGGCGCCACACGGCGACACCGAGATCGTGCCGTGGGAAAAGATTGTTGAAGAGTTTGCGCTCGAAAGTGTTAATCACTCACCAGCATTTTTTGACATCAAGAAGTTGCAGTCTTTTAATGGTGAGTACATCCGAATGATGCCGCTCGAAGATTTCATTAGCGCTGCCGAAGTAATTTTGACTTCGAGTGCCGCACCGTGGCCTGCTGAGAGATACAAACCAGAATTGTTTAGGGCGATGGCCGCACTTGTGCAAACCCGCGTTGCAGTGATGGCTGAAGTGTGTGCCCTTGTTGATTTCCTATTTTTGGCAGAGCCACCTATTGATGAAGCAGCATTTACGAAATCGTTTGGTGCCGACTTTGCCGTACCAACGCTTGCTGAGATTGCCACTGCATTCGAAACCGTGGAGTGGAACGCAGAGTCGCTCAAGATTGCGGTGGAGGCTGTGGGAACGAAGCACGACGTGAAGCTCGGCAAATTGCAAGGGCCATTGCGCATCGCAATCTCTGGACGAAGCGTTGGGCCACCGTTGTTTGAACCAATCGAGTTGCTCGGTCGTGATGAATCTTTGCGTCGCATCAAGGCGGCACTCGCTCGCGCACAGGGGTAGACAACAGTGAGCAGGTTTGTTCGAGTTGTAGGTCTGCTCCTCATCATCTCGATGATGTACGGGTGTGCCAATTTGGCGCAAGTGTGGTGGGTTGGTCGAAGTGATCAAGCAAGAGCGGTTGATGCCATCGTTGTGCTCGGTGTTGCACAATATGACGGCAGACCATCGCCACAATTGCAAGCACGCCTTGACCATGCATTGACACTGTTGCATGAGGGTGCAGCGCCACTCGTAATCACAACCGGAGGCAATCAGCCGGGCGACAGATTTACCGAGGCCGAGGCATCGGCAAACTATTTAATAAAAGGGTTAGGAATTGATTATCAAGCGGTCGAGATTTTGCAAGAAAACAATGGCTCCACAACGCGTGAATCGCTCATTGGAGTGCGCGACATCATGCAATCTCGCGGGTTGCACAGCATCCTCATCGTCACTGATCCGTATCACGCGTTGCGATCACGTTTGATTGCCCAAGACCTTGGGCTTGTCGCATATGTTTCTCCCACCCGCACTTCGCCATTGCGGGGGGCGAGCGCAGTTTCGCGGCATGTGCGAGAAGCACTTGGGGTTTCCATTGCACATCTCATTGGTTTTGCAAATCTGGAGCGCCTCACCAAATAGTGTGTGGCGATTTTAGGTACGGCGATATCCTTGAGCCGTCACTCTGGGGAGTGGTGTAACTGGCAACACAGCAGATTCTGGTTCTGTTATTCAGGGTTCGATTCCTTGCTCCCCAAC
>Ga0214919_10011339_pt1 | contig 11129 bp, 11 predicted proteins | sample LL1503_MetaG_FD_177994 | JGI IMG/M metagenome (GOLD analysis project Ga0214919, IMG submission 177994) | Freshwater microbial communities from Lake Lanier, Atlanta, Georgia, United States - LL-1503 | ecosystem: Environmental > Aquatic > Freshwater > Lake | place: USA: Georgia | collected...
GGATTTCAGCCAGGTTCATGGCGTTCTGGCAGGGCTGCGAACGGTACAGCTCTTGGCGTGTATCTAAATTGTGCACCGTCGACTGGGTCTGGCTGGCACAGCCCGTCAGTAAAAAAACAGCAGTGAACAGAGCGGCCAGCTTCACGATTTTTCTCAGTGGTTCAGCAAAGTTGTTATACCGGCACCAGTTTAGCCTGCTACGACAAGCCGCTCTCACCGCCCGACTGCGGCCTGTAAAATCGACACCCATGCCGCCGTAGTTCAATGGATAGAACGAGCGCCTCCTAAGCGCTAGATATGGGTTCGATTCCCGTCGGGGGCGCCAAATGTTTAGGATTGAAGCAATGCAACACTCGTTGCAATTATTGCGCCGGCCGATAGTTGGCGCAGCACCAAATTCCAAAGCGGATCAAGCCCCTTGAGGAGCCAAAAGTTCGCCGAGCAGACAGACGCCGCCTGTGAATGAGTTGACGGGCTGGGAGGCGGTAGGGCCTTGGCGCTGGACGAAAAAGGGCCTGAGCACTCTTTTGTGCCCCTAGTGTGTCTCGGAGTGCCTGAAGCTCAGGTTGAAGCGGCGGGCCTTGGCATGGAAAAGTCAGTAGTTCAAGGCACTGACGAAGCGCCTCCTGCCAAGAATCGGCGTATTGAGCTCAGTTACAGGTGACTACCCTATATTTTGCCCAATATCTTTTGCAAGAAATCTTTGGCGCGTTCGGTTCGCGGTGCGCCAAAGAATGTGGTTACCGGCGCTTGCTCGATGATTTGGCCATGGTCCATGAAGACGATTTCATCGGCAACCTCGCGGGCAAACCCCATCTCATGGGTGACGACCAGCATCGTCATACCGTCTTTGGCCAGATTCCGCATGACTTGAAGCACCTCGGAGATCAGTTCTGGGTCCAGGGCCGAGGTGGGTTCGTCAAACAGCATTGCTTTGGGCTCCAGGGTGAGCGATCGGGCAATTGCCGCGCGTTGCTGCTGGCCCCCTGATAGCCTAGCCGGGTGCTTGTCCGCCTGATCGGCAATGCCCACCCGGTCAAGGTAATGCATGGCAAGTTTCTTGGCCTCGGACTGGCTCATGCCTTTGGCTTTGATCGGGGCCAGCGTCAGGTTCTCCAATACCGTCATGTGGGGGTAAAGCTCAAAATGCTGGAACACCATGCCAACAGAAAGCCTCAATGCGGGCAGATTTTTACAGCCGCGAACGCCAACCCCATCGACCCAGATGTCGCCCGATTGAAATGGCTCCAAGCCATTGATGCATCGCAGGAGAGAGCTCTTCCCGGAGCCACTCGGGCCGCAAATAACGATGCACTGGCCTTTGTTGACGCTCAATGAGACGCCATCGAGCGCTTTGAACTGGTCAAATGCCAGGCTAACCTGCTTGATTTGAATGATCGGCTGAGTCATCGGCCCTGGACCTTTTCGAATTTTCTTGCGACAAGAGAACCGCCGTAGCAGATCAGAAAGTAGATCAGGGCAACAGTCAGGTACATCTCCGTCGGCCGCCCAGTGCGCTCGGCAATCATGGCCGTGGTGTGAAGCAGTTCGTCATAGCCCACCACGTAGGCCACGGTAGTTCCCTGCAACACCAGAATGCATTGCGTGGTGAGTGCCGGCAGCATCGCCCTGATGGCTTGGGGTAGCACGATGTGTTGCATGGTCTGCCGATAGCTCAGGCCGGATGACAATCCGGCTTGAATCTGGCGATGGCCTACTGATTGGATGCCGGAGCGAATAATCTCTCCAAAATAGGCACCAAAGAAAATCACGAACGCACAAAGGATTGATGTCAGGTCGTTGATGGATTTACCAATGAGGATCGGCATCAGGAAATAAAACCAAAACAGAATAAGGATCAGGGGGTTGCTGCGTAAAACGTTGACAAAGCCGCCACAGAGCATGCTCAGCCAGGCGCGGTGGCTGAGGCGCCCTATGGCCACCAAACAGCCCAGGGGAAAGCTCAGCGCGATGGCAACCGCCGCCAGCTTCAGGCTGGTTATCAGCCCCTTGATCAACAGCGGTGCATTGGCGGTGACGACAGCCCAGTCCATTCAATGATGCCCCGTGTCTCGCTTGATCAAACCCGGAATATGGTACTTTTTTTCAAGCCATGTCATAAGGGCTATCACAAGAAGGGTGGTCAACACATAGGTGAGACTGGCCACGGCATAGGCCTCAATGCCACGAAACGACCAGGCCTCGATTTTTCGGGTGGTGGCGGTGATTTCCATCACGCCAATGGTCAGGGCCAGCGAAGTGTTTTTGAAGGTGGTCAAAAACTCGGAGGTGATAGCCGGGATGATGATGCGCAGGGCATAGGGCATGATCACATACCGATACATCTGGAATGGTGTCAATCCGGTGGAGAGAGCCGCCTTGAACTGCCCTTGTGGGATGGCCATAATGGCGGAGCGAATCTGCTCGGCAACCCTGGACGATGTATAGAACGATATGCCCACTACAGCGGTCCAGTAGGGCACTGCATCAAGCCGGTTCCACCAGGAGCTGAATTCCTCAGGCAGCAATTGCGGGATGACAAAAAGCCAAATGAACAGTTGCACAAGCAGCGGAATATTTCTGAACACCTCCACATAAGCGGTGCCAAAAAACCGCAAGATCCGCGAGTTGGTGACGCGGCAAACTCCGATCAAGATGCCCAATGTCAGTGCCAGAACCCAGCAGATCAGCGCGAGGTGAAAGGTGGTCCATACACCGTCGATGATCCACTCTGAATAGGGCGGCTGGGTCAACATGCCCCAGTTGAATTCGTAGCGCATTCAGGATCGGACTGTCTTTAGAAACGCCCCAAGTTTCTCTATGCCTTCAACGATCTCATGGACGGGTGCATTGAACACAAAGCGCATATGGTTTTCCCCGCGCTTGCCAAAAGCCGAACCCGGTTGGCCCGAGACATGGGCTTGCTGCATCATCTGCTGGCTCAATGCCAATGAGGTCAGGTGGAACCCCTTGAACCTGGGGAAGACGAAGTAGGCGCCTCTGGGTGCTACGCAACTCACACCGGGCATATCGCGTAATCCAGCCATGAAAGCATCGCGCTGTGCTTGGTAACCTTTGACAAGCTCAGCAATTCCGAACTTGCCTTGCACAATATCACCGTCCAATGCAGCTGCTGCACCCGCCTGAGCGAACGACGTGACACAGGAAAAAGAATGCGAGGTGATCAGCTGGATTTTTTCACTGATCGCGGCGGGTGCCACGATCCAGCCCACCCGCCAGCCAAACATGTTGAAGGTCTTGCTTGCGGTTTGGATTGTGATGGTGCGTTCGCGCATGCCGTCCAAAGTGGCCAAGCTGATGTGAGGCAGCCCATCGAAAAGAAAATGCTCATAGGCTTCGTCCATCAGCACCAGCAGATTGTGTTCGATCGCGACCTTGGCGATGGCTTCCAGGTCGGTTCTGTCAAACACCCGGCCAGTCGGGTTGTGCGGGTTGCACAGGATCAGCATTTTTGTGCGCGGCGTGATGCGTTTGACCAGATCGTCCATGCTGAACCGAAAGCCGTCCTGCTCTCGCAGGGGCAGCGGCACAGGCTTCGCACCCGAGATGCGGACCATGGGTTCAAAGGCGAACCAGCCTGGATCTTCCACCAAAACCTCGTCGCCCCTGTCCACCAACGCCAGCAGGGTGGTCAGAATCCCCTGCTTGCCGCCCGGTGAGACGGTGATTTCAGTCTCAGGGTCAACCAATAGGCCGTTTTCGCGCAGCATTTTGCGCGCGATCACTTGTCTGAACTCTTGCAAGCCCCGGGAGTCTGCGTAAAGAGACGCTGCAGGTGACTCCAGGTATTGAATCGCTGCGGCCTTGATGTGCTGCGGCGTGTCAAATTTACTTCCAAAGTCATATACCTTGACGCCGTTCTTGCGAAGTTCCCGGTTTTTTCGCGCGGAAGCCATCGAGGTGGAGTAGCTAAGCTTCTCCACCCGTTTGGCAAAAGAATAGGTTGGCATCATCACCCTTCTAGATGTCTTGCAATGCGCGGCTCACAGATAAGCTAGGTCTTGGGTAGCCAGTTGTCGATGCCAAGAGGGCATTGGTTGCGCAGGATGGTCTTGGTCGTGGCTGATTGCGGCAGCGGGAAACCAGCCTTGGGGGACTTGCCACCAAACCATTCGTCATAGAGCTTGTCGTACTCGCCGGTTTCGATCAGGTAGCACAGGGCGTTGTTCACCGTGTTGCGCCACTTGGAATCGTTCTGCGGAAGAATGATGCCACTCAAGGTGCAGAAAAGATCGGGCCCGTGAACGGTCCACTCGTTGGGATTTTTTGCCTTGATCTGCAAGGACAGCAGTGCCGAGTCGAGCGTGATGTGGACATCGGTGCGTTTTTGCTCCAGAGCCAGAAAGCCCACCGCGTGGGTCGGAAATGCCACAACCTGGGGTGCAGGCTTGACTTTGCCGCTGGTGCCAAGCTCGGTGATCAGCTTTTGCTCCACGCTGCCATTGGTGACGCCGACGCGCTTTCCGGCCAAATCTTTGATGTCCTTGATGTTCATGGACTTACGGTTGAGCATCTTGATGCATGCTGTGTTGTTGACCATGGAAAAATCCACCACTTGCAGACGGTCTACGGTGATGCCGGTAGACCCCAGAACCCAGTCGAGGGAGCCATTCACAATCAGTGGAATGCGCGTTTCAGGGGTTACTTTACGGAACTCAAGCTCGATCTTGGTGCCCATCTTCCTCTCCAACAAGGCGTGCAGTGACTTGCTGAGCTCGTAGGCCCAGCCGTCGAGCTCACCCTTGTCATTGACAAACCCGTAAGGTGCGGTCCCTTCTTGGGCACCAACCACCAATTTTTTTTCTTGAAGCACCTTGTCGTATTTACTTTGGGCTTGTACACCCGTGACAAGGATGACCATTGACAATAGACCGACCAGTTTGGCCAGAGTCATCTTCCAGAAACGGAGCTTGAACATGCGACTTTCTCCAAGGTAAATAATGATTAGATCTTCCAGCGCGAAAGCAAGATGAGTTTAAATTCTCAGCGACCCCAGTACAAGGGTCCAATCGTATCTTTAGATCAGACGCATCATTTTTGTTTATCGCAAATGGCACCTGGTGCAGGTCGGTGATCGTTCATACCAGCGACCCATAAAATGAAGCTGGGCACTTCAAACGAGGCATGACCCCATGATCGACTTTCGAAATCTTGAAGCTTTTGTCTCGGTTGCCACCACGGGCAAGTTCAACCTGGCTGCCGAAATACTCAACACCACCCAGCCAGCTATTTCAGCGCGAATCGCCCTGCTGGAGAATACTCTCGGTGCCCGGCTTTTTGATCGTCGCCCACGGCGGGCCGAACTCACCGTCGCGGGGCTGAAGCTTCTGGCCTATGCGGAACGCATGCTGGCACTGCGCCACGATATGCAGCGGGCCTTTGGGGAGACGCCATCGGTAAACGGCATTTTGCGGCTCGGCGTACCCGAAACCATTGTGCACACTTGGCTGACTGACTTGGTGGAGCGCATTGCCAAGGACTTTCCTGAGGTAACCCTGGATATCGAGGTGGATTCGACACCTAATTTACAACGGGCCTTGACCAATGAAAAGCTTGATGTTGCGTTTTTGTACCAGCCAAGCACTGCGGAGGATGTCTTGTGTCGGCCCCTTTGTGCTTATACGCTGGATTGGTTTGCCGACATTGATCTGCCACTGCCTTCCGGGCGGATCGAACTTGAAGATCTGGCCGCCTGGCCCATCATTTCATTTCGCCGCGGTTCGCCGGCCTATGTGGCGATTGATAAATTGCTCAACGCGGCCGGGCTGCCGCATGGCCGCATATTTGGCAGCTCTGCGATTGCCGCCATCGTTCGAATGACGCTTAGCGGCATAGGCGTGTGCGTGCTGCCGAGTTTGGTGGTGCAACGTGAATTGAAGGAAAGGCGCCTCCGTCAACTCGATGTTGTCTGCGACCTGCCGCGACTGGATTTTTACGTGTGTTACCGCGACAAATCGATGAGCCCGCTAAATAGGGTCGTGGCAGACATGGCCATCGCTGTGGCGCAGGATTACCTGGGGCAAGAGAGCGGTTCATCATAAATTTTTATCAGTTAAATCCAAAATAAAGATTGGACACCCGAGGGGGGCATCGAAAGAATCAGGTGTTTTAGTTCCGACGCATTACCGTAATGACCGAAGCTGCTCACTCTCCCGACCGGTTGCCCAAAAGACAGTTTCGCGTCGGTATTGATATTGGCGGGACATTTACGGATATCGTGGCGACCGGCACCGATGGTGCAATTTTTGTCAAAAAGACATCTTCCACACCGCAAGACTACAGTCTGGGCAGTTGCCGCGGTGTTCAGGAGTTGATGCAAGAGAATGGTATTGGTGCAGAAGAGGTTGATGTCGTGGTTCATGCCACTACCATGGCCACCAATGCCGTTTTGGAGGGCAAGGGCGCACGCACCGGATTGATCACGACACAGGGTTTTCGTGATGTGCTGGAATTCCGCCGGGTGCGGGTGCCAGATTTGTACAACTTGGACTACGTCAAACCCAAGCCTTTGGTGCCGCGTGAGTTGCGGATGGAAGTGATTGAGCGGATGGGGCCCCTTGGTGAAGTGCGCCTTGTCTTGAATGAGGCTTCGGTAAGGACCGCTGCGCAACGGCTCAAAGACGCTGGCGTGGAAGCGGTGGCGATCTGCTTGTTGCACTCATATGCCAATCCGGATCACGAACGGCGCGTCAAAGAGATCGCTCTAGACATCTTGGGCAATGATGTTTTTGTCACATGCTCATTTGAAATATTGCCTGAAATTCGGGAGTATGAGCGCACCAGCACGACGGTGGTCAATGCCTATCTTGGGCCAGTGATGAACCGCTACCTGCAAACGCTGATGCAGCGTCTCTCCACTTTGGGTATCGGCAAGTCGCTGCATGTCATGACATCCGGTGGCGGACAAATGAGCATACGCGCTGCCATGTCCAAGCCGGCCTACCTGGTTGAGTCTGGTCCGGCGGCGGGTGTTATAGCTGCAGCGCGCGCAGCCAGTGAGCTCCAGCTCCCTAACATCATCACGCTGGATATGGGTGGCACTACGGCAAAAACGGCCATTGTTGAAAACGCTGAGCCAAGTAAAACCAGTGAATTTGAAATTGGCGCTGGCATCAATTTGTCAAGCAAATTGGTAAAAGGCGCAGGTTATGCCATCAAGCTGCCGTTTATTGATGTGTCAGAAATTGGGGCTGGTGGCGGCAGTCATATTTGGTTTGACAAGGGTGGCGCTCTCAAAGTAGGGCCGCACAGCGCGGGCTCCGAACCCGGTCCGGTTTGCTATGGCCGAGGCGGCCAGCAAGTTACCGTGACCGATCTGCTTCTGACCTTGGGCTACATCAACCCTGACTATTTGGTGGGCGGGGCGCTCAAACTCAGCCCAGACGCGGCACGCGAAGCGGTACGCGACCAAATTGCGGCGCCGCTTGGCAAGTCATTGCAAGATGCAGCACATGGTGCGTTGACGGTGGCCGTGGCAAACATGGTTCGGGCTGTCAAGTCAGTGTCAACCTACCGTGGGCGGGACCCGCGCGATTACACCTTGATCGCCTTTGGCGGTAACGGTCCGATTGTGGCTGCGGCAATCGCGCGGGAACTGTCAATGCGAAGGGTGATCGTGCCACTTAATTCCGGGGTGCTCAGCGCGCACGGACTGCTGGTGGCAGACCATGAGCAAGAGCTTGTCAAGTCGTTCCCCGGTCGAATGTCTGAGCTTAATTCAGAGGGCTTTGCGCAGGCCTTTGGGGCCTTGGCGGCTGCGGCCGTGCTTGCGCTGGAGTCCGAGGGCTTTGTGCGTAGCGACATCGTGATCCAACGGTATGCTGACTTGCGCTATGTCGGCCAGGCTTTTGAACTGACCGTACCGGTTGACGCTGCTGCATCGCCCGACTTGCAACTGATGGCGCAGGCCTTTCACCAGGAGCATTTTCGGACCTATGCCCATAAAGCCGATAGCGAGCCGGTCGAAAACGTAAACATCCGTGTCATCGCCAAGGTGGCCACGCCACCTTGGCCGGTGAAGCCGGTAGTGGCGTCCGCCCAACCCACAGTGACGACTACGTGCCGTGATGTGTATTTCGGGCCGGTCTGGGGTACTCGTCTGACACCGGTATTGCAGCGTACGGACCTGGTCGGGGGCTCAATGGCCGGGCCGGTCATCGTTGAGGAATACGATGCCACCTGCGTGGTTCCGCCTGACGCCACGGTCAGGATCGATGGGCGAAACAACCTCATCATTGAGTTGGAGATCTGATCATGGACAAACACCCTGCCAGTCGCATGGATGCCCGTATCGATCCCATCACGCTCGAGGTGATTCAAAACGCCTTGAGCTCGATTGCCGACGAACTGGCGTTGGTGATCATGCGGTCAGCCTATTCAAATATCGTGCGTGACTCTATGGACTATTCCACGGCCGTGTGTGACAGTTCAGGTCGCATCATTGCGCAGGGGCTCACGACCCCGGTGCATCTGGGCTCCTTCCCCGAGGCCATGCGTAGCCTGATTCGTCAGTACGGCGGGGATATGGTCCAGGGCGACATCTTCATATTCAACGACCCCTATGGCTCGGGCGGCATGCATCTGCCGGATTTCTACATCATCAAGCCGGTCTTCTTGGACGGCGCAATTGAGGGCTATGTTGCTACTTTGGCCCATCAGGCTGATGTGGGCGGTATCGCGCCCGGGGGCATGGCGGTGTATGCCACCGAGGTGTACCAAGAGGGCCTGCGCATACCCGCCTTGAAGCTCTACGAGGCAGGGAAGCCTAACCAAGCCATTCTTCGCTTGATCGAAAAAAATTCGCGTCAACCCACGGAGGTACTGGGGGACATCCGAGCCCAGTTGGCAGCCTGCGGAAACGGTGAGCGTGGCCTGATGAGTCTGATCACGCGATATGGCGCTGAGCACTTTAGGCTGTACACCGAGGAACTGCATAACTACGCCGAGCGCCTGATACGCGCTGAAATCAGTGCCTTGCCCGATGGCACGTACCACTACGAAGATTTCTTTGACGGGCTGGGTGCAGAACCTGAACCCATCCGGTTCAAGGTGGCATTGACGATTGCAGGTGATCAGATTGACATCGACTGGACCGGCACTTCCAGGCAGGTCAAGGCCGCCATCAATGGCCCCATGCCGACCACCTACGCCATGGCCTACTTGGCGGTTCGCTGCGCGATAGGTGCAGCCATTCCCAGCTGTGAAGGCTATATGCGGGCCATTTCGGTCAGCGCTCCTAAAGGGTCGATCGTTAACCCTGAAGAACCAGCCGCCTGCGGCGCGCGCGGCGTGATCTGTTTTCGCATGTTTGACACCATTTTGGGCGCGTTCTCTCAAATCCTGCCGCACCGCATACCTGCGGCGAACGAGGGCGGCTCTTCAGCGCCCCATATCTCGGGTCGGCGTCGGCATAACAACAAGCCGTTCCTTGTCTCTGGCGGGTTGATGGGCTGCTGGGGTGGCAGCATGGCGCGTGACGGCCAAGAGGGGATTTCGAATCCTGCCGCCAACCTGGGCAATACACCAATCGAGTTACTTGAATCCCGCCATCCGGTGGAGGTGACCCGTTACGCTTTTGTTCAAAACTCCGGGGGGCCAGGGCGGCATCGCGGTGGCGTTGCGCTGATGCGCGGCTACCGCTTGCTGGAGGATGAAGCCGAGTTGATCATGCGGTCGGACCGGCGCGATATCCTGCCCTATGGGCTCTCGGGCGGCATGCCAGGTACGCCTTCATGGAACGTGATTAACCCTGGACCGGGTCAAACCCTGTTGCCCGTTTGCCCCATGAAGAGCACACCGCTGGTGAAAGGCGACGAATTCCTGCACATCCAAGCGGGTGCCGGTGGATTTGGTGACCCGATGGAGCGGTCGGCTGACAAAGTACTTGACGATGTGCGCAATGAACTCATCACGATTGACTACGCCGCTGATGTTTATGGTGTGCTCATCGAGGCGGGGGAGGTCAACTACCCTGCTACCGAGCTCCAAAGGCACGCGCTGGCTGCCTCTAAGAGCTATAAAACAGCTTACCTGACTCACTTCTACCAGTCAGTGGGCATTCCGCCGATTTCGTGACTAGGCGTTTCCCGATGTGGGGACAAGACCGCACTTGATGTTCGGCGGACTCTCCCAGAAGTTTGACTAGCCTCGTCAGGCGATAAAAGCTTGCAATGATCAGCTTTCCTGTTTTCATCTTTTCACGCACATGGGTAGCCTGCGCCGAGTGTGCGGCCACTATTCGCTATTTGGTGCCAGATGAGTCAAGGGTATTTCAAGCCGGTTGAGAGCGGGAGCCTTGGGTCGGGTGTGCTTGTTCCCGCATGGTAAGGTGTGCGCCTCATCAACACCACAGATCGAGTAGCGCCATGTCTGATCTCTCAGAACGCAGTTTGTTGCAAACCAGTGGCCTGCTGACAGCTGGCGCTGTGCTGGGTCTCGCGAGCACGGTGCGGGCTCAATCCGGGTTTAAAACGCCCTTGCAGTGGCATACAACTGTTTTCCGGTGGTTGGTTCTGATGATGTTCCCGGTGCTGCCCATCAATTGCACTGGTCGCAACGATGCCGCTCATGCTCGTGAGATGGTCGGTGGCTGAGCAGATTTTCAAGCGCTCTGAGGCGTTTGAGTGGTTCCCGGGGGCATCATTTACTCGTGCACCCCAGAAAACGTCGGGCAGGTGGTGCGTGGCGACCTGATTGAAATGCATGTTGACGGCTTGCCCAAGCTCAGTGTCAAGATCGTTTGATTTGAACCTTCAGCCGAATTGAGTTAACCTCCCGGCCCTGCGACTGCAGTTGTGCGGCCAGGGTGGGCAGCAGCTGGCGGATTTTGGCTGCTGCGGCATTGTTGTCTAGCAACAGGCACCAGACCGGCCCTTCAATCGGGCCGGCTTTAACAAAGGGCAGCAGTTGGGCGGGAATCAGGTGTTCCACGGCCCTGAGTCGCGCGACCGATTCCCGGGTCAGCTCGCCAAGACGGGCCAACACCGGTGATTCTTCGCTGGCTTGTAGCAGGCTGAACGCGGTTTGGCGGCGGCTCATGTGGCAGGGATGCAAAGGGGGCTTTGATGCAAATCATTATCACGGACGCCTGGATGGCCAAAAGCCGGGCT
>Ga0214919_10011341_pt1 | contig 11128 bp, 12 predicted proteins | sample LL1503_MetaG_FD_177994 | JGI IMG/M metagenome (GOLD analysis project Ga0214919, IMG submission 177994) | Freshwater microbial communities from Lake Lanier, Atlanta, Georgia, United States - LL-1503 | ecosystem: Environmental > Aquatic > Freshwater > Lake | place: USA: Georgia | collected...
TGTGGGTGCTGATCCACACATTGCAATTATGGATACAGATTTACCAGAACCAATTCACATTCTTCCCGACATCACAGACGTGGCTGTGGGAGTAGAAGCAAAGTTGCACACCATGATTGATTCATTCGAATTGCCTGGTGCACGTTTGTACGGCGTGAACTGCGCAGCGCGGCCGACAACAGAACCAAACATGTGTCTGTTGGCACAACATCCCGATGTGTATGAACTACTCGATGCGCCATCGAGTGCATTGGCGCGAATGTTTGATGCAGCAGTAGTCGTGACCACGGGGTGGGCAGCACCACTTCGATCTGATGGCACGATTGATGGCGCCCCCAGTGAACATGCGCAACGCAGGCGTGTTCGTCTGGTCGTAGTTGTTTCCGATAACGGAGTAGCCAGCGCGTTGCGGTTTGCTGATGACCCAGACGAAGTGGTCACAGACCCCGGTTCGGCGACCGGCTCGCTTGCAGAAGCGATTACTCGGTTTTGGTTTGATCCCCCCATCACATTGACATCAAACTCGTAGAGAACGTGCGCCGTTTCACAAGGGCGCAAATACGCAAAGTGCCTCCTAACCTTGACGTGTGACCGAGTACAGCACAGCATGGGCCGAACGAATCAGGGCATTGGCGGCCGAGAAGGACGCAGTTATTCTCGCGCACAACTATCAAGTGCCAGAGATTCAAGATGTCGCTCATCACGTTGGTGATTCACTTGCTCTTTCGCGTATTGCTGCAACAGTTCCTCAGTCCACCATCATTTTTTGTGGTGTCCATTTCATGGCAGAGACCGCAAAGATTTTGTCGTACGACAAGACCATTCTTATTCCTGATGAACGTGCTGGCTGCTCGCTTGCAGACACAATCACCGCTGATCAATTACGTGAATGGAAAGCGCAGCATCCTGGTGCCGTAGTTGTCAGTTATGTCAATACCACTGCAGCTGTAAAAGCTGAGACAGATATTTGTTGTACCAGTTCAAATGCAGTGGAAGTAGTTGCATCGATTCCTGCTGATACGCCAATCTTGTTCTGCCCTGACCAATTCTTGGGCGCGCACGTGCAACGTCAGACAAAGCGTTCCAACATGCATATCTGGATGGGTGAATGCCACGTGCATGCTGGTATCAATGGTCAAGATCTGAAGTCAATGGTGGAAGCAGAGCCAGATGCAGAGCTTTTCGTCCATCCCGAGTGCGGATGTGCCACTAGCGCTTTGTACTTGGCAAGCGAAGGTGTCGTGCCAGCTGAACGCACTCATATTCTTTCAACCGGCGCGATGCTCGAAGCAGCGCGTACAACGAAAGCCCGAAAAGTTCTTGTTGCAACAGAAACCGGAATGCTGCACCAGTTGCGCAAGGTCAATGTCACTACAGAGTTTCAAGCTGTGAATCGTGCAGCAGTGTGCAAGTACATGAAGATGATCACGCCGGAGAAACTTGAGCATTCATTAATGCACGGAAATGATGTTGTTGACATTCCACGTGACATTGCGGACAAAGCACGTTTGTCTGTTGAGCGCATGATTGCAATTGGCACACCGTCTCGTGTCGGCGAATAGTCGCGTTCCCAGTCAACTGGCAGCTCCCGAACCAACATGGTCGGTAGAGACTGATGTTGTCGTCCTTGGTTCCGGTGCAGCTGGGTTGTCGGCGGCGCTTGCAATGCGCCCGGTACGTGATGTTCTTCTTATAACAAAAGACACTCTCGACGCTGGAAGTACAAACTGGGCTCAGGGTGGGTTAGCTGCGGTGCTTGACCCGAATGACTCCATTGAAAACCATGTGCAAGACACATTGGATGCAGGCGCCGGATTATGTGATGAGCAAGCGGTCCGCACGTTGGCAACTGAGGCACCCACTGCCATTCGTTATCTCATGCAATTGGGCGCCTCGTTTGACCCAGGCCTTCATGAAGGCGTTGCGCTCACTCGCGAAGGTGGTCACTCGCACCGACGCATTGTTCATGCAGGAGGCGATCAATCTGGCGCAGAAGTACAGCGCACTCTTGACGAATCGGTACGTCTTGCAGGCGTGCACGTGGTGGAACGCGCATTTGGTCTCGATCTTGTGATTGGACACACATCAGACGGCACACGCGCCGTGACTGGTGTCAAAGTGGCGATGTTGGATAGCAGTGGAGGCGTACAAAGCGTTGGCGTTGTTAATGCTCGCGCAGTCATTATCGCTACGGGTGGTTACGGACAGGTGTATGCATCAACATCCAACCCATCTGCAGTCACAGGTGACGGCATTGCGCTTGCTTTGCGCGCAGGGTTGGAAGCAAGTGATCTCGAGTTCATTCAATTTCATCCAACAGTGTTGTGGCGCGGAAGTAAGGCAACGGGCCAACAAGCGTTAATTAGTGAAGCGGTGCGTGGTGAAGGCGGCATTCTTCTGGATGCAGCCGGACAGCGCGTCATGAAGGGCGTTCACCCTCAAGAAGATCTTGCACCGCGCGACATTGTTGCGGCTGCCATCAGTGAACGTATGGCTCAAGCACCTGCTGGTGTTGATGACCACGTGTATCTCGATGCTCGACACATTGAAAAGTTCGAAGAACGGTTTCCATCCATTACTGCCTCGTGCCTTGATGCAGGTATCGACCCACGAACTGAATTGATTCCCGTTTCCCCTGCTGCTCATTATGTTTGTGGCGGAGTGAAGGCAACCTTGAATGGCACAACTGCGTTACAGGGTTTGTTTGTGGTTGGTGAAGCGGCATGCACCGGAGTGCACGGAGCTAATCGACTTGCATCAAACAGTCTTACTGAAGGGGTAGTAGCCGGTACTCGCGTTGGACGTGCACTGAGTTGGTCCTTGCCACCCATTGCTACTCCTGATGAAGTTGAGTCTCCCGGTGCCTTGATTGATTCGTATCACCGCACTGCACTTCGTTCAGCAATGTCAAAGTACGTGGGCGTATTGCGCACTCCAGAAGGTCTTGACTCTGCTTTACGCATCTTGAACACGCTGTCTTCAAATATGTCAGCAACAGTCGTGCCAACTCGTAAAGCTTTTGAAGCTACGAACATGCTCACTATTGCCGTGGCGGTTGTTGAAGCTGCAAAAATGCGTACGGAAAGTCGTGGTTGCCATCGGCGCACCGATTTTGATGCACCAAGTGATTCATGGAATCATCACTTGTCGTGCCGCATTGTTGATGATCGGATTGAGGTGAAGTAAATGGATATGTATTCGCTCACAACCGAAACTGGTGACTTGTTAGTTGCCGGGGGCCTTAATCCTTTATATATCGAAGATGTTATTGAGAACACAATCTTGGAAGACTTGGACGGCGGCATTGACGTCACGTCGGTTGCAACTGTCCCGTTTGAACAGCGCAGTGTCGCCACCTTCGGATCACGAGCCGATGGTTGTATCTCTGGTTTAGTCATTGCAGCAGCAGTTATCGAGATGGTCTGTGGGCCTCACGCGAGTTCCATTGACTATTTCCATAACGACGGTGAACGGGTGAACGCTGGCGAAGTTCTGATGAAAGTGGAAGCACCAACTCAGTTGCTGTTAACAGCAGAGCGCACAGCATTGAATTTGCTTTGCCATTTGTCTGGCATTGCTACTGCTACGGCTGCTTGGGTAGATGCAGTGTCTGGCACGGGCGCAATTATTCGCGATACGCGCAAGACAACACCTGGCTTGCGTGCACTAGAGAAATATGCAGTGCGGTGTGGTGGCGGCCAGAACCATCGAATGAGTCTCAGTGATGCTGCTCTGGTGAAGGATAACCACATCGTTGCTGCAGGCGGAGTGGCTGAGGCTTTCGCAAAAGTGCGCGCACTTGCCGATACTTTGCCAATAGAGATAGAAGTAGACACACTTGAGCAATTGCAGGTAGCGCTTGATGCTGGCGCAAATGTTGTGCTGTTAGACAACATGCCACCTGACGTGATGAAAGAGGCTGTGGCTATCTCTCGCCGTCACACGGCAAGTACCGGACACGATGTGTTGTTGGAAGCGAGTGGTGGCCTCACTATTGCGACCGCACGCTCAGTTGCTGAAACCGGAGTTCATTTCATCAGCGTCGGCGGACTCACTCACTCGTCACCAATTCTTGATGTAGGTCTTGACCTACAAACAATTATCTAATCGCGCGATGCAAGCCATTTGGCTTCCGCTTCACCCATAGGGGTTGAAGCCGAAGCATTAGTCATCGGCCATAGTTCTTCAGAGATGCGGCGGTAATTGCCACTCGAGCGCAACTGGCCAAGTAGTGCGTACAGACCCAAGTTGATGCGTTGAATAAATACGAAGGACTTCGGAACTGTTGCATATTGGGCAATTGCAGAGGTGCGGTCAAACGTGTGTCGAACAATGGAGGTTGCGTACGCACCGGTCCACTCCATAACGCGTGATTCGCGCACGGGTTCATAGAAGTGTGAGAAGTATTCGCCACATTCCTGAGTAGTGAACGGCGCATCAAGTTGCAACATGCCTGCATCTTCAATGACGCGACGGTATTCGTCCATGTCGTCATCGATGACGGCAGCCTTGACCATGGACTGGAACATCAACATTTCTTCTTGAGTGAAGTGCTTGATCAGTCCGAAGTCGAGAAATGTAACCCTGCCATCTCCGTGGAAGATGTAATTGCCGGGGTGAGGGTCACCGTTAAACGCACGGAAGCGATACAAACTGCGAAAGACGAATCGGAAGATTGCTTCGCCCGCCATGTCGCGCTGTTCTTGGGACCATTCACACACTTCTGCAAATGTGTGACCAGTTACTAATTCAGTGATCAGGATGTTCTTTGTTGAATACTCGTGAAGAACTTCGGGAACATGGATGAACGGATGGTTCCTGTAAAAGTCGGCGAACATCTGCTGATTCGCAGCTTCGTTCTTGTAGTCAAGTTCTTCTCGAAGTCGGTCTTTGATTTCTGCCACCATGTCTTCAGGATTCAACGACTTGAATCCGAATGCGAGCATGGCCCCCAACAGGTCAGCTGTACGCAGATCAGAATCAATTGCTTCTCCGACTCCGGGGTATTGCACCTTGACTGCAACTGCTTTCTCAGTGCCATCAGCAAGACGAATGATTGCGCGGTGTACTTGCCCAATAGATGCAGATGCAATTGGCTCGTCGTCAAACTCAACAAAGATGTCTTTGATGGAGCGTCCTAGTTCGCGTTCAATTTCAATATGCACCAACTCGACAGCCATAGGAGGCGCGTTTGATTGCAATTGTGACAAAGCAATGCGCATTGGTTCAGGAAGCCCATCGTCAAGGTAACTAGCCATCTGGCCCACCTTCATCAGGGCGCCCTTCATGTTTCCTAATTCATCTGCAACTTGTTGTGCTGATTTCAATTCTCGCGAACGCGACAACTGTTCTTTCCGTTCGGCCCCGGCAAATACTTTGCGTGCTGACGTACCAGCGTGACCAAGACCCACGCGAGCACCGAGACGAAGAAGTCGACTATTGCGTCGCCAACGTGAACGAAGTTGAATAGCTTTTGAACTCATATGTCTCCCAGAATTCCTGGCCTGTTGAGGGCGTCGTGATGTACCGCGAGGCACGCAGTAACAAGAAGGGGCACGAATTCAGATGCTCGTGCATAGACGGCGTCATGGTTTCCAGATATTTCAAAAACATGAGTGCCGGGAATCAGGCTTGCTAGGAGTCGTTGTCGTCGGGGAGCAACAACTTGATCTTCGGTCGTGACAATTACAGACGTCGGAACATCAACGTCTGGAAGCCATTTCCGTGAATCAAATCGACCAAGCGCGGAACCAGCTTCAAGAATATTGCGCCAATCATGACTTGCGATTTGCAAAGCAGCCCACGGTTCCCATGTCATTGTCTTACGAGACAAATACATTCGCTCACTGATTGCTTGTTGAATAAACGAGGGAGTGACACGTGCAAGTCCACCAAACCCTGTGAGTAGAGAAAACATGAGTCTCTCTTGACGCGATGTGACCCAGTGGCCAGCAGTTGCCGCAAGCACTAATCCTCGCACTCGGTGTTCGTGGCGTTTCCACATGAGCTGCGCAACAGTGCCACCCATTGAGTATCCGACAGGAATAAATGTTTCAATTCCTAATTGATCCATAAGCGCTGCTACATCGTCCGCGCAGTCCGCGAGTCGGAACGGTTGAGATGATCTGATTCCACGACCATGACCACGATGATCGAGAGCTATGATGCGAAAGTGTTTACCGAGTTCTTCGTAACACATGTAGAAATTCAAGTCAGCAGTAGCGGTCCAGCCGTGTAACAACACAACGGTAGGTGCTCCGACTGGTCCTGTCATCTCACGATAAAACGTGGTTCCTCTTCCGGGAAGAGACAATGTGTGGCCGGGGGGCAACAGTGGAATGGAATGATCGCTCAGTTGGCAACCTTCAGAATGGTGACTGAAATCTTTGCGCCATTTTCAAGAGTGATACTGACTGCATCGCCTTGTTTGTGACCAAGTAATGCCGAACCGATAGGAGAGACCGGGCTCATTACTTCAATGCCTTGTTCGGTTCGTTTTTCTTCGATGTGTCCAATCAGGTACGTCTCGGCATCGTCTTCATCGTCTCCATCAAACAAAATGCTGACAGTGGACAGGACTCCGACTTCGCCATCTGCGGGAGGAGTTGCAAGTTCAGAATCCTCGAGAATAGATAACAAAAGGTTCTTGCGGTCATTGAACATGCCGTACTCGTCCTTGGCTGCGTGATAGTCGCCGTTTTCCTTGAGGTCACCCATTTCGCGGGCCCGACCGATTTTGTCAGCCACTTCTGGCAGGACTTCATGTTCAAGGTGGGTTATTTCGGCCTCAAGCCGGGCATATGTCGCTTGAGAGAGTTGGTGCTTTGCCATGAGGAGAAGGCTACCTGTGCCTTCTACGATGGTCTCCTTATGGCACATCGCATTGCACTCATTGGCGGAGACGGAATTGGTCCCGAAGTCACGGCTGAAGCCGTGAAAGTGGTGCGCGCCACCGGAGTGGCAATAGATACAACGGACTTTGACTTGGGCGGCATGCGCTACCTGCGCGATGGCGAGATTCTGTCTGACGATGTGTTGAACCAGCTTCGAAATTTCGATGCCATTTTGTTGGGTGCTGTCGGTACTCCCGATGTCCCCCCCGGCATCATCGAGCGTGGACTTCTTTTGAAGATGCGCTTTGACCTTGACCTCTATGTCAACCAGCGTCCGTTCGTTGGTACGGCACCAGGTCACGTGACCCCACATGACTTTGTTGTTATTCGTGAAAACACCGAAGGTCCGTATGTTGGTGAAGGTGGCGTGTTGCGCCGCGGCACACCACACGAAATCGCAACACAAGGCAGCGTGAACACACGACACGGCGTTGAGCGCTGTATTCGCTATGCATTTGAACTTGCTGCAAAGCGCGAGCGCAAGCACGTCACGTTGGTCCATAAAACAAACGTGCTCACTTTTGCCGGTGATTTGTGGCAGCGCGCATTCAATGATGTCGCAGCACAGTTCCCTCAAGTCGGTACCGCGTACAACCATGTTGATGCCGCCTGCATCTACTTCGTAGAAGATCCACATCGTTACGACGTCATCGTGACCGACAACTTGTTCGGCGACATCCTCACCGATCTTGGTGGGGCAGTTAGTGGCGGTATTGGTCTTGCATCATCTGCCAACCTGAACCCAGCACGCACGGGCCCCTCAATGTTTGAACCGTCTCATGGTTCGGCTCCTGACATCGTGGGCACGGGCAAAGCAAACCCCACTGCGGCAATCCTTTCCGCAGCACTCATGCTTGATTTCCTGAATGAATCAGCTGCTGCTGATCGCATTCGTGCAGCATGTGACACTGCGCCCACAGGCTCAACTGTCGACATTGGAAATGCCATCGCAGCAATCGTTGCGGGCAAGTAATCTTTCACCACATCACTTAGGAGCAAAATGCCTACTCTCATACCAACACCGAAAATCTGGATGAACGGAACACTTGTCGATTGGGACAAGGCTCAAGTGCATGTCCTTACGCACACTCTTCATTACGGCACTGGCGTATTCGAAGGTATTCGTGCCTACGAAACCTCTGCAGGGCCTGCAGTGTTCCGTCTGACTGAACACATCAATCGTTTGTTCAAGAGCGCAAAAATTCTTGGAATGGAAATTCCATACACGCCTGAAGAACTCATTGCAGCCACCAAAGAAGTAGTTCGTTCAACAGGGCTTCCTTCTTGCTACGTACGTCCGCTTGTGTATTACGGATACGGCGAAATGGGCCTGAACCCGATGCCGTGTGTTGTCGATGTAGCCATTGCATGCTGGCCATGGGGCGCCTACTTGGGTGAAGAAGCGTTAACAAAAGGTGTACGCATGAAGATTTCTTCGTGGACACGTCTTGATCACAACACCATGCCACCCGCTGCAAAAACAGTTGGTAACTACGTGAACTCATCGCTCGCCAAGGTTGAAGCTTTGAAGGCTGGCTACGACGAAGCGATCATGTTGAACCCACAGGGCTTTGTTAGTGAGTGCACCGGAGAAAACATTTTCGTTGTACGTAACGGCGTCATCTTGACCCCGCCGCTTTCTGCAGGCGCGCTTGAAGGCATCACTCAGAACTGCGTGGCCCAAATAGCTGCTGAGCTCGGTTATGAAATGCGCGTCGAGAACATTGTCCGTTCGGACCTCTACATCGCAGAAGAGATTTTCTGCTGCGGAACAGCTGCTGAAGTCAGTGCCATTAACTCGGTTGATGACCGCGACGTGCCGTGCCCCGGCCCCATCACCACCGCAATTGCCGGCCTTTATGCCAAGGCAGTTCGCGGACAAGTTGCACACTACAAACATTGGTGCGAACTCGCCTAAGACGGCCTAAATCGGCCTAGATCGGCCCGAATCAGGGCAAATTCAAATGCATTAGGGTTACCTAATTATTGTGTTATTTTTTGGTTTGTTCGGAAGTTGGACTTTCGAACATTCCTTTTAAAGGGGGGAAAATGGAAATGAAAACGGTTCTTAGTGATCCGAAACTCAATCAGCTCGTCTACAACGCTTTGTCCTTTGGAACAGCAGTTATGTTGGGCGCGTTTGTTTACTTCTTGACACAAATTAAGAGTGTCTCAAAGCAATTCCAAAGCGGAGTTGCAGTGTCGGCAGTTGTTGTGGGAATCGCGGGTTATCACTACTTCAGAATGTGGAGCGCGTGGGCAGCAGGAACTGTCAATGAGGGCTACCGCTACGCGGACTGGCTTATCACTGTTCCATTGCTCGTTATTGAGTTATTAATTGTCATTGGGGTAACTGCTGATCGTCGCAAGAAGTTGATGCAAACTCTCGTGCCGGCAACAGTTCTGATGATTGGACTTGGATACCCGGGTGAAACTTCGTCAAGCGACAGTACAAAGTGGACGTTCTGGGTGTTGTCAATGTTGCCATTCATCTACATCCTCATGACCCTGTCGAAAGAGTTGAAAGCAGCTGGAAGTCGGGAAACCGGGGCCGTTAGTTCGGCCATCAAGACTGCAACAACAATCTTGTTGTTGACATGGTTGGTGTACCCAATTGGTTACTTGTTCCCAGTGATCTTTGACGCTGGAAACGAAGGCGCAGAAACCGCTCGTCAGGTGGCGTACACTTTTGCCGACATCACGGCAAAGGCCCTATTCGGATTAATGATTCTGAACATTGCGAAAGCTCGTTCGGGCGACTCGCACTAGTTAGTTCACATTGAAAAGGCGGGCGTGATCTTTTCTGATCATGCCCGCCTTTTTCAGTTTTAAAGAGTAAGGTTCGCGTATGAAACCAAAAGTTATTCTCCAAGCCTCAGTACTCGTTTCCGCTGCAGCAAGCCTTGCATTGAGTATCTCTTTGTACTTCGCTGGTAGCGAACAGAGTGACAAACTCAATGGAATTTATGTAGGAGTCTGGGTGCCGTCAATTCTGGCGCTGGGTGCTTTTCTTCTTGCTGGTAAAAGGGAATCGTAAATGTCTGAAGCAACTCTTTTTTCGTTTGGTGCGGTGATTTTTGTCATCGTGTTTACCGGAGCAACTCTTTTTGGCATGGCTTCTTTGAAAGAGTACCAAGACCGGACTAAGTAGTCCCGAAGTGTCTCGTCACATTGCACTAATTACTGGCGCATCCTCGGGCATTGGAAAAGCATTCGCTCAGTACTACGCAGCAACTGGGTTTGATCTTGTTCTTGTTGGGCGCGATATCGATCAACTGACTGTCGTAAGCAAAGAATTAGTCGCTACAGGCGCAACCTGCCAGATCTGCATCGCCGACCTATCGGAATCAGATGGTGTGGCAAGTGTGTTGAAGATGTGTCCGCACCCTGATGTTGTCGTTGCAAATGCTGGTGTCACTATTGCGGGGCGAGCAGGCACGAGAGAGTGGTCAGATCTCGAGCAGATGAGTTACCTGCTTGGTGTTGGAGTTGCGCAATTGCTTGAAGGGATTGTTCCCGCGATGACACAGCGAGGATCAGGCGACATTCTGATTGTGTCCAGTATCGCTTCGTTAATAACAATGCCTAATTCTGCAATGTATGCGGCTTCGAAGTCGTTCGTCACTGCGTACGGTCGGAGCTTGGCTGCAGAGACCGAACGATTCGGTGTTCGGGTATGTGTGTTGTGTCCCGGTTACGTTCACACAAATTTGCATGAACGGGCCGGGTTATCCCACCTTGAAAAGCAAGTCCCTCAGTGGATGTGGATCTCGTCAGACACGGTGGTGCAGGCAGGGATAAGGGGCCTTCGCCGCCACAAGATTGTGGTCGTCCCCGGCCGGGTCTATCGCTCAGTTCGACCCTTTCTGAATTCCCGAGCCGCCCAGCGCACATGGAGACAACTGACAAAACGGCATTGAGTTCCCGAGTCCCCAATGCGAGCGCGTTAATAAGTTGGGCTTGGGGGTTGACGAATGGCATGGGAAGGCGCAAGACTGTTCGTATGTCAATCGCCAGCACTTCTCGCCGCCTCGTCGGCACAGCTGTCGCGATCATCATTATTCGTTAGCGCACGCCGGTCTCCGACGTGCGCGTTCTAGCCGCCTCTAGGGCGGTTTTTTTATTCCCCAAGTTTTGAACCAGACGACCCCAAAGAAGAACACTCACATGAACACACAACACACCAAAGAATTAGTCGAAGCATTTGACACCACCTTGCGTGACGGCATGCAAGT
>Ga0214919_10011342_pt1 | contig 11128 bp, 9 predicted proteins | sample LL1503_MetaG_FD_177994 | JGI IMG/M metagenome (GOLD analysis project Ga0214919, IMG submission 177994) | Freshwater microbial communities from Lake Lanier, Atlanta, Georgia, United States - LL-1503 | ecosystem: Environmental > Aquatic > Freshwater > Lake | place: USA: Georgia | collected 2015-03-15
GCGCGGCGCCGATGGCTTTGCCTTGTTGGATGTGAACGAAGCGCAAACCTTGCGCGATTTGGGCTGGCGCGGTCCTTTGCTGCTGCTCGAAGGCGTGTTCGAACAACGCGATTTGGAACGCTGCTCTCGCTTGGACTTGTGGCATGTGGTGCACCACGAAGGCCAAATTGACATGCTCAGCCGCCATAAAACGCAAGTGCCGCAACGTGTCTTTTTGAAAATGAACAGCGGCATGAACCGGCTGGGGTTTGCACCGCAGGCTTTCAAATCGGCGTGGACCCGATTGAACGCCTTGCCACAGGTGGATGAAATTTCTTTGATGACGCATTTCGCACATGCCGATGGCGAGCCAGGCGTGACCGCGCAGTTGGAGGTGTTCGCGCAGCACAGCAGCGACTTGCCCGGTGAGCGCAGTCTGGCCAACAGCGCGGCCTTGTTGCGTCACAGCCCGTCAGACGCCGTGACCGCCGACTGGGTGCGCCCCGGTATCGCGTTGTATGGCAGTTCACCCGACCATGGCGTGCATGACGCGGCGCATTGGCAGCTGCAACCGGCCATGAGTTTGCGCAGCCGGTTGATAGCTGTGCAGTCGCTCGCCGCAGGAGACAGCGTGGGTTACGGCGGCGCGTTTGTGGCCGACCGCGACATGCGAGTGGGCGTGGTGGCTTGCGGTTATGCCGATGGCTACCCGCGCCATGCGCCCACCGGCACACCGGTGTTGGTGAACGGTGTTCGCACCCGTACGTTGGGGCGGGTCAGCATGGACATGCTCTGTGTCGACTTGTCTCGCGTGCCGCAGGCTGGCATTGGCGACGAAGTGACCTTGTGGGGCAGCGCCGCCAGCGGGCAAGTGCTGTGCATCGACGAGGTGGCGGCAGCGGCAGGCACCGTAGGCTACGAATTGATGTGCGCCCTCGCACATCGGGTGCCAGTATCTTCAGAATAAGCGCTGGCTAGCGCTGACGGCCGCTGTCGCAAGCTGGACAAGTTCTGTGTGAATACGCGGGAAAACCCATGCTTCAACCAGCTGCAACAGGCATACAGTGAAAAACACGCGGTCGATGTATGACCGCGCTGACACACCCGGACTGTGGGCCATCGTCGCAGCGCACGCGGGTCTTTTTGATGAGCTTCACAGGAGACACTTTCCATGCGTTTTTCCACCCCAAAATGGTTCTCAATTTCGAGTTTGGCGCTGGCCGCAGGTCTGTTGACCTCGGCTGCATGGGCGCAGAACTATGGCCCCCCCCAAGTCTTGGTTCCCCCTTCCGCCTTCAAAGGGCCGAATGGGTTGACCGTAGACAAGCAAGGCCGATTGCTGGTGGGCAGCGTGGTGGGGGCTTCCATCACGCAGGTCGATATCAAAACCGGCAAGGGCACCACGTTGATCGCTTCACCCGAAGGTCAGGCCGACGACATTGCGATCGGCCCCAAGGGGGAAATGGCGTACACCTCTTTTTTGCAAGGCATTTTGCGAATTCGAGATAACGACAACGCACCGATCCGCATCTTGGCCAAAGACCTGCCCGGCATCAATTCCTTGGCATTCGACATGAAGACAGGCAAGCTCTATGCGTCGCAAGTGTTTTTGGGCGATGCGCTGTGGGAAATCGATGTCGCAGGCGTGGCACCCCCACGTTTGATCAAAAAAGACATGGGCGGTTTGAATGGTTTTGAAGTCGGCGCCGATGGATGGGTCATGGGGCCGCTGTGGTTCAAAGGGCAGATTGTCAAAATCAACCCTGAAAACGGCGACATGAAAATCGTCAACAGCGAGTTCAAAACACCGGCCGCTGCCAACTACGATTCCAAAGGCAACATCTGGACCATCGACACCAAAACCGGTGAGCTGTATCGCATCGATCCGGCCAGTGGCAAGCGCCAACGGGTCGCGCAGTTGTCGACAGGCTTGGACAACTTGGCATTGGACAAAGATGACAACATTTTTGTCTCCAACATGGTCGACAACGGTGTGCAACAAGTGGATGCCAAATCAGGCAAGGTCACGCAAATCACCAAGGGCGGCATGTCTGCGCCCGGCGGCATCAAACTGTCGGAAGACGGCAAAACCTTGTATGTGGCGCACTTGTTTGGATTCCGTGCGGTGGACACAGGCTCTGGCGCATTGACCGACATTGGCCGCATGCAAGGTGACCCGATCGAGTACCCATTTGCAGTGGGTTTGTCAAAAAACCATTACCTCTTGTCCAGCTGGTTCACGGGCACGGTGCAGGTGATGTCACGCAAAGACAAAAGCATCAAAGCCACCGCGCACGGTTTGGCCGCACCGATGGACGCGGTGGAGTTGGCTGACGGCAAAGTGCTGGTATTGGAGTTGGCGGCTGGCGCATTGACCGAATTGAGCGGCGCCGATTTGCACGATAAAAAACAAGTGGTGACTGGCATGCAAGGTCCCACGCAAATGGTGATTGGCAAAGACGGTGGTTTGTACATCACCGAGTTGTCAGGTCGTTTGATCCGCGTGAACCCAGCTGATTGGAGCCAAAAAACCATTGCCGAAGGTTTGGCTGCGCCCGAAGGACTGGCCGAAACACCCTCAGGCAAATTCATCGTGGCAGAAACTGCCAAGCGTCAGTTGACTGAAGTCGATCCTGCCAATGGCAACAAGCGGGTGATTGCGACCGATTTGCCGATTGGGTTCGAAGGTGGCCCGGGTCTGCCCCCGCCATACCTGACCACGGGTGTCGCTGTGGCTGCGGATGGCACGGTGTATTTCAGTGCCGACCGTGACAGCGGTGTTTACAAACTCAAACCCAGGTAAGCCTGTCTCACCTGAGGATCGCGAGCCAAGTCTGCTGCAGCACCGCTGAGCGTGACTTGGCCGCTTTCCATCACATAAGCGCGTTGCGCCAATTGCAACGCCAGGTCGACACGCTGCTCGACCAACAATATCGATAAGCCGTTCGCATGCAATGTGCGAATGATGTCGGCCAAGGTGTCGACCACGATCGGCGCGAGTCCCAGTGAAGGTTCATCAAGCATCAACAAGCGGGGTTGAGACATCAAGCCGCGTGCGATCGCCAGCATTTGTTGTTGACCCCCAGACAAGGTGCCCGCAAGTTGTTTGCTGCGTTCTTTCAACACCGGAAACAAGTCGAACACCCACGCCAAGGTGTCGTTGAAGCTCAGTGCATGGGCGCTCGCTCGCACACTGCCGAGTTCCAGATGCGCCTGCACACTCATGTCTTTGAACAACATTCGGCCTTCGGGTACATGCGCCAACCCTTTGGCCAGAATCTGATGCGGTGCCAGCGCATCAATGCGTTCACCACAGAACCAAATTTCGCCTCGGGCCACGGGCTGCAATCCAGAAATGGCTTTGAGCGTGGTGGTTTTGCCAGCACCATTGCCACCCACCAAGGTGACGATTTCGCCCGCATGAACTTGCAAACTCAGGTCGCTCACACTGGTGCGTTTGCCGTAGCGGACCTCTGTGTGTCGCAACTCAAGCATGCACCGTCTCCCGCCCCAAGTAGACGCGAACCACTTCGGGGTTGCTGACCACTTCCTTGGGTGTGCCTTCGGCGATTTTTTCACCGCTGCTGAGCACCACCACGCGATCGCACGCTCCCATGACCACACGCATATGGTGTTCCACCAACAACACCGCCATGCCTTGGTCGCGCAACTGTTGAATCAACAGCACCAATTTGCCCGCCTCTTCCGGGTTCATGCCGGCGGCCGGTTCATCCAGCAACAACAAGCGCGGCGCGGTCGCCAGTGCAATCGCAATTTCCAATTTGCGTTGTTCACCATAAGGCAGTTCACTGCCCACATCATGTCGCCTGTGCCACAGACCTGCTTGCTGCAATGCGTGTGTTGCGCGTTCGCTCATTTGGGTTTGTTCGTCGCGGTAAGCGCGGCTGCGCCAAACCGCACCCAGCCAATCGGTGCGTTGATGCCGATGGGTCGCCGCACACACGTTGTCCCAGACGGTCAATGCAGGAAACACGCTGGTGATTTGAAATGTGCGAGCCATGCCGCGCTGTGCCATGTGGTGTGCGGATGCACCAGTGCAGTCTTCCCCTCCAAACCACAAACGACCCGCGCTCGGCGGCATGCTGCCTGCCAGCATGTTGAACAAAGTGGTTTTGCCTGCGCCATTGGGTCCGATCAAGCCGACCACTTCGCCCGGCATGACCGACAAATCCACATCCAGCACCGCTTGCAAACCGCCAAAGCGTTTGCTGATGCCGATGGCTTGTAACAACGCGGGTGTGCTCATGGCTTGCCTTGTGCGGGGCGCCGTCGCCACAAGCTGACCAAACCGCCTGGCAAGAACACCACGCAAGCAATCAGCAACGCGGCAAACACCACCATGCGCCAAGACCCGGTGGAGCGCAATGCTTCGAGCATGAAGGTGTAGAGCAAGGCGCCAAGCACCGGGCCGATCAGACTGCCTTTGCCGCCGATCACCACCATGATCAACATGGCTGACATGTAGGACAGCGACATCAACTCAGGCGTGATCACGCGCAGGTAATGGGCATACAACGCACCGCTGAACCCGGCCAAAGCCGTGGCCGCGACAAACCCCAAGAGCTTGGTGCGGAACACATCGATGCCAATGGACGCGGCCAGTGCCGGGTTCTCACGCAAAGCCACAAATGCACGGCCACTGCGGCTGTGTTGCAAGGCATGGCAACCGTACAGCACCAAGCCTAGCAACAGCAATGCCAGTGGGTACATGTGCGCCGCGCGGGAAAAATCCCAGCCCAGCGCAGGCACGGCAAACGCAGGAATTTGCGACAACCCCATTGGACCGCGCGTCACATCCACCCAGTAATTGGTGATGGTCAAAGTGATCGCGCCAAAGCCGAGCGTGAGGATGGCGAATTGTGGGCCGATGATGCGCAAAGAGACGTGGCCAATCACCCAACCCAAGGCACCGGCCAACACCGCACCCGCCAACGGCGCGAGCCACAGTGGCCAACCGGCTTGCATCACGAGCAAGGCCGAGGTGTAGGCGCCAACGCCAAAAAAAGCCGCGTGACCAAAAGTGAGTTCGCCCAAAAACCCCACCACGATGTTCAGGCTGAGCGCGAGCAAACTGTAAAGCGCCCACAAACACAACATGTGCAAAACATAGTCGTTGCCTAGGGCGAGCGGTGCCAAGCAGAGCAAGCCCAAAGGCAGGGCGGCTTGCTGCCAGCGGTTCACCGTTGCGCCCCCGGTTGAAACAAGCCGTGGGGACGCCACAGCAGCACGGCAATGATGATGGCGTAACCAATGGCGTCCTTGAAACCCATGGAGATGTAACTGCCGCCCAAGGCTTCGGCGACGCCGAGGATCAAGCCGCCAAGCAACGCGCCACTGATACTGCCCAGGCCGCCCATCACCACCACAATGAACCCTTTGAGCACCGCCCAGTCGCCCACGGTCGGAAAGAGCATGGTGGTCGGCCCGACCAAGGCGCCAGACAACGCGGCCAATGCACAGGCCAATGCAAACGTGTAGCTGTGAACAAACCGTGTGTCGATGCCGGTGAGCGCAGCCCCCTCGGGGTGTTGTGCCGTGGCTTGCATCATTTGTCCCATGCGTGTGAAACGGATGAACGCATACACCAACACAATCAAACACACGGCCACGCCAATCACCAACAACCGTTGTTGGGTGACGGTGATGTCACCCCACTCAAAGGTGGCGTCTGAAAACGGGGTGTCGAGGTATTTGGGGTCGGCACCAAACACCGCTTCGGCCGCGTGCGCGAGCAGCAGCGCCAAACCCAGGCTGCTGAGCAAAATGGTGAATTCATGTTCCTTTTGCAGCGGGGCGAAAAAGAACCGATTCGCCAACACGCCCAACACAGCCATCAACAAAGTGGCGCACAACAGGGCGGGGATGTAACCCAACCCCAACAAGCTCATCGCGTAATAAGTCGCATACGCACCCAGCATGTAGAACTCACCGTGGGCGAAATTGACGATGCGCAACACGCCAAACACCAGCGTGAGACCGACAGCGATCAAAACATAGCCCATGCCATTGGCCAACCCATTGATCAACTGCTGCAAGAAAAGCATGGCGGTGGTTTATTTCACGCCGATGATTTTTTTGTCTTTGACTTGCACCAAGTAAATGGCTTGCGCAGCCTGACCCTTGTCATCAAACCCAATGTCGCCCAGCAGCGTGTCCCATTTTTGCGAGCGCAACACGGTCGCGATCTTGGCGTAGTTGCGGGCGTCACCGGCTTTGTTGACAGCGGCAGCAAGCAACTCAATCGACTGTGCGCCCAGTGCCCCAATGAACGACGGTTCGTTTTTGAACATCTGAGCGTATTGCGTCATCCATTTGCGTGCCATCGGGCGCTGGCTGTCTGGGGCAAACAGTGACACCGAGTAAACGCCTTCAATCGACGCCCCGGACAGTTCCACCAACTTAGGGTTCATGTTGCCCGCCGAGGCTATCACCGCACCACGGTGACCCACTTGTTTGAGTTGTCGGTAAATGCTGGCGCCTTGCGAGGTGTTGATGGCCGACACATAAACCGCGTCTGCGCCCATGCTTTTGATTTTGGTGAGCGCGGTGGTGAACTCGTTGTCGGTGCGGTTGTAGTATTCATTGCCCTTGATTTGTATGCCGCAAGCACCTAGCAGCCGCGCATAGTTTTCATATTCCAATCGGCCATAGTCATCGCTGATGGTGATGAAGGCGACCGACTTGGGCTTGATGTGTTCACAGATGAATTTGGAATAACGCTCGGACATCATGTTCGAGGTGGCGTTGAGCCGAAACAACCACTTGTGGCCTTCTTCGGTGACCTTTGGGTGCTGAGACGACGTCACGACATGGATGATTTTGTCGCGGGTGACTTCTTTTTGCCCCAAGGCCACGGCGCTGAACCAGCCGCCCACCAGCAAATCCACTTTGTCTTGTTCGATGGCGCGCTTGGCCGCTGACACACCTTCTTCAGGTGAGCCTTTGTCGTCATAGGTGATCAATTCGAGCATGCGACCGCCCAGCACACCGCCTTGCGCATTGATGATCGCGACCATGGCTTGCATGCCTTCGAGTGCCAACTGGCCATCGAACGCACCCGCACCTGACAGCGGGTTGACGGCGGCGATGCGCACCGGTGGCTTGGCTTGCGACCACGCAGGTGATGCGCACAACAAAGCACAGAGCAACAAAGCCAAGCCAGAAAGCAAGCCATTGAAAAAACGCATGGGATATGTCCGGTTGTGCATCAGAAAAACACAGGCACGCAGGGCCTGAACGGCGGGGTAGAAATCTATTGTGGGCTTGGGCTCACAAGACAGCGCATCGGGTAAACACTTAAGGCCTGTCTTGGAGTGGACACTACGATGGCTTGAGAAAAAACAGTCGAGGAGCGGTGGTGGGTTTGACGATGGTGGAAAAAATCCTGGCGCGCACCAGCGGCAGTGCACGTGTGCGGGCGGGCGACAACATCCAAGCCAAGCCGGACTTTGTCGTGGCCTATGACTTTCCTGGCTATACCGATGTGATTTTTCAGCAAATGAAAAACGATTTCGGTATCACTCACGTCGCTGAACCTGAACGCTTTGCGCTGTTCATCGATCACATGGTGCCAGCCATCACCACACAGGAAGAAGACTTGCACCAAAACACGCGCGACTGGGGTGCTGCCAACCAAGTGCCGGTGTATGAACGCAAAGGCATCGGCCACCAAGTGGCTGCCGAGTTGGGCTATGCCACACCCGGCGCACTGGTGGTGCATTTCGACGGGCACATCTCGCAATTGGGCACCTTTGGTACGTTGGCGCTGGGCGTGCGACGCCATTTGCTCGAGGCGTTTGTCAACGACCACATTCGTTTACCCGTGCCGCACACCACGCGCATTGATTTGGTCGGTGAGATGCCGCACGGCGTCATGGCGCGCGATGTGTTTCACCACATCGTCAGGGTGTTGGGCGCGGCCAGTTGTCGTTTTCAAGTGTTGGAGTTCGGTGGTGAAGCGGTGCAACGCATGGGCATCGATGCGCGCCAAACCTTGACCTGTTTGGCGATGTTCACCGGCGCCATCAGCGCCATCATCGCGCCCGATGACATCACACTGCCGTATGCCAAAGCGCGCGCGCGACTCGACATCGAACCGGTGTACTCCGATGCCAATGCGGTGTATGCCGCGCGACACACCATCGACATCAGCGGGTTGCAGCCTGTGGTCGTGGTGCCGCCGAGCCCAGCCAACACCCGCGATTTGTCAGAGCATCTCGGGTTGCCAGTGCAAGTCGGGTATTTGGGTTCATGCGCCTCGGGGCGCATCGAAGATTTGCGCGCCGCTGCGCAGGTTTTGCGCGGGCGGCAAGTGCATCCCGGATTTCAATTGCATGTCGTGCCCACCAGCCAAGAGATCATGCGGCAAGCCGCAGAAGAAGGTCTGTTGACCGACTTGATCGCGGCCGGTGCGTTTGTCAGCTCGCCCTCTTGCGACTATTGCTTTGGCCGCATTGGCGTGATGACTGCCGGTCAGCGCGCGGTGTCAACCGGCACCTTGAATGTCAAAGGTCGCATGGGCAGTACCGACTCGGAAATTTACATCGTCAACGCCATGGCGGTTGCAGCCGCAGCCATTGAAGGACGCATTGCCGACCCGCGAGATTACCTATGACCGGTTTGTCGTTGCCTGCGATTCGCGGACGCGTGGCGTTTGTGTTTGAAGAAGTCGATTTCGATGTCGACCAAATCATTGGCGTGAAAAACATCAAACTGCGCGACCCTGCTGAATTGGCGTCGGTGGCCATGCAAAGCTACGACCCGCAATTTGCACAACAAGTCAAACAAGGCGATGTGCTGGTGGGCGCAACCAATTTTGGTTACGGCCACCCGCATTACCCGCCGATGATTGCCATGCGCCACTTGGGTATTTCTGCGGTGATCGCAGAGAGTTTTTCGCCGGGATATTGGCGCGGTGAAATCGCCATGGGGTTTGCCCAAATCGCTTGTCCGGGGGTGTTGCAAGCGGTGCGTCGGTGGGACGAGATCGAAATCGATTGGTCGCAGCATCAATTGGTCAACCACACACAACACACGGCGTTGCCGTTCGAGGTGTATTCGCAAGCGGACCGAGAAATGCTCGCTGCGGGCGGCATCATGGGTTACTTGAAACATTTGCGCACAAAGGATTCAGCATGAGCCAAGACAGAGCAGCTTTCGCCAACGCGGTTCGCGCGGGACAGACCGTGTGGACCGCCGGTGTGTACGACGCGTTGTCCGCAAAATTGGCAGAGGAGGCCGGCTTCAAGGCTGTCATGACCTCCGGCTTTGCCGTGTCAGCGTCATTGTTGGGTTTGCCGGATGTCGAGCTCTACACCATGACCGAAAACCTGGGCGTGGTCCGCAATGTGGCCAATGCTGTCAAGGTGCCGGTGGTGGCTGACACCGACACAGGCTATGGCAATGCGATCAATGTGATGCGTACCGTGCGCGAGTTTGAACATGCTGGCGCCAGTGCGGTGATTTTTGAAGACCAAGAAGTGCCCAAACGTTGCCCGGCGGTGGCCGCCACCTTGAGTGTTCTGCCGGTCAATGAAAGCGCAGCCAAAATTCGCGCGGCGGTTCATGCCAGACAAGACCCGAATTTGGTGATCGTGGCGCGCACAGACGCGATAGATGTTGATGATGCCATCGCACGGGCCCGTGCCTATGTGGCGGCGGGCGCAGACTTGATTCAGCCCATCAGTCGCTGCTTCACCAACTTGGCCGATTTGCAACGGTTGCGCCAAGCCTGCGGTGTGCCACTGTCATTGCAAGTCTTGGGGTGGCTGGAAAAAGACCTGACCGCGTCAGAGATTGAATCGGTGGCGGGTTTGGCGGTGTATCCGTTGGTCGGCTTGATGACCGCCACCCACAGTCTGCGGCAAAACTTCAAAGCACTGCATCAGCAGCACAGCACCCAGCACTTGCCGCTGCCTGTCACCCAGATGAACGATTTCAAACAGTTCATCGGGTTTGCCGAAGTAGAGCAACTGCAAACGCAATTTTTGGTGGGTGAATTCCCTGTGACCCGCAGTTAATCCACCAGCGCCTGTGCCACCAATGCTTTGAGCATGCGGCGGTAATGTGCCCTGAGTGGGCTGGGCGCTTGGGTCATGTAGACCGCACAAATTTGGTCTTTGGGATCGGCCCAAAAATACGTGCCTGCGTAGCCCGCCCACATGAATTCACCGGCGTTGCCATGGACACCGGCAATGCCATCGGCTTGGCGCACCAAAAAGCCCAACCCGAAGGTGTAGCCTGGCGCACCCAACAGCAGTTGTCCGGGACTCACAGGCGTGGCGATGGTGTGACCCAAGTGGTCGGCGGTCATCAATTGCACCGTAGAGCGCGACAGAATGCGCGCGCCGTCCAACTGACCGCCATTCAACAGGGCTTGGCAAAAACGCAAGTAGTCGGGCGCGGTGCTGACACCGCCTGCGCCACCCGAGTCATTGCCCGGTGTTTGGCTGACATCGATCAATTTGTTGGGCAAATTGGTCAACGGATCGATCGCAAATGGCTCGGCCAAGCGCGATTTCTTGGCAGCGGGTACGTCAAACGCGGTGTCGTTCATCTTGAGGGGTTTGAACAACCGCTGTTGCATGAAATCGTTCAAGCGTTGTCCTGTGACGGCTTCGATGATGCGGCCTTGCACATCGACCGACAAGCTGTATTCCCAGACGGTGCCCGGTTGTTGGGCCAAGGGCGCTTTGCCCAAGCGTTCGGCCATGTCTGCGCCGCTGAGGTTGCGCGCATCAAAGTCGCGTGCTGTGCTGTAGATGCCTGCCTCGGTGTAAGCCTGTTTGACCAAGGTGTTTTTGGTCAGTTCGCCATACGCCAAGCCTGAGGTGTGCCGAAGCAAGTCTTGCAGGGTCGGTTCTTTGTGGGCGGGCACCAGTTTGAAGCTGACGCCGTTGTAGAGCGGGTCGTGCGTGGCCACGCTGACCATGGGTTGTTTGAACGAAGGCAGGTATTTCGAGACAGGGTCGGTCAATTGCACTTTGCCGTCTTCGACCAACATCATCAAGGCCACCGACACCATGGGCTTGGTCATCGAGTAAATGCGAAACACCGAATCGGTGTGTGCGGGGGCGTTGGTGTCATTGTTCAAACCACCGAAGGCTTTGCTGTAGACCAACTTGCCTTT
>Ga0214919_10011344_pt1 | contig 11127 bp, 11 predicted proteins | sample LL1503_MetaG_FD_177994 | JGI IMG/M metagenome (GOLD analysis project Ga0214919, IMG submission 177994) | Freshwater microbial communities from Lake Lanier, Atlanta, Georgia, United States - LL-1503 | ecosystem: Environmental > Aquatic > Freshwater > Lake | place: USA: Georgia | collected...
CTGAAATTAAAAGAAAGAATCCAATTCGTAAAAAGACTTTTTTTTCCATTTCTGTTCCTTCTCAATATCTCAGACTAAAAATGACAAATATGTTTTCACCAATCGTATAGTGAAAGTAGAAATAGAATGAATCGGGTTAACCACTATCTAATGATTGAGTTGACTTAGCTGCTTCTTCGCCCGCTCTGAGCCCAGTGACGAGGGCTTGCGATAATCCTCCCACATAGCCATGTCCGCTGAAACCCCCAACGTCGCAACCGGCCGCAAATAGATTGGCAATTGGTTGAGTTTGTATTTCTGAAACATCTGCGGTAACCAATGCGAGCGAGGAGATTGACGACGAACGTCGAAGTACACGCATATCCATGTCAGTGAAAATACCACCGCAGGTGAAAGTGATTGAAGCCTGCACCAGCACAGCTGTAAAAGGAGGCGCTGCAACAGGGTAGATGTAATTTTTTCGAGATGGGATCAATTCTGCGTGCTTGCCTGACAAGATAGCGTCGTTGTAGGCACGGAGCGTACGCAAAGCTGTGTGAAACGGTAAGCCCCACGCAACCATTTTCTGGGTAAGTTCATCCAAACTGCTGGCTTGAATCACACAAGCACCTGCCTGTTTTGCGCGGTTAATTACAACACTTGGCAGCGGACTGCCTTCGATCGCTCTCTCGCCAACGGTAGCGTCAAACACGTAGACAGCTTTACAACCCGATTGACGTGCAATACAAGAATTTAATAACTCTTCACCAGTTCCAGAGGACTCGTCGGCAAAGCGTTCGCCTGCCATATTTAGCGCTACAGCCATCTGCCCGTACTTGTGGCTCATGGCCTGAAATTCCAAGCGGTTAAAGCGAGCAGGTGGGGCGGACATCGCATGACCATAAAAGGCATTCAGAAGCGGCGTGATCGCTGCACCTGCGGCGCTCGCCGCCACCAGACCATCTCCAGTGCTCCACGGGTTACTGCGTAAGTAGAGCAAGTCTGGAGTAGGTGTAATGTAACGTGAGATTAAATCGGGGTTTCCTTGAAATCCCCCTGTTGCGATAATGACCGAACTAGCGTTAATCTCAAGCGGCCCTTTTGAATCGAAGGCTAAGACGCCAGTAACCGCACCATCGCGCAGCTTCAATTCCTGCATCGCCACTTCATGTAGTGCCTCGCCACCCATAAGTGCAATTTTGTTTAATAGCAGCGCTGTCATTTGAGCGGGCTCACTTCGTCGAGCACGGCCGTAGTTCAAGAAAGGGAATTCAGGTTCAAGTTGAACCCCCAATTGAATTAGCCATTCAAAAGCGAACGGCAACTGTTCGACTAGCATTTCCTGCAACGTAGGATTTCCTTCGGGAACATGCTGCTTCAATACAGCAGCATCTATGAAACTCCAAATTGTTCCATTTGAAAGCGCCATTGAACCACCGAAACGAGTGCCTTTTTCAATTAGCAAAACTTTCACACCCTGCTGCAAGGCGCGAACAGCAGCACATAGTCCTGCCATACCACCGCCTATGATCAGTACGTCAGTTGAGCGTTGCCGGATAGCCATAAACTCCGAATGAAATGATTAGTCTTTCTTACCAACCATTGAGGCAATTTGCCTAAAGCGCTCGTATTCCGTTTTCACGAATTTTTCAAGCTCGGCCGCTGGGGCGTAGTCCACCTGTGCCCCACCATTAGTAACACCCTGTACTACTACTGGGTCGCGTGCGACCTTGCCTAATGCCTCAGACAACTTGGCTACCACCGCAGGTGGAGTGCCAGCCGGCGCAAACACACCGTACCAAGCCCCAAAGGTGAAGTTTTGAAAATCTCGTTCGCGCATTGTCGGCACATTAGGAAACGTCGCACTTCTGCTATCACCAGTCCATGCGAGAGGTCTGAGTGCTCCAGAGTCAATAAAACCTTTTACGCCTTCAGGCGGATAAAACAACATTGTGACCTCACCTCGTATCAAGTCTGTCATCAACTGACCAGGATTGTTGTAAGGAACATGTGCGATCTTCACACCGGTTAGTTTGGAGAGATAGGCACCTGGTAGGTGACTGGCTGTACCAAAACCAGTGGAACCAAAATTAGCCTTACCAGGATTAGCTTTTAGCCATGACAACAATTCCTCTACTGTCTTGATCGGGAGCGATGAGCTAACGACGAGTATTGTGCCAACGCTGTACAACCTTGCAACGGATACAAAGTCTTTCATCGGGTCATAGCTCATCGTTTCGAGGAGGTGGGGATTGACCGACTGCGTTTGGGTCGTACCAAAAAATAAAGTGTATCCATCAGCAGGCGCGCGAGCTGCAAAGCTGGCACCAATCGCTCCGCTGCCGCCAGCCTTGTTGTCAACTACTACTGCCTGTCCTAGCAGGGATGTAAGTGAAGCGCCTGTACGACGAGCGAGTATGTCAGTGGCACTTCCCGCTCCATAAGGCACGATAACCTTAATTGGCTGCGTAGGATAAGACTGCGCTGATGCTGTTGTGTAAATGACAGCAATAGTTGCTGCGAATAAAAGGCCTTGTATGTGTTTGATAAAAGTCATCAATGTCTCCAAAAATAGATTAATCCGTGATCGCAATTTGTTCTTGAAGCAAACCAGCAGCAAGAAGTCCAACGCGAATCTCTTCGCCTACTTCAGGAGTCACGCCTACCGACGGTGGGCGCACGCGGGATGATGGTAATTCACCCAATTGCACAAGCGCTTCCTTATGAGATGCGACTTCGCTTGTTGGCCGTTTAAAGTGATGGTTTTCCCAGACAGATTCCATGATTGGTGCGCATCGCTCCATTAAGGACACTGTCTTTGCTTTGTTGCCAGCGGCCGAAGCTTCCAATAACTCCACCCACAAAGCAGTAGCGACAGTGCTGATGCCAATAAGCGCGCCGTGCGCACCATATTCGAGAAAATCGGGTAGCGCAGGACCGTCAACAGCAGCAAGAATTGAAACCTTGTCTTTTAACGCATCCCAAATCGGCTGGTAAACCTCAAGAGTTCCACATGCAGCTTTTATACCGACAACGCCAGGGATCTCCGCTAGAGCCTTTAATGTGTCGAGGGAATACGCGCAACCACTTGCAGGTGAATATAGAAAAACAATCATCGGAACACCCGCCTCACCTAACTCACGAAAGTAGGCAACGATAGAGGGTATGTGACCGCGCAAACGGTTATAAGCTCGCACATCGAAAGGCGGCAAAACCAGCAAAGCATTCGCTCCGGCAGCCTTAAGGGCGTGTGCTTCGACCACAGCCCTCTTTGCGCTTGAGTTAGAGATACCAGCTATGACTGTCTGCCCTAGCGAAACGGTTGCAGCGGCCTCTTTAACAATAAGAACCTGTTCATCGTGAGAAAGTTGAAGTATCTCGCCGACTCCTCCGTTAACAACAATGCCCTTTACACCAGAAGTCGAGGCAACTGTTCGCAAGTGTTTTCTTAATGAGGGAACATCAATTGACAAGTCTTCGGCAAAGGGCGTCACTGTCGCAGGGTACAAGCCACGGAAAGATATCGATTTCGTTGTCATAGAAAAATCCTGAAAGATTCTGAGAAAGCTGTAATCGCTGTACTTTAATCTGCACCAAAATTAAAGTGCGAGGGAATACCCTAGAACTAGCCCTAGGCAAAGTCAAATCGCACTTTTTTAAAAGACTTCAGCCAAGGATGTGGTGTCCCCCCAATTCAGTAGACACTTAATATTGTCAAATCTACATAAGCTCTAGTGATTTAACTAACCTTGAAAAGTTACTCACTATCAAAAGATAGACTGAGCTTTTTGTCCTTCTTGAATTCTTTTTTTAGCATGGAATCTACCCAATCGAATTTGGCATCGTAAAGTTCACGAGTTTCGTAATCTAGATACATGTCGCCGTCTAGTTCTTCAGTATTAATTATTCTTCTCGACTCTATTCTTTGACCATCATCGTCTAATTCATACCCCTCTAAATCTATCTTAATTCTTGAGTCTTCAGAATCGAGAATAATGTAATCAGGACTAGCTTGTCCAATTTCATAGCCTTGGAAAGAATACATACAACATTCTTCCATATTGCCCATATCTAAATACTCTTCTGATTCCTCATCTTCTTGTTCTTCTGTCAATTCGACAAATTTGATTTTGTCTCCATCAATTACCACTGCATAGTCGCAGCCGTAATTAAAATCCATATCGCTTTCGTCTTCAAAAAGTAGCCATGATGGCTTAACTTCATCGTGTCCATTTATAAGGCAACAATATAACTCTGGGCCATTATTATTGGGGCATGAGAATGAAGCACCCCAAGATCTTCCTTGCTCTTTATGCGCGACTTTTACATCTTTAAAACTCTTGACATCAATATCCGATTTAAGCTCATATTGCGTTACAGGAATTGCATCACTGTAGTAAACCTCAAAAGGTAATTTGAAATAGTCAGGAGTTGACGGTTCAACTGCTGCTTTGTTTGCTGGTGTTTTTGCCATCTTTACTCCAAGTTAGTTAGTATCAAGAAATTCTACTCAAAATTACTATTTTTACTATGCCAGTCGTGACCCCGATTAAGGCTCAAAAAGAACTATAACGCGGGTCTAAAAGCAGCGCTTTTGACCCGAAAACGCACTTTTTACCTGCGCTACCGTTTTAAATGGATGCTGGGTAAGTGAGTGGATGACAAGTTCGTCCTTGTCTCTTTCGTCATAGCTGCTAGTCAAGGGCTCTGTGGGTGTAGGTAGCATCTGCGAAGGGATTGGTGACTGGGGGTAGATTCTTTGCTGAGGCTGAGGCTTAGACTTAACAATCTCTTTATGTAGTTGCTGGGCCAATTGCTGCTGCTGTTTATTATTGTGGGTAGGTATTAATTGCTTAGTCTGTGGCTTGGGTAAGGGCTTTGGCAATGGGGCCATAGGGGCCTTCATAGGTTTGAGCGTTTTAACTGGGGTAGCCTTGCGTTTACCTAGAGGTTTGGTTGCTGTACTGGTTATGGGCTTAGTCTTTACCTTGGGGGTGGTCGATGTAGCAAAATGTCGCATTAGTATAGGGCTGGGTTGTTGATTAACCGGTTGTCCAAATGCTGCCCACATTTTGTCAGACACCATCTTCCAAAGTGCTAATTGATCCTCTGGGCTAGCTATTTCTGAAAATCGCATAGTTGGTTTCCTTTTTACACATTTATTTATGCAAAAAAGAAACCAGCACGCCTGCCGGTTTCTTTAATTGAAATTCAATCAATTTGATTTAAATGGTAACTTCAAAGTTGGACGACTATTAGACGTGGAGTCTTTGGTGAAGCCTGATTTGGCAACGCTCATCACTGCATCAATTCGCTTATCCAACTCACCCGCGTCCACAGCTGAGCGAATCACTTGAAGTGAAGTAATCACATCAGCAATGCTGTCAGTCTCTATGGCGTTCTTGCCTTCGACGATTTCCAGTGTTCGAGCCCCATAACGAACAGTTATGCACAGCTTGCCCTTGTCATCTGTCCACCACCAAGGCTTTAACTTCTTAGGTACTTCAACTTTGCGGCTCTGCCCAGTTGTTTCGTCTTTTATTGTGCGAACTCTTACTGGAGAAAACTCCGCACCTGACTGCTGTGCTTTGGCTAACTGAATTTGCTCAGCCAACTTGGTGCTGAGCTTTTGACGCCTTGCGTGCTGTGGGCCATTACCCTTTTCACGCTTGGCCTGGACTAATTTCAATGCGCTTAAACCTGACATAACTACTCCTTGTGTGTGTTGCAGGAATAACTAATTTATTGTCAGACCATGGCGCTGAGCAACCGAAAAGACTGGTAACCCGGCAGACTGAAAGGACTCAGACTTTTAAACAAGTAGTTCTCAATTCGAACATATGGAAAAGTAATCCATAGCCCTTTTCTCCTCATCTGCAATCCTCTGCCTATGCTGTAGCTCATAGTGGGCAGAATCAATCGAAACAGGCGTGTACCGTTTGAGTTGCTTTGGGCTTAGATGCCAATACTTGTTATGGGTTGCCTCCTGCAACTTGAATTCGAGCTCTTGCTTCAAATCCGGACCTAGTCGTGACCTGAAGAAAACAGCATCATGAACACGTGCAATTGGAGCGTGACCATGCTGCGCTGCAACTGAACAAATCAAATCCATGGCATTGGTCTCTGCATGCTGATACAAATTAGCCAAGACTTTGGGCTTGCTAACTCTACCGCCTGCTGTTTTGAGGCAATCAAGTGCCAACAGCTCAGCAGCGTTATCCTTTACTAATCCAAAGATAAAATTATCCAAAGCGTGTTGCTCTTCAATGAAAGCCTTGACTGTTGGGTCAGCTAGAAATCTATCGCGCTCAGATTGATTCTTCAGAATATCTACAAGTGCTGGGTTCTTCCATCCGCCACTACTATCAGTCCAACCGCAACCCTTGCTCTTTGCGCCAAAGCTAATTGCAGTTAGAGCTTGTTTGATCAATCCCAGTTGAAAGTCATCAGTTAAAGTTGTATTGCCTGCAAAAGTGAAGTATTGAACTGTGGCCATGAAATCAGCTTTATCCTCAAGGTACAAAGTAGTGGCGGGGAAATACAAGCGAACACCTGCATCTGTATTAGCTTGCAGAAGGAGATCTATGGCGTAGCCCATCTTCCAGGCCACCACGCTGCTGCGCATATCGTATTCCCAGCAATTGCCAAGCATTGCCCGTCTAAGTTCTTTGTGAACGTTTTGAACGCTAAGGCCTTCGTAATAAGTACGTCCAAACGTGCTTAATTTGATACGCTGCGGAAACAATGCACCATTTATTGAAGAAACCGCAAGGACAAGCTTTGCTTGGTTCAAGATCTGCTGACGCTTTTCCTTTGATCCGAATTCCGCACCTGCGCTCAGCCAATGAACGAAAGCCTTCAATGAGTCAATGTCAACAGGCAAGAAATGAAATCTGGCCTCAGCACCCGAAAATGTAAAAGGTTGGAGCTCAGGAAACAAATGATCAAATACAGCGATACTGTCATGAGCCTCCCCTGTTAAGTATCTTTCAAGCTCTCTGTCAGTCCTAACCTGAGAAATTACGGCGCTATTTACAGTCAAGCGATCATCAAGTGTGACAAAGCGACTCAGTTTGACTGCCGAGTACTCACCACTGAATTTGCTACCTTTCTCAACCGTTTCTACAATTTCCATTTGATTGTCCTTAAGCCACTTATGCAATCGAAGCTTTAGAGGACCGATCCTTCCTCCCTTGTTTGCTAAGTCATGCAGTGATATGGGATACAAGCCCATCTTTCTCAGAGCAGGTGGAATTCCACGCTGCAAAGCATTGAGTAAAAGTCCCTCAAGTGCCTTCACATATTTAGCAAGCGCTTTTGATGCCGATTTAACAGGCGTGGGAAATGCCTGCTGCAAACTAATTAGCACTTGAGGATCAACTGTGAGCTTAATCATGGTGAGGGTCTAATAATCATTGTTTTCCGTTGTATTTAGCTGGTTTTAGTGGATTTCAAAAAAGTAACACACATATAGTAAACAAGTGCTCATATAAATAGCATCAAGTTAGAAGAGCGGGGAGACCCCGCCCTTCCCCCCGTTAATTACTTCTGCTTTGGGCAGGACTTCTCCAATTTCTTCCATTCAGGCATAGGAATATCAACCACTGCGAATGGGTCACTAGCCAAATAGACACGTGCATGTTCCTCAACAGGTTCACCTGCAATATGATGGTGCTTAAGTGCTAGGTTCAAAGGCAGATATGCATTTCTCCAGCTACCCTTGGTTTTTCGCTTTATTGCACGCATCTGTTCGCGGCTTCCTGCACATTTGAGCCAGTAGTCATAAGACTTGGCCAAATGCGTTTCATAGACCGTGTAATCATCTGTACTGCGGTTGTACTTTCGTTCTGCTCCACGGATAAAAGCCGCGTAAATATCAGAACCCTTTGCGTAAACTGTTGAACTCATAAAAAACTCCAAAAATCTGACAGATCCGGTCAGCACGGTTATGGGTAAATCCCATAACTTAACTATGCCCGGATTGACATTTTTCTGATATTCTCAAAGAATTACATCAATTTACTTGTTAAGAAAATGAAAGTCCATTTCCTTGCCCCTCATCCATTGTTTGGTCGTAAAACAGCTCCACTGCCTTTAAAGGAACAAGAGCGAAGCCCCTATTACTGGTGGTGGGCATACCTGAGAAGATCTGAGGCCTACATAAAGTGCTGTGAGAAAGGCGGGAAAGGCCCTCTTGCCAAGCTGTACGCTGACTTTGGCGATGTAAGGGAAGATGACTTTCGGAAATGGTGGACTACGGGTGACCATGGTGCTCAGCTGTTTGCCGAACAACGACAAGCGGTCAAATTTGGTCAGCTTAAAGACGCCGCTGAGTGGCATCCTGACTGGACAGCTGACAGAGCCTTGATAATTGCCATCCCGTTGGATATGAATAAACGTCTGATCAAAACAGGCATTTCAAAACTGCTCGATTCCAATATTCAGTCGCGTCGTGGAAGAAAAGCATTAAGAGATGCTGACAGTTCAGCCTTGTATCCATTGGCAAGAAACTACACATCACAGAGCCTGAAGACGGCGTTGGCTGTTTACGACCTGTGGCATATGGGAAAAGTCAATCCAGAAGAAAAGCTATTCCATTGGAAAATTGGTGTCAAAGTTGGATTAAATCGTTTATCTGTCAAAGAATCAAAATCTTCAGACAAGCATGAAAGTTACATAGGTCGAAATAAATTAAATGCAACAGTCGGCAGATATATCAAAGATGCTCAAAAGATCATCAAAGGTGTTGAACAAGGTGAGTTTCCTGCTGTGTAAATTTTATCCGTCTTAATTAACACTCATAAATACCCCGCATAGGCAAATTTATAAAGGGACAAAACTATGGCAATTATCAAGCTCGATCAACAAACACAAAATGTGAATATCTCAGAATGCTCAATTGAGCACACACTGATCTTTAAGTACTTTGACGATCTACCAGAAAAGCAGCGTGACGACGAGTTTAAGCGAGCACTACAAATTGGTGTCATAGCGCTTATGGAAGATCGTTTTGCGGCTTTCCTATCAAGAACAGAGGGAGAACTAGGCACCCAGCTTGAATCTCTTAAGTTAATTTATGAGAGAAATGTTAAGGCTAAAGAAAAAACAACTGAGTCAGGTACCAGCGCTGAGCCAGAAATCTATAAAGAAATACAGAATTACCTTGAGCGTGCTGGGTTTGCGGATGACGATGTAGTCATGACTGGCGCGTCTGTTGGAGCTATTCCGCGCAACAAAACTGGTGACATTGTTCTTAAAGTCAATGGTGATGACAAAAAGAAGATTGCAGTTGAAGTCAAGTTTGATCAATCTCTAGCACTTGGTGAATTTGATGGAACAGACAGCCTTGGTCGCCCACGTGATACAGCCATAAGTCAAATGATTGAGTCAATGGCAAATCGCGAAGCTCAGCTAGCAGTAATTGTTTTTGATCAAAGCCGTTCATCAGATGGACTCAAGAACATGGTCAACGGTATAGCTTGGATTCCAAGTGTTGGATTCGTAGTCATAATTGATGATGTACGCCAAGATTACTCCAATTTGTTTATAGCGCTTGATTTGTCACGCAGTATGTTGATGAGCACACTGCAAGTAGTCGATCAGAATATTTTTGAAAGTCTTCTTGGAAGAATGTCAAAAGATCTTTCATCCATCTTAGAAACTGAAAAGCTTCTAAAGGAGAACCACGCAAATCTCAAGAAGATTGCCACGTCAATTCGCAAGCACGCAATGCTAGTGGGATTCACGCAGAAGATACTCAAAGACTTCATTGCCAATGGCAATGTCAGCAACCAAGAGTTGCTTAAGCTCTACCACGGAGATGGACTCAGAGAAGAGTTTGCGGCAATCACCAAAGATGTTGAAGCCATTTTCCCTGCGTTGGAAATTGACAATTGATCAATGAACTTTGTATTTTGTCTTACTGAAAAGGCTCTAGAAAATTAATACAAGTTACGACTGTGAAAGACTGAGAAAAACTCTTTCACAGGGGATCAAGAAGTGATACGCTAGTGTCAGAAAAATACTTTCTTAGGCTAGCGACGTAGCTTAAGTTAATTTATGCAGGAGAAGAATCAATGAGTTTATGCAATCGACGGAATCTTTTTAAAGGGATAGTCAGCGGACTTTCTGTGGGATTCTTACCTGAACTTCTTGCACAAAGCTCAAGCGGGCAATTTAAACCAACACGCACCGTTAAATTAATCTCACCGCTTCAAGCTGGCGGGGCAACTGACGCAATCATCCGCCCTATTGCACAAAAATTAAGTGAGCTTTGGGGACAGTCTGTGATAGTTGAAAACAAGCCTGGTGGCGGCACTATAGTCGGCACGCAAGCCGTAGTCCAGGCTGCTCCAGATGGTCACACTTTCGGTGTTGTCATTAGTGCGTTGACAATCAATCCAAGTTTGCGAAACGATTTACCCTATGACACTTTTAAAGATATCACGCCTTTAACCCAAATTGGAACAGTAACAAGTGCACTTGTTGCTCATCCAAGTTTGCCAGCAAATACTTTGCAAGAAGTTATCGATTTTGCAAAATCTAAACCAGGTGCTATATCTTGGGCTTCTTTGGGAGTTGGAACAGCTGGCCATATCACGGGAGAGTTATTACGTAAGAAGGCAGGAATTGACATCGTACATGTTCCATTTGCTGGCAGCAGTGGCGCATACCGAGAAATGTTACCCGGTCGAGTTCAAATGGGTTTTGTCGTCTTGGAATCAGCATTACCGCATGTCAAAGCAGGTAAGCTCAAAATAATTGCTCTATGCGATCGAAGAAAAAATAAACTATTCCCTCAGATACCTCTTCTTGATGACACTATCAAAGGTTTAAGTTACGACGGTATATTTGGATTGATTGCACCAGCAAATTTACCTCCAGAGATTTTGAAAAATTTATACAGTGATATTTCAAAGGTTTTGGCTGACCCTGAAATCAAGCTACAACTAGATCGACAGTCAATGGATGTCTTAGCCTCCAGTCCATCAGATTTTGCAAATTCAATTCGTATAGATGTATGTCCATCTTCAAATGGTTTGAGACAGATGGGTTAATTTCTTAAAGGAGAGATTGGCTCAATGGTTTTAAAGTTTAAACGGTTTCAAGTTGGTGTTGTAGCCTTCTGCTTTGGATTGTTTGCTCTTT
>Ga0214919_10011347_pt1 | contig 11124 bp, 9 predicted proteins | sample LL1503_MetaG_FD_177994 | JGI IMG/M metagenome (GOLD analysis project Ga0214919, IMG submission 177994) | Freshwater microbial communities from Lake Lanier, Atlanta, Georgia, United States - LL-1503 | ecosystem: Environmental > Aquatic > Freshwater > Lake | place: USA: Georgia | collected 2015-03-15
TATGTTTTATTAAACATTTTTTTTATTTATTAAAATAAATATTAGATTACTATTATTACTATTATTATTTATTAATATTAAAATTAATATTAATAAATATATAACTAAAAAAATAAATAAAAAATAAATATCTAAGTAAAAATAAATATCTAAGTAAAAATAAATAAAAAGCAAATTAATAAAAAATGGCTTTTTTTATTATAGCAGTTTGTGCAGTAATATTATTTACGTTGCTAATATATTCTCTTGTTATAAGTTGTAAATCAAATAAAGATGGTTGGGTTAATTATAAACAATATCCTTTTGGTAATATTAAAACAGGTGCTGGTAATTATGACGAAGTTAATGATGAAGTTATAAGACCAATATCATTTTATGATTATCCAATTTATAGAAAACCTCTGAATTGGCCTATTTGTCATATGGTAGATTATCCAATACCACATTGTCGTGCTGATTCACTATAGATTATATTATTGTTGCTAATTTATTTAAGGATACAAATATTTTCATCTGGAGATATTTCCCATTGTTGATTTATTTTATTCAAATTACATTTTTCTACAGTTATACCATTACTATTAATTGATAAACATTTATCATTTACTGTAGATTTAAATATATTAAAAGGATACACATTTGTAGAGCTAATTTTATATTCTGGAACATTCATTATTTTTGCAGCATCTATATTTGAATATATTCTTTTAGTAGAAAATTTTTGACTAGGACTTACATATAAATTATTTTGACAATCTAATAGACAAAAATCTTCTTTACATAAACCATTTACAGTTAAACATTTATCATTAACTAAAATACCATAATTTGCAGTATCGTTTGCAAATGTACTAAGATATTGTGAATTATATCTAGATTTAATTGTTTTAATTAGTTCATTAATTGGAAATGTATTAATATTATTTTCTTTATTACCAATTTTTAAATTTTCTAAGTTTTTTGAGTGATCTAAATTTTGTTGTGCATATATTAATAACTGGGCATTTGCTAAATTTTTTTTATTATGTATTGAGTTGTTTATTTTATTGATAAAAATATCATAATCGTTACTATTTGGGCTTATATCATCTACTAAACTATACATAGAATCTATATTTAATGTAGGTATAGGATTTATAGGTTTAAATATAGGATTAATAGAAGTAGGTATAGAATTACTAGAAATATCTAAGAATCCTTCGTTAATTCTATATTCATAACTTAAATATATTAAAAATAAAATACTACATATTAAGGTAAGAATTAATAATAAATATATATAATCAATAAACATTTTTTTGTTTTTACTATAATATGTTTTTATTTTTATAATAAAAAATTTAATAAATTTAATATATTTAATATATATTTAATATATTATTATTATATTATTATTATTTCATATTTTTTTTTAGGTATATTATTATTAAATTATTAATTAATAATAATTAATTAATAATAATTAATTAATTATTAATAATTAATAATTAATCTCTAATTATGTAGAAACATTTACATTTAACAATGCTTGTGCCATAGATTTATCAAGTAAATCAGATAAAGAATTATTATTAATTGTTTGCGATTCAAGAAATAAATTATCAGGATAATTTCCTAATTGAGATTTTATTAATTCATATTGACCATCTGCTGTTGAAATTGTATTATCATATGTATTTGCACTAATTGTTGTTTGTGGTTTAACTGCTGAATTTTGATTGTCAATAGTTGTAATAGTAGTAAACATTTTATCGGTACTACTAACATTATAAGGTGTTGCATAAGTACTTTCTCCTCCTTTATATATTGCCGATATGCCTATTTTATAATAATATATATTATTATTTGCATCTCTAGAATCAACATTAGTAAATACATATTGACATTCTGGAATACCATCAACTATATTACAAGTATAATTTTCTGATTTATTATTTTTGTCTAAAGAAGGATTTAATATAGTTTCATTGCTTAAGTAAAATTTGTTATTACCTGTATTATTTTTATTGCTATCATATTGAGCTAATACAATTATAAAACTAGTAGGTATTTCATTAGTTGTACTATTATCTATACTAAATTTTACTATTACATTACCATTAGTTATATAAATACGTACATCTGTAGGTTGTAAAAATCTTGGTGCAATGAATGTATCGATATTATTATTATTATTATTATTATTATTATTATTATTATTAAAAATATAGTTAATTTTATCGTTATAACATTTATTATAACTAAAATAAACAAGTATTAATAATATTAAGATTGCTATAAATAAACCTTTATTGCCAAAAAGTGATTTGCCATTATAAATAAACATTTTTATAAATTATAAATATTACTATATTATTATATATTATTTATATTATTTTTTGATTATTATTTATTATTTTTTGATTATTATTTATTATTTTTTGTTAAATTTTTTAAAAAAAAATAATCATTTGCCATATCACTAATTCTCATTTTATCTAATTCATTAATAACTTTATCATTTTTAGCATTAACATCTAAATATATATTTGAAATTTCTTTTTCTATTTCTAAATTTAATTCACGATTTGAATTATATTCAATACTATATTTTTGTATTGAATCTGTTATTTGTTTATTAATAATTGAATCATTAGTTTTACTATAAATTGACATATATACAGGATTGATTTTAGATTCAGTTAAATAATTATCTTTTAAATAAAAATCTAATTTTTTATCATCTTGTGGAGTAAATATATTATTATATAAAGAAAGATCTGTAGAAGTATCTAAATTAACTGTAAAATTTTCTTGTTTTGAATCATTTGATTCATCATTTGATTTTGTAGTAATTGGTATATTTTGTTTATTTGTAATAATATTACTTTCAATAATTGAATCAATAATATAAAATGATAAATTATCATTAGAAATGGAATTAGATAATTGTGATGCATTTAAATAATTACCATCTAATGTAATATATTTTTCAGTTGTTTCTCCTTCAATAGCCATAGCTTTAAACATAATTGCATCATTACTTATAGGCGAATCATATAAATTAAAACTAGATCTTTGTTTATTTTCAGTTTGACCCGTTTTTTTTATTATTATATCTTTTAAAATAATATTATTAGATATATCGCGGGCTACATATTTACCAGTATCAATATGATAAAATGATACAGTACCTATACCATCTAATCCTTTTTCGATTCTAAAATTACAAGAAGATTTGAAATTATCTGCATTTGCATCAATTAATATTAATCTACTATCACCATTTGTGCCTAAAAAAGTATTTGGATATTTATATGATTTGATAAATATTGTACGATTTAATGTTAAATTAGAATCACCTATACATAAATTTAATATATTTGGTACATTTGATTTAATATATGAATTATATTTTATTGCTTTTTGCATTTGATTAGAATTTCCTTTACGATTACTGTAACATTTATTTATTGTATTATGAGGATAACATTTAGCAGGTTCTGTATCTAATACTAATTCTCTAGTAAAACCATTACAATTATCTATTTTATTACATATATCAGTACATTGTATTAGTGTTTTGTTATCCCATATATCTTTACTAACTTCTTCGCCAGAATAATTTGCATATAATAAATCTAAAGATAGTTTATCTTGAGGTTCAATATATGTTTCATTAAGTTTTAAATAATTTATTTTTTCTAATTCTATAGAATTTTCAAATGTTTCATATTTATTTATTAATGTATTATTAGTTAAAAAATAAAATATAATTATAAATAATAATATACACAATGCTTTAATAAAAATAGATTTTAAATTAGATAACATTTTTATTAATAATAAATATATTATTTTACTATTTATTATTTACTATTTATTATTTACTATTTATTATTTACTAAGATTAAAAAATATAAAATAAAATAAAAATATTGATTAAAAATGATTAAAAATATTGAAATTTTTATGTTAAAATAATTGGGTATTTTTCTTTAATTCTAATATTATTTGGTTCATATGATAATAAATTATTAATTATTTTTTTTAATTTAGTTATTTTAATATCATTTTTATCAACATTTGCTAATGTATCATAATTGTCATAAGTATTGTCTCCAGTCACCATATTTTTATTTGCACAAAATTGTCTTAAATCTTGTGTATCTTGAATAAGCTGTTTATGATATGCAAAATTAGGGTCATCATCATTTCCATCATTAGCAAATACTACAGATATATAATCATGTATGCTTCCAACCTTACAACTAATAATATCTTGATCAGACATTACAAAATTACTAGAATCATTTGGAACAATTTGTAAATTAAGTTCAATAAAATCTGCTAAATAGAATATTGATGTTTGTTTCATGGTTTGAACCATATATGCATCTGGATTAAATATTAAACCATACATTTTACCATCATTGTCATATAATAAATCTTGTATTTTACTACTATTAGTTCCTCTAGTAATATTTAATGGCGTAGTTTTCCAACTCAATTCACTAAATTGATATAAATCAAAATTGGTATCTAGAGCTAACATATAACCATTTAAATCATAATATAATCTTAGTATTGGTCTATCTAATAATGTTGATAATTCAACATTGATTGTTGTAATATCTAATGAATTTTTAGTAAATAATTTACCATTGATGTCAATAGATAAAAGATAATTTGTATCATTATCAAATAATACATATATAATATTTGAATTATTTGGTACTTGTATCCATTCTCCTTTTAAATCAATATTTCCTGATTTATCTGGTTTTTTCATATAAAGAATATTATCATAACCAACAGCAAGTAATGTAATTAAATCTGTTTTCAAAGTAATCATTCTTAAAGGAATAATATTTTGCGGCTTACTATTTGTAATTGGTCCAGCCCACATAGTAGAAAGAATATTATCTTTTTTATATAGTCTTCCATCATTAAATACTGCTAAAATAGTACCATCAATAAGTTTTATCATATGTATTGGAAATAAATATGGTACAAAAGGTTCATTATTAATTCTACAAATATCATTGTTAGTTGATAAAGTTGGTATCATACTACATTTTAATCTAATATTATCTCCATAAATATTAATAATTGAATTTTCATATATAGTATTTTTAATAATAGAAGTATTTTGAGAATTATCAATATTTTCAAATCCTTCAAAATTTTTAAATCCGTCTCCTCTTATTCTAACATATTTTCTTTCTAGAAAATATTTATAAATTAAATAAATTATAATTACAATAAGGATAAGCGTACCATAATTAACAAATTTTTGTGTTGAATTATCTTTTGATTTTATATTTTTTTTATTATTAGAAATATTAGTACTCATTCTTTTTAATTTTGATTATCTAATTTTTATTATCTAATTATTATCTAATTATTATTAAATGAGATTATTTTATTATTTTTTATTACTTTTATTTTTTACTTTTATTTTTATTACTTTTATTTTTATAGAAATTAAATTAAAATATTATATTAAAATAAGATATATATTATTACAATATTATAAATAAATTTATAAAATAAATATTTACTTTTATATTATATAAATGGTTAATCCTTCTATTAATAGAAAGTGTAAAAAGCTTACTAAGTCTAAAAAGCTTAATAAAACTAGAAAGTTTAAAAAATCATCTATAATGAAAGGTGGTGATGATCGTTCAACTGGCCTACCAGCAGCTTATCATAATGGTACTTCAAAAGGCTTATCTGGTTATTATGAACCAGGGTCTTCAAATTTAAAATCATCTGGTAAAAACTATGCAGTCAGTCAAGGAACTTTATGGTCTAATGGATCAATGGCAGGTCCTAATTTATATCCAACATCAGGAGGTGGTTGTGGATGTAGTAGAAAAAATAAGAACAAAAATACCAAATCTAATAAATCATCTAATAAATATAATAAAAAGAATAATAAAAGCAAAAGTAAAAGTAAAAGAAATAATAAAAAGTAAATATTTTCAAAGTAAAAATATTTTATATTACATTTTTTAATTTTTTTAATTAAAATATAAATAAAAATATAAATAATTATAAAGAATAAATAATAACTAATAAATAATAAATAATAACTAATAAATAATAAATAATAACTAATAAATAATAAATAATAACTAATAAATAATAAATAATATAATTTATAAATGTCATCTCAAGGCTTTAGATGCTCGCATAATTTTACAGCATCTGATAATACAATAGATTTAAAAACTATTAAAGAATCTAATATAAAACTAGATACTGAAGTAATTAATAATTTTTCAAAATATAAAAAATCTAAAAAATCTTTAAAAAAAAGCATAGGATTTATAAAACCAGTATCTTGTGATAAAATTTTATCAAATCAAACAAAGTATCCCAAAGAATATAGTAATTGTAAAAAACTTAAAGATGATAAAGATATGTATTTTAAAAAATATATAGAAGGTCTAACAAAAACAATTAAAACAAAAATATCAAACAAAATTAAAAAAACATTGAAAAATCCTAAAGAAAAAAGAGTAAATAAATTATCTTGTTATATAAAATTATTATCAAATATATCTGATACTCAATATTGTAAAAGCGGAAGAAATACTAGAATTAGTAATATTTTAAGTGATTTTGAAAGAAATTATAAAAATAAAAAAAAAAATGAAATAAAACAAAAATTAGCAAAAAATTATTTAGAATATTTACTAACAAATAAAACTATTGAAGCAGGAACATTAAATAAATATAAAAAATGGTATAGAAAAGATGAAAATTTTATAAATACTTTAAAAAATATAACTGATAAAATTTGCTAATAATTATATTATTAAATAAAAAATAATTAAAATAATTAAAATAGTAATAAATAATAAATAGTAATAAAAAATAAATAGTAATAAAAATAGTAATAAAAAATCTTATTAATAAATAGTTAAAAGATTAGTATTTATAAAAATTATAATTTTAAATATCTAAAAGAATAAAATGAAATGTAATGGGTATTTAGCTTTAGTTTCAATTATTTTAATTATTGGTATTTTAACATTAGTCTATTATAAAAATATGAAAGATAAAGATATTGAAAATAATAATATTGAAGATAATAATATTGAAGGTTTTTATGACAGTTTAGATGATACAATAAAAGCAAATAATAAATTATTAAATACTAATTTAAATAATCTTATATCTAGTAAAATAAATATTTATAGTGACCCTTCAAAAATTGATAATGATTTAGAATCTAGTATATCAAATAGTATAAAAATAAGTGGAAATGATATATCAAAAAATTATAATAATAATAATACAATAAATGAAAAATTAATTAGTGATTTAGAAAATAATGTTATGGATTTAGAAAATATTGTTATTAATAAAATTAAAAAAAATCTATCATCTACAAACTATTCAATTATAAAATCAATGAATAATGGTATGGAATTTGATTTGTTCAATACTCCAAACACTTTTTATAAAGATACAAGATCAGGAATTATGACAAAATCTTTTTTAGTAGGTTTAAATAATGGATGTCTGTCTGTAGGTGCTAATGATTATGGTGTATATAAATGTGATGATAAAAATATTAAACAACAGTTTAAAATGCAACATGTTATAAATGATACACAATATAAACAAAATATTGATAAAGCTATAAATTTTGATAATGTTGATACATCTAAAGTAAAATATCCATTTGTTATGATGAAATCATCAAATAATGAGAATTGTTTAACTAATAATAATGGTCATATTACAGTACAACCTTGTTATGCATATGAAGCACAAAGATGGATGCCTATATAATAATTTTTTTTTAATTTTTATATATTTTTAAATTTTATATATTTTTAATTTACATATTTTTAATTTGTATATTTTTTAAATTAATTTTATCTTTTTTTCTTATGTAACTTTAATAGTAATAATTATATTTCAATAGAATAAGAATATATAATAATATATAATAATAAAATATATTATAATGTCTAGTAATAAATTACATAATTTAATAGAAAAATATAATTTAATAAATATAATAAAAGTTATTACACTTTTATTAATATTATTACTAATATATAGAATTTTTATTAAATCAAAACAGAATAATTTTTCAGATTTAGATTTGAAGTTAATTTCAAATTCAAATTCAATAGTAAAAAAAAATATATATGAAGGATTTGAACAAGCATTACTAGGTAATGGGAATATATATGGTAATTTATTATCATTAACTGATCCAACTAATATTCCAATTTATTTAAATAATACTTGTATATTTAAATTAAGTAATGTCTATAGAATTGATACATTAATATTTAATTTTAAAAGTCCTCAAATTGTAAATATTAGTTTTTTAGATGGTAATGGAAATATAAAATATATTAAAGGACAATCATCAACTGGGTCACCACCTTCATTTATATTATATCCTAACGATAATCCAAAATCTGGTCCAATTTCATCAATTACTGACGAAAATGATTTAGTTGTATATACATCTAAAATTATAGTAACACTTGTAGATAATAATAATTTTACAGATAGTATGCTAAATTCATTTGGCATTTACGGTGGTGATAGAAATTTACCATTTGTATCTGATTATAATACTATATCAAATAGTTTAAATTATAGTGATACATCATTTACTTTACAACCTCGAACAAAACCAGCTGATGATAATGCATCATCAGATACTTATGTATTTGCTCAATCTGATGATACTATTATATATTCATTAAAAATGGATATTAATATTAGTAATTTAGTTAAGCAACCTATATTAACTGAATCTCAATTTAATTTAAATATTACATATGAAAATTCTATATATTATCAAAATGTATTTAATATAAATACAGTTTATAATGTAAGAAATGATTATTTAAGTATTGATGTAAATAAAATAATTATATTTTTAACAGAACCAATTATAGCAAATAAAATAACATTTAAAATATCTAGAGTTTCAACAACTACTCAACCATCAGAATTACTTAGTCTTAATATAACATCATTAAAAGTACTAGATAAATATCCAAGTCCTAGTCAAATTTCCGATTTTAAAAAAAGTGTAAATGTATTGAATTCTTCTAGTGGAGATGATTCTGACATGTGCCCAAATATAAATGATTTAGTTGATACCCAAACTAGAACTCAACAAATATGTGATACATTAGAATACCAAGATAAAGTAAAATCTGAGAAAATAAGATTAGAGAGAAATAAGCAATATTTATTAAAATTAAAAAATCAACAACAACAAATTGATCAATTAAATTCTGTAATTGAAGAATTAGATTCTAAAAGACAAGCACGAGCAGAAATAGCTGATCAAGCTAGAGTTTTGCAATATCAAAATCAAAAAGCAAGTGCAAGCACTATAAGAGATTTAGCTAATCAACGTTTAGAATCGCAAGCAAATAATCAACTGTATATGGATTTTAAAATAAATACGACATAGATTATTAGAAATCTATATTTTTATAATTTTATTATTTTCATTATTTTTACAATTTTTCAATATTTTTAGTATTTTCAATATTTTTAGTATTTTATAATTTACAAGATAATTTACAAGAATAAATATATCTATTTTTTATAAAGAATAATAAAAATTATATATATATATATATAATATAAATATTTTGTAAATATGGAAGTTAATAAATATATTTCAAAAAAAGTATTAATATATATATGTTTAATTATAGTAATTCTAATCATAATTAGAATTATATATACTACATTTTATTTTAATGTAGAAAATTTTGCTATAAATAATGAAGATGCTACTGATTTATTAACTAAAATTAAATCTTATAATGTTCAAAAGGGTATTAATTTAAATAGCTCTGATTTAGAAATGAAAATACCTTATTGGACTAATTATTTTTATAATCTTCGTAACCCATCAAATTTGGTAAAACCTCTTGCATTTTATAAACCAATTCTTACAATAAATAATAATAATTATGCCAAATTAGGTGATATTATTAGCATAAATAATGATTATAGTTTGCCTAAAGATACTCAATTTACTATTTTACTAAAAAAAAATAGTAGTGATATAAAAATACCATTAAACTTTGATTTGATTGTAAATACAAATACAAATATAAATACAAATACAAATACAAATTCAAATTCAGATTCAGATTCAAATTCAAATCTAAATAGTAATTATTTACAATATATAAATGGTCTTGATAATACTGTATTAGATAATATTTCTAATAATTTATTAACATGTAGTACAACTATTGATGATCTTGATTTTTTGATTCAAAACAATATGTCAGATTTAAATACAAATTTTTCCAATATGATATATACAAATGGATTAATAACAATAGATAATAAAAAAATACCAATTATAAGATTTCTTAATAATATTAAAAAAAATTCAACAAGTAATTTATCTAAAGATGATAGTGGCAATGATAATAGTTTATTCGAATCTATTATTAAGATTGATAAAGAAATTGAAAAAATTATAGAAGGATTTGAAGATGATTATACTGATTTTTTACCTGATATTAATAAATCATTATCTACTAATATAACTAAATCAAATACACAAAATCCAAATTCTAATAATAATTCTATAAATTATGAAATTAATTCAAATAGTGTTTTAATTTTACCTGCTGGGATACAAGGATATATAAGATATACTGATAATAGTAATAGTGATAAAACAATAGATATCAGTATTCCTGCAAATTTAGATTCACTTCAAGGAAAAAGTAATATAATTAATAATTTATCATTTAAACCATATGATAATATAACATCAGACAATATTAAAATTATTACTTATCCTTCTCAAGACCAATCATTATTTTCATATATATCAACTACAAAAGTTATTAATTATGTTAGAACATTATGTACTGATATTAAAAATATTTATAGTCAAAAAAACATATCCAGTCTATTATCATATTTAAAGCTTGCACCAAATATTGAAATAGTTAAATCAATATTGACAATAATAGATATATATTTAAAAAAAAAAAATATAAATAATTTAACAATACAAGATTTTTTAAATGATTTGAAAAAAGCAAATATAAATATTGATGATACTTCAAACCTATTAGGATTAATTATATATATTATTAAAAAAATGAC
>Ga0214919_10011348_pt1 | contig 11122 bp, 10 predicted proteins | sample LL1503_MetaG_FD_177994 | JGI IMG/M metagenome (GOLD analysis project Ga0214919, IMG submission 177994) | Freshwater microbial communities from Lake Lanier, Atlanta, Georgia, United States - LL-1503 | ecosystem: Environmental > Aquatic > Freshwater > Lake | place: USA: Georgia | collected...
GTGCTGAGTGTGGATTGATTTCATCATTAACAGCAACCGGTGGTGGGAGATTAGTTGCTGTTGTTTGCGTTGATGGAAATGGAGAGTATCTATCTCCATGTGGTCGATGTAGACAATTACTGTTTGAGCATGGTGGTAATGAGATGTTGTTTATGACACCAGAGGGTCCTAAACCATTTTCAACATTACTTCCTTGGGCTTTTGGCCCAGAGGATCTTAAATGAGTGAAAGGTTTGACGCAGTAGAGATAATTTCAGCAAAACGAGATAAACATGAACTAAGTAATGAACAAATTGATTGGACCGTAGAGGCTTATACTCGAGGTTTAATAGCTGATGAACAGATGTCTGCGCTATTAATGGCAATCTTGCTTAATGGAATGAATAATCGTGAGATATCACGTTGGACCGATGCAATGATTGCAAGTGGTGAACGTATGGATTGGTCTATGTTAGACCGTCCAACAGTTGATAAACATTCAACAGGTGGCGTTGGAGATAAAATAACTTTACCTCTTGCTCCATTAGTTGCTGCATGCGGTGCAGCCGTTCCACAATTATCTGGTCGTGGGCTAGGTCATACCGGTGGCACACTTGATAAGTTAGAGTCGATAAAAGGTTGGAAAGCATCGCTAAGCAATAATGAGATGCTAAAAGTAATTCAAGAATGTGGTGCAGTTATTTGCGCAGCTGGTACAGGACTTGCACCTGCAGATAAAAAGCTTTATGCGTTACGAGATGTTACAGGGACCGTGCAAGCCATTCCCTTGATTGCTTCTTCAATAATGAGCAAGAAAATCGCAGAGGGTACAAGTGCCTTAGTTCTTGATGTAAAGACTGGCTCTGGTGCTTTCATGAGTGATCCTAAGGATGCTGCTCTACTTGCAAGAACTATGGTTGATTTAGGTAAAAGAGCAGGTGTAGCTACTAGGGCACTAGTAACTGCAATGGATGTTCCACTTGGGTTAACCGCTGGAAATGCCTTAGAAATAAGGGAAACGCTTGAAGTTTTGGCCGGTGGTGGGCCTAGTGATGTCGTTGAACTTACACTTTTATTAGCAAATGAAATGCTAGATGCAGTTGAAATAAAGCCAAAAGTAGATCCTGCCCAAGCTTTAAAAAATGGGATGGCTATGGATGTTTGGCGCAAAATGATTAAGGCTCAAGGTGGCGATAATGATGCACCACTGCCAGTAGCGAAGGAAAAAATAGAAGTTAAAGCAAATAAATCTGGAAAATTATTAACTTTAGATGCGATGAAGGTTGGCGTTGCAGCATGGCGGCTAGGTGCTGGAAGGCAGAAACAAGGTGAAGTACTTCAACTTGGTGCTGGTATAGAAATTCATGCAAAACCAGGAGATATTGTTACGGAAGGTCAAAGTATATTAACGCTTCATTCCGACGATTCCACCAGGTTTGCTCGAGCATCGGAAGCATTAGTAGGTTCATTTTCAATTGGTAGTAATGATGATCAAATTAACCGATTACCATTAGTAATCGAAAGAATTGAGGGTTAAGTGTCGCTAACAAACTCACCAACTGATGAGCAGATTAAGCGAGTTCCGAAAGCGCTTTTGCATGACCATTTAGATGGTGGATTACGTCCTCAGACAATTATTGAGATTGCAGAAAAAATTGGATATAAAAAATTACCAACAAATGACCCTAAAAAATTAGCAGACTGGTTTGAAGAATCTTGTAATTCTCACTCACTCGTTCGATACCTAGAAACTTTTTCACACACAATTGCTGTTATGCAAACAAAAGAAGCAATTATCCGAGTTGCACGTGAGTGCGTAATAGATTTAGCTCGAGACGGAGTTGTTTATGCTGAAGTAAGAGGAGCGCCTGAGTTATTTACCGAACAGGGCTTAACGTTAGATCAGGTAGTTGAGGCAACAATTGAAGGTTATAAGGAAGGTATGATCGAAGCAGCAAGGGAGGGAAAAAATATTAGAGTTGAATCCCTACTTTGCGGAATGAGACAAAATAATAAATCACAGCAAGCCGCTGCTGCTGTGGTTAAGTTTCGCAATAAAGGTGTAGTTGGTTTTGATATTGCCGGCCCAGAGGATGGGTTTCCACCATCTAATCAATTAGAAACCTTTGAATACTTAAGAAAAGAAAATGCCCACTTCACTATCCATGCAGGTGAGGCTTACGGTTTACCCTCTATTTGGGAGGCTATCCAAATTTGTGGCGCGGAAAGATTAGGACATGGAGTTCGAATTATCGACGATATTGATTTTTCTAGTAGCTCACCAAAACTTGGCCCACTTGCTTCGTATGTTAGAGACCGAAGAATTCCGTTAGAGCTTTGTCCTACTTCGAACCTTCAAACTGGTGCGGCTAAAACTTTTGCTGAGCACCCAATTGGGAAGTTAGCCAAACTTCGTTTTCGAGTTACATTAAACACTGATAATCGCCTGATGAGTAATACATCAATGAGTAATGAGATGAGTCAGTGTGTTAAATCATTTGATTGGAAATTTATAGATCTACAACGAGTAACTGTTAACGCTCTTAAGAGCTCATTTATTCCATTTGAAGAACGGCTTGAAATAATCGAAAAGGTAATTAAACCAGCTTATGCGGCAATTTCTGCTGAATAAAATTAAATACCGATTGGGTGCCAGACTGTTTTTTGTTCCATAAAATAAGTAATTCGATCTAGGTGATTAATCGAACTGAATCTAAATACCCTCTTTAGATTATCGGCACCAACAAGCCGTAATTCTTCTTCTTGTTTTTTACTTAATCCTGCAACATCTACACCATCAATTTCCATATGAGCTCCTACCCAAGGCGCTAACTCAGAACTTTTTCCGGTAAGAATGTTTACAACACCGGCAGGCATATCACTTGTTGCAATAACTTCACTCAAAGTAATTGCTGATAGCGGATAATTCTCACTTGCAATCAAAACAGCTGAGTTTCCTCCGGTAATTACGGGTGCCAGAGTTCTAACAACACCCAGCAAAGATGGTTTATTTTCTGCAAAGATTGCAACTACTCCTAATGCTTCAGGGCTTGTAAAGTTATAAAAAGGTCCTGATACTTGATTCAATGATCCAGTAACTGAGGATAATTTGTCACACCAGCCGGAGTACCAAATCCAAGTATCAATTGCCTCTTCGATTTGAATTTTTGCCACTTTGCTTGTTACACCTTCTAGTTCGCATATTTCATCAATAAATTGTTCGCTACGGCCCTGCATAATTTCAGCAATTCGATACAAGATTTGACCGCGGTTAAATGCAGTTGCATTAGCCCAGCCAGGCTGAGCAGATTTAGCTGCAACTACCGCATCTCGCAAATCTTTTCTAGAAGCTAATGAAGGATTTGCAATAAACTTCTTGTTAGCACCTTTAACCTCATAGACACGACCAGATTCACTTCTTGGGAAAGCTCCGCCTATAAATAGTTTGTAAGTTTTATTTACATCTATGCGGCTCATTTACTTGCCTTTACATCCGAAATTAAATAACCGGCAAGCCCGTGACGTCCACCTTCACGTCCCCAACCAGACTCCTTGTACCCACCAAATGGGCTTGCTGGATCAAATTTATTAAAAGTATTACTCCAAATTACACCAGCCTTTAACTGCTTGGCAGCCCATAAAACTTTAGATCCCTTATCACTCCAAATTCCAGCTGATAGTCCATACATAGTGTTATTTGCTTTCTCAATTCCTTCAGCAGGAGTTCTAAATGTAAGAACGGATAACACGGGGCCAAATATTTCTTCACGTGCAATTCGGTGCGACTGAGAAACTCCCGTAAATATTGTTGGTGGGTACCAAAAGCCCTTGCTTGGCAATTTACATTCTGGTGACCACCTATTAGCACCTTCAGCATCACCTGTATTTGAAATTTCTTGAATTCTCTTCAGTTGCTCAGCAGAGTTAATTGCTCCTAAATCGGTATTTTTATCCATTGGATCACCAACTCTAATTAAACTCATTCGTTTTTTAAGTTTCTCTAAGACTTCATCAGCAATATTCTCTTGCAATAGTAATCTTGAACCGGCACAGCAAACATGACCCTGATTAAAGAATATTCCATTAACAATTCCCTCAACAGCCTCATCAATTGCTGCATCATCAAATACAAGGTTAGCGGCCTTTCCACCTAGTTCTAACGTTGCACTCTTTTTTGTCGCAGAAATAGACCTGGCAATTGCTTTGCCAACTTCAGTTGAGCCCGTAAAAGCTATTTTGTTTATATCTGGATGATTTACAAGCGCCGCTCCAGATACACCATCGCCAGTAATGATATTCACAACACCATCTGGCAGACCAGCCTGTTGGCAAACTTGAGCAAATAGCAATGCAGATAGTGGCGTTGTTTCTGCTGGTTTTAAAACAATGGTATTTCCTGCAGCAAGTGCCGGAGCTATTTTCCAGGCAAGCATCAACAGTGGAAAATTCCAAGGAATTATCTGACCAACAACACCAACCGGCTTTGGTTTATTACCAAGTCCTACATAATCCAATTTATCTGCCCAGCCAGCATGATAAAAAAAGTGTGCAGCAGCCAGCGGTATATCGGTATCCCGAGATTCTCGGATCGGTTTTCCGTTATCTAAAGTTTCAACTACGGCAAACTCGCGTGCTCGCTCTTGCATGATTCGAGCGATCCGATAAAGATATTTACCACGCTCTTTTGCTGGCATTTTAGACCAGATCTTTGTAAAAGCAGTTCGTGCACTTTTTACAGCTAAATCAACATCAAATCTATCTGCGTATCCAATTTTTGAAAGTATCTCTTCAGTTGCTGGGTTAATAGTATTAAAACTTTTCCCTTTTTTAGGGTTAACAAACTTTCCACCAATGAATAATCCATATGAATTGTCTATATTTGCAATTGCCCTAGATTCCGGCGCATTTGCATATTCAAAACCGCTCATAACCACCTAATCCATTGTTACGTAATTGGCACTAGCGTAGTGCCCAGTGCGTAACTTTATTCTCTGCATAAGTAAGTCGTTCAAGAGTGCGCTGGCACCGATTCTAAAAAGGGAAGGGTTTAGCCACTCTGACCCGGCAGTCTCATTTACTAACACTAATTGCTTAATCGCGTCCTTGGTAGTTCTAATCCCACCAGCTGGTTTAACCCCAATTTTGTTTCCGGTTAGTAGGAAGTAATCACGAACAGCTTCAAGCATCACAAGTACAACTGGTGCAGTAGCAGCCGGCGTTACTTTACCAGTGCTTGTTTTTATAAAATCAGCTCCTGCTAACATCGCAAGGTAAGAAGCTTTTCTAACATTATCATAAGTTACTAATTCACCAGTTTCTAAAATAACTTTAAGATGAGCTTTATCTCCGCACAATTGCTTAATTATTGTTATCTCTTCAAAAACTTCACCAACTCTGCCAGAAAGAAATGCCCCACGATCAATCACCATATCAATTTCATTTGCTCCGGCATTAAGGGCATCTTGAGTATCAAGCTTTTTTACAGCAAGTGATGCTCTTCCGGATGGAAATGCTGTAGCGACAGCTGCAACTGCTATGTCTTTTCCTCCTAGAGTGTTTAATTCAGTACGAGCAATTTTCACCATATCGTTATAAACACAGATCGCTCCAACCATTGGCACAGTAGGATCAGTTGGGTCAGGCCTTACCGCTTTTGAACAAAGTGCCTTCACTTTTCCAGGAGAATCTGCTCCCTCAAGAGTTGTTAAATCAACCATCTTAATTGCCATATCAATTGCCCAAGCTTTGCTTGTGGTTTTAATACTTCGTGTGGCCAGCATTGCCGCTCTAGAATCGGCTCCAACCTGATCAACTGGTGGTAAATCAGCTAAAAATTTTTTTAGGGATCCCTCACTACCATCAACAATCATGAGAGTACTTTAGTCAATGCTGCCTTTATTTGCGAGAGCAGTTCCGCAGCCTCACCTTTGGTATTGCAAACTACCTCAATGTAACACTTTAACTTTGGCTCGGTTCCACTTGGCCTAATTATGACTCTGGTTCCACCCTTAAATATCATACGGATTCCCGGAGTTTTTAGTTTTTTAGAGATAGCTAAATCTTCAATAGATTCTAAATCTTGCCCGGCGATGTGTTTAGGCGGATTACTTTTTATTTTAATAAGGAAATTATCTATTTCAACTAGCTCTTTTACTCTAATTGAGATTTGATCAGTTGCATGGAAACCAAATTCTTCGCTAATGCTTTGTAAATAATCAAGTAGCGAACTGGATTTAGCCTTTAATTCTCCCGCTAATTGAGCAATTAATACTGCAGCACTTATTCCATCTTTGTCATTTACTGAGTCAGGATCAACACAGTATCCAAGCGCTTCCTCGTAACCGTACCCAAGATTAGGAACCTTTGAAATCCATTTAAATCCAGTCAAGGTTTCTTCGAAATTCATTTTGTATTTAAATGCTATTTTGGATAGCAAGGTAGATGAAACTATTGAGTTTGACATAGTTTTACCAGTTAATCTACCGCTATCAATCAGATATTTTCCAATAATCACACCAACCTCATCACCACGCAATATTCGCCAACCTAAGTTTGGATCATTGACTCCAATAGCGCACCTATCTGCATCTGGATCATTAGCAATTATCAAATCAGCGTTGTACTTTTTAGCATAGTCCATCGCTAAGTCCATTGCGCCATTCTCTTCTGGATTGGGAAATGGAGTTGTTGGAAAATCAGGATTTGGTTGAGACTGTTCAGCTACTAAAATAAGTGGAGCAAATTTTGCTTTTTCAAATACTTTAAGCACAGTTTGTGTACCGACGCCGTGAAGGGCTGTATAGATAATCTTAAGGGTATTAGGCACATTTACTAGTTTTGTAACATTTAAAACATAGTCGTTAACAAGTTCTTCGCTAATAATTTCAAATGATGATGATCTTTTAGGTAATAAATCTGCTTTTAAGATTTGTTTTGATATTTCTTGGTCAATTGGGTCAATGATTTGCGATCCTTGGTATTTAACTCCTCCTATTTCACCACCTAAATAAACTTTATATCCATTATCAGATGCGGGATTGTGGCTTGCAGTAACCATAATTCCGAGATTTGCATTTAACTTTTTTACTGCGAAAGCTAGAACTGGCGTGGGAAGTTCTCGCGGTAGAACGAAAGTTTTGATGCCAGCTCCAGCAAAAATTTCTGCACTATCTAGTGCAAACTCAGCCGATCCATGGCGGGCATCACGACCAATCACTACAGATGTCAGGTCATGGCTATTCATAAAAGCAGCAATTCCAGTAGCTGTTCGGCTAACAACAGCTCGATTCATACAGGAAGGACCAGGGCCAATTGGTCCTCTTAGCCCTGCGGTGCCAAATTGTAAAAATCCATTAAAGCAACGTTTTAACTCGATCTCATTGTTTTCATCTAGCCAATTTTGTAACTGAGCCGCAGTTTTTTTATCTGGATCAGAGATGATCCAATTTTTAACCTCACTCCTTAATTGATCTGAGATCACAACTTAGGCAGCACCTTTGCCAAAAGATTACCCATTCGATCAGCCGCAGCTTTTCCAGCAGCTATAACCTCTTCATGATTTAGCTTTTCGCCAGTAACACCTGCAGCTGCATTAGTTACAAGTGATATAGCCAAAATCTGTGCACCTAGTGCATGAGCAGCAATTGCTTCAGGTACGGTAGACATACCAACTAAATCTGCACCCATTGTCCGCATCATTTTTATTTCCGCTGGAGTTTCATATGAAGGTCCTCGCCAGTGTGCATACACACCTTCAGCAAGAGATGGATCTTCTGTTTTTACAATTTCACGTAGTCTCTTACTGTAAAGATCTGTTAAATCCACAAAATCTGCACCAATTAAAGGAGAGGCTGCAGTTAGTGAAATATGATCTCTAATAAGAACTGGTTGGCCAACTTTATAATCAGTATTTATGCCTCCACACGCATTTGTTAAGACTATTGTTCGGCATCCAGCCTTAACTGAAGTTCGAACAGCATGTGCAACTGGCTCCATACCAAGGCCTTCATAAAAATGTGTTCGACCTAAAAATACAAGCGCGTTAACTGAGTTTTCTAATTTATAAGATCTAACTTTTCCGCCATGACCAATAACTGTTGGCTCAGGAAACCCTGATAAATCTGTAACTGGAAATTCATGTGATGGTTTGCCCAAAGCATCTGCCGCTGAAATCCATCCGGATCCCATAACTAATGCCACATCGTGATAATTTTTACCAGTTATTTTTGCAATATCTTTTGCCGCTTTTTCAGCAGTACTAATTGGGTCCTTATAGAGATCACTCATACGACTAACTTATCCTAAAAAATTAAATATTTTTAAAATCAGGCCAGCTATAACCGAGAGAGATAATCATCTTGCGTAACACGGGAAGGGATAAGCCAATAATTCCACTAGGGTCACCTTCAATATTTGTAATAAACGGAGCACTTAGCCCATCTAATGTAAACCCACCAGCTACCTGTAATGGTTCACCTGAATCTACATAATCAACTATCTCGGTATCACTCATTTGTGCAAACTGAACCTTTGATGTTGAACATTCGCTAATTTCAATACCTTGTTTTAGATCAATTAAACAATGTCCGGTGTGAAGGTATCCATAACTACCACTCAACTCCTTACACCTACTAATTGCGTTCTCCCTTGTACCTGGCTTACCAAGAGATTTTCCATTGAATTCAAATGTTGAATCACAACCAATGATAATCGAACCTTCTGGTGCAGATTTTTTTACGGTATGAGCTTTTAAAATTGCAAGGGCCATTACAAGTTCAGCCGGTAAGAGGGAGTCAAATTCTTTAGCATCCTCATCAACCCCACTAACCATAACGATTGGATTAATTCCAACACTTTTTAAAAGGCGCAACCTAGAGGCGGATGATGAGGCAAGAATTAATTGAGTCATTATGCAGGTAACCTTATTACATGGGATTCCCAACTATTGGCATTGTTGCCTTCTCAAATGTTTGGAATTATTTTGAGCATGAAGCGGTAAATTTGGGCATCAAAGTAAAGTTTAACTCTGAGAGAATCTCGACAGACGAGCTAATTCAATTTGCGGATGGCTGTGATTTACTATGCGTAGACCCTAATCTAATTCCGCTATCAACCATTAAAACTGTTGAAAAATCTGGAGTAAAGATATATCCATCATCTAAAACACTTGAATTACTAAGTCAAATAGAAATATTTGAACAACGTGATGAATCCATATCGATTTTAGTTGCTAGATCTGCCCATACCCAAGTTTCGAGTTGGACAGCAACGCTCAGAACCAACAATTTGAGTATTACGCCAGCACCCGGAATAGCAGATGAGCAAATGCAGGAAATTCAATTAGCAGCCCTTAAATTAGCAGATGAAATTCGATTGATTGGTGGAATTGAATTAGTAGTCGATGCAAACGAATATAAGAATTTATTTGGTATTAATTGGCTATCCCCATCTGCTAGTTACTGGAGTCAAATTGGTTCTACCACGAATTACTTTGAACAAGTTCTGCGCGCTGTGCTAGATCTTCCACTAGGAAGCACCGATTTAAATTCGAAATTTGTATTAACTGGAAGATTAACTACAGATCCGGCAAGTGATGACTATCGACCTTACTTGCATTTGATGGCAAGAACTCCAGCATTAAAGTTTAATCAAGTTAGCAAAGAGATAGCTATCTGTGGAGATGATTTAGAGAATCTTCTAACTGAAATCATTCATGCTCAGCAGTATTACAGCGGCGATATAGATGAGTGACTAAGCTCGTTTTCGGTATTCAATTGCCGGACAATGGTTCATTACTGCAAGAAGCCCAGCATCATGAGCACGAGATACTGCACCAGCATCTATTACATCTAATTGTAACCAAACACCTTTAGCTCCAATTGCAATTGCTTCGTCAACTACAGCTCCGGCAAGGGCCGAGTTAACAAAAATATCCACAACATCAACAGAAACAGGAATATCAGATAGTTTGGCAAAACCAGTTTGACCATGAACACTTTCAGATTTTGGGTGCACTGGAATTACAGTATGCCCTTTTTCTATCAGCAACTTTGCTACTCCATATGCAGCTCGCTCACTATTGTTGCTTAACCCAACAATTGCCCAAGTTTTTAAACTTAGAAGTTGATCGATTTGATCACTCATTATTAGTTCGACCTAGCGCCCTAAATTTCCATCCAGCCCTTTGCCAGATATCTCTATCGAGTGCGTTACGACCATCAATCATGATTGGATTTTTTACAATTGCTTTAACCTTTGTCGGATCAATTTCACGGTAAATCTTCCACTCAGTTAAATGTAAAACAATCTCAGCATCCTTCAGTGTCTCATTTACTTCAGCTGAAAAATTTAACGCTGGAAAGCGTCTCTGCGCATTATCAATCGCTTTTGGATCATGAACAGTAACTTTTGCCCCAGCTGCTTGAATTTGAGCTGCAATATCAAGTGCTGGGGAATCGCGTACATCATCGCTGTCAGGTTTAAATGCGGCACCTAATATTGCCACCTTCTTTCCTTGCAGGTTATCTGATAGATCTTTGCGAACAAGCTCAATAATCCTTTGGCGCGCTCTTAAGTTAATAGCATCAATCTCTTTTAAGAATTCAACTGCTTGTTTTGCACCAAGCTCTTCTGCCCTTGCCATGAATGCTCGAATATCTTTAGGTAAGCATCCACCACCGAATCCGATACCTGCTTGTAAAAATCTGTTTCCAATTCTTGGATCGTATCCAATAGCTTTCGCAAGTACAGTTACATCGCCGCCAGCAGCTTCGCATATTTCAGCCATTGCATTTATAAATGAAATTTTAGTTGCTAAAAATGAATTAGCTGCAACCTTTACGAGCTCGGCTGTGGGCAAATCTGCTCTCACCCAAGGTGTATTTTCTTTTAGATTCGAGGCATAAACTTCTTTTAAAATATTTTCAGCTTCGTCATTAACTACTCCAACTACCAAGCGATTTGGCTTTAACGTATCCTCAACAGCAAAGCCTTCTCGAAGAAACTCAGGATTCCAAGCCAAATCTGCATCTGGATTTAATGCGATTAATTTATTTCTAAGCCTATTTGCAGTACCAACTGGAACAGTTGACTTACCCACAACTAGTCCACCAGGTTTAACTAATTTAGCAATAGATTCTAATGC